>OBZK01000741.1_pt1 | contig 17891 bp, 6 predicted proteins | sample 1495511 | NCBI WGS metagenome assembly OBZK01 (sample SAMEA2580233, study PRJEB22360) | human gut metagenome | biome: human gut; feature: human-associated habitat; material: faeces | place: Denmark | collected 2008/2010
TGTAATAATGACAAGAGACACAGATAAGACTTTATCTCTTGGAAATAGAACTGCTCTATCTAATTCATTGAAACCAGATTTATTTACAAGTATACATTATAATGGCTCAACTAATAAACAAGGTCATGGTGTAGAAGTATTTTATAAGCTTAAAGATAAAAATGGAGGGACTACTAAAACTGTAGCTACCAATATATTAAATAGAATTTTAGAGAAATTTAAACTTACAAATAGAGGTATAAAAACAAGAGTACTTCCTAGTGATTCTACAAAAGATTATTTATACGTTTTAAGAAGTAATGATATGCCAGCTGTACTTGTAGAATGTGCATTTTTGGATAATGAAAATGATATGAGTTTAATAAACTCATCTGCAAAAGTAAAAGAAATGGGTACACAAATAGGTAAAGGAATAGAAGATTCATTAAAATAAATGGAAATAAAAATATTTAAAAACTTAATGTAAATTTATAGTTGTAAATTTATACTAAAGTCAAAAAATGAAATATAAGTGTATCAATAGTAAGACTGTATGTACATTTGCACATGTGAATGCAAGTATATATACAGTCTTTTTTTGTAGTTAAATGCAATAATTTGATTGTGTTTTGTAAAATACACAATATGATATAATTAGATAATATACACTTAATTTAATTGAGGAAGGTGATTATATGGAATATTTATTTGAAAAAAGTAGTTTAAAAGAATATGGAAATGAAGCTTTAGATAAATATAGAGAATTATTAGATAAAACTGGTAATAATTCAAGGTGTATTCTTTTGTTAGTACCAAACAATAACACAAAGATACGATATGAAAGGGCTCTAAGATTAAATTATAGTGAAGAACTGAAAATAACAACATATATAAGTTTTGTGAAGAAAGAATTAGTTAAATACTGGCCACTAATAATAGAAAAATGTGATGGAATAAGTACAAAGGTTGTATCTCCAACATTTATATCAAATAGTTTAAGTGAATATTTAATAGTGCAAAAAGTTAAGGAAAAGAGGATACAAGAAGGATATTTTGAAGATATTACAGGAACCAATAAATCCATAGCAAATAGTATAATGACTAACATAAATAAGTCTGCATTTAATTTAATTGATTTTGATTTTATTGGAGAAAAAATATATTCATCAAAGAAAAATAAAGATAGTATATATAGATTTTCATACACTCAAATGGATGAAATTATATCATATTATATAAATTCCTTACTATCAAATTCAATTTTAGATAATGCATTAAGCATATATTTATACAATCAATACCTACTTAATGATGATTTTTATTTAAAAAACTTATTTACAGAAGTGAGATATATAATTGTGGATAGCCTTGAAAGCTCAAGTAATGCAGAAGTTGATTTTATAACAGAAGCATTGGATAATACATTACAAAGTTATATATATTTTGATTATAGTAGGGATTATTCTGTATTTAATAATGTGGATATAGACTATATAAATGAGAAAATAATATCAAAAATTAAGTCTAAAGAAGAAAATATTAAAAAGAAGGAGATTAGAATAGAAGATTTATACTTATTACCTGCAAATATAGAATTAAATCAATCAAGTCAATTATATAATGAAATGTTAGATTTAATAAGTGAAAAAGTTATATCTCTTATAGAAGAAGATGTATCTCCAAGAGATATAGCAATTATATCTCCTATAAACAATAGTATATTGGAGCATCAAATTAGAGATTCTTTGATAGAAAAAAATATAGATGTTTTTAGTACTAAGAAGGATAAAAAAGCTGTGGATTATCCATATGGGAATGCATTGGTAGTGGCTACATGTATATTTTATGGATATTTAGATTTTATAAAAGAGGATGAATACTTAAGCTTTTTAGAAACTCTTTTAGAAATAAATAGGATAAAAGCATTTAAGATTTTTAATGAAACAAGACATTTAAGTATTGATGATATAGATGAACATAGTCAGTATCGTGAGATTTTACAGTATATTGAAGAAAAAAAGAAGAGTGATATAAAAATACATGAATTTTTAACTCAATTTTACATAGATAAAATGTTAAATTTAAAAGAAGGTAAAAAGAATGTTGGGTTATGTAAAAAGATAATAGCTGAAAGTGAGTCTTTTAGTGAAAGTTTAAGTCTACTTGGGATGAAAAAAGAAAAGATATTTGTAGAAGCTTTAAAAAGTACAATAAACGATTATTACTCTGTTGTCGATATAGAAGAGTTGAAATCCAAAGACAAAATAGTAATAACTACTCCTTATTCATATATATCATCAAATATAGATAGAAGTATACAAATATGGGTAGATATAGGAAGTAATGCTTGGAATATGAAAATAGAAAAAGATATAAGTAATTTAATTGTACTTAGAAAATCTTTTGAAGAAAAAAAGATTTATACAAATGAAATGGAAGAATATTATAAAAAATACTATCTATACAATACAGTATATAATTTGTTATTAAATGCAAAGAAAATCTATGCATTTAAAAGTGAATATGCGATTAATGGTTATATCCAAGAGAGTATATTATATAGTATACTTTTAAAAATCTCACATAAAGGAGATAAAAATTATGATTAATATAAATTATAGAGAAGACCAGATACCAATAATAAATTACGATAATGGTACTATGGCAGTACCAGCAGTACCAGGTGCTGGAAAAACATTTATAATAACAAATTTAGTAGCTAAACTATTACTTGAACAGAAACATAAGGGTGGTAAAATATTAATTCTTACATATATGAATAGTGCTGTAAATAATTTTAAAGGTAGAATAAGAAAGATTCTTGAAGAGAATAAAATAGATGATACTAATTCGTATGAAGTAATGACTATACACAGTTTGGCTGTAAAAATAATAAAGGAAAAGCCAGAAGTTGTAATGTTAAGTGAGGATTTTAACATAGCTGACGATTTGCAAAAAAGTATTATATTAAATGAATGTATAAGTAGATTTAGATTTGAAGGTGGAGAAAGAGCTTTTAGATGGTTTTTAAAGGAGCAAAAAGATGAACGCTGGAAAGAAATAACTCTTGAAGCCTGGGAAAGAGGTTTTTTTGAATTTGCAGGAAATGCAATAAGTGAACTTAAGTATAAGGGAATTTCTCCAGATAAACTTGAAGAAATATTGTCAAGAGGACACAAAGGAATGCTTAAAATTATTTTACCAATATATAAATTGTATGATAGAAAATTAAAGCAAAATGGATTGCTAGATTATGATGATATATTAATTTTAGCAGAAAAAACTTTAAGCTTAGACGAAGGGCTTAGAAAGAAGTTTCAAACTAGATACAAATATATATTTGAAGATGAGTGTCAGGACTCAAATGAAATTCAAGGTAATATAATAAAAATTATATCTAGCGAAAATAAAAACCTAGTTAGAGTTGGAGATATAAATCAGAGTATAACAGGAACATTTTCATCATCAGACCCTAAATTTTTTAAAGAATTTATAAATAGTGCAGATTTCTGTTATAGGATGGATATGTCAAATCGAAGTTCAAAAGATATACTTGATTTAGCAAACACTCTTGTCAAGTATGTTACAAAGGAATTTAGACAGAAAGAATGTAGACATGCTCTTGAAGATATGCAAATAAAAACTGTGCCAAATGGAATGGGATATAAAGAAAACCCTAATCCAGAACATTATAATATAAATGTAAAGTGGTATGAGAGTTGGAAAATTGAAATAGAGCAAACTGCTAGATACGTTAAGGGTATAAAAAATAAATATCCAGATAAAAGTATAGGTATATTGGTTCCATTTAATGAACAAGTGACACAAGTTGCTAAAGAACTTAGAGAGAATAATCTAACCTTTGAAGAATTAGGACCAAATTCTTTGAATAAAAGGAAGGTTATAAACAACATAGCATATATTATTGATTTTATGTTGCATTGTGATGATGTAGAAAAGTTAATAGTTGTACTTAATAAAGTTTTTATAGATACTGATAATGAAGAAGAAATAAAGTATTTTTTAGAAGAATTAAAAAACTATTCTACCGAAGAAATTATTTATAATTTTGAATTTAGTAAGTTAGATAATGATTTAATAGAATTTAAAGAAGAAAGTGATATATACTTAAGTTTTAAAAGAGGAATAGATATTATAAAACAGATATTAGAATATCCAATAATAAGGTTAGACCTCTTAGTTTTGTTTATTGGGAAAAAACTTAACTTAGAAAAAGAAGATAAAGCTGTACTGGATTATATATCTTTTTATATAAAGTATCTAGTATCAGAAAATATAAATATGGATTTAGAAGATGTATATAATTTATTGTTTGATGTAAAGAACAGGGTGTTTAATCATATAATAGATGTGGTATATGAGATAAATGGATATGAACCAGAGCCTGGTAGTATAACGCTATGTAACTATCATAAATCAAAGGGGATGGAATGGGATTGTGTGTTTTTACTAGGTCTTGTTGAATATAATTTCCCTGACAATATTAATCAAAAGTTTCAGAGTGATAAATGGTATCTAAAAGAAAAATATAAAAACCCTATGGCAATTATTAAATCAGAAGTTGAAGCTATATTAAAAGGAAGTATTTCAACAGATTATGCTCATAAAACGAAGATTGATTCTATAAATGAAAAGATTAGACTTTTATATGTAGGGATTACTAGAGCAAAGGAAATGTTAGTACTTTCAGGAAGTGCTTATAGAGATGAAAGTGATATAGGGAATAAGAGAAAAGAGCAAAAACCATGTATATATTTAAGCAGACTTAATCAACATATTATTGAAAAAAGGTCAAATTAATATATAATAAGTTATTAAAAGATTGCTTGAAATATATCTAAAAGGGGATAAAACAATATGTACAGTAAGTAACTACTAAAAAATAAAGTTAAGAGAGAAGTGATATGAGTGAACGATAAATTAAAATATTTTTCTTATAGTCAAAATTCAATTAACACATATAAATCATGTCCATTGAAATTTAAATATAAATATATTGATAGAATAAATTGGAAAAATGATGATGTTGGTAGTAGAGAGTATTATGAAACTTTAAAAACAGGAAGAGATTTTCATTTGATTTGTGAAAGATATTTTAGCAATATACCTCTTGGAATCTATTTTAATGAGGATGATAAAAATAGTAAAAAGTTTTTAAAGTGGATGGAAAATATAAAAAAAGTTGTTCCTATTGAAAAAGGAAAAACGTATTTGCCAGAATATGAAGTAAGGATGACATTAAATGGGGATATAATACAGGCAAAGTATGATTTAGTTGTAATTGGAAATAACAATATAGAAATATGGGATTGGAAAACCGAGTCTAAAAAGATTGACTATAAACACGTAGAAAATAGAATACAAACTATTGTTTATATGTTTTTAGCAAAAGAAGTAATACCTAAAGTTTTAAAAATGGACATAAATGTTAAAGATATAAATATGAGATATTATCAACCTGAATTTGATGACTTACCAATTACCATTTTATATGATGAAGAAAAACATGAAGCAAATAGAAATAAAATTCAAAATTATATAAGTATGATAAAAAACACTAATTATGAAGAACATACATACGAAGACAATCTATACAATGATATAGAAAAGGTATATAATAAAGAAGAACGTATGTGCTATAGAAATAAAAAGCATTGCAAGTATTGTGAATTTAATAAGTTATGTAATGGCAAAGAAATAGATTATAGTATTTTGGAGGCGGAAATTTATGGGACTTAGGTTTGTATTAGGTAGAAGTGGAAGTGGAAAATCCACCTATATACTAGATGAGATTAAAAAAGAAGCTCAAAAAAATGAAACGACATCAATTATACTTTTAGTTCCAGAACAGTACACATTTGAGGCTGAAAATAGAGTAAGTAAGCTATTCTTAGGAAAAGAAAAAGATAAGTATCTAAGAGTTAGGGTACTTAGCTTTAAGACACTAAGTAATATAGTTTTTTCTCAAGTAGGAGGATTGACAGATGTAAATATAAATTCTAGTGGAAAAGCAATGATGGTATATAGAGCTATTGAAGATGTAAGTGAAGAATTAAATGTGTTTTCAAAATCAAAATCGCAGTCTGGTTTTGTAAGTTCAATTACAGATATGATATCAGAAATGAAACAATATAATATAAGTCCTGAAATGTTAGAAAATATATCTGGAGAATTGGATAATGAAACTTTAAGTTTAAAATTAAAAGATATAAGTAAAATATATAATTCTTTTGAAGGGAAATTGCATGAAAATTATGTAGATGCTCAAGATATGTTAACTTCATTGACAAGTAAAATTGAATTAAGCAGTTATTTAGATGGAGCTTGTGTTTATATAGATGAATTTACAGGTTTTACACCAAATCAGTACAATGTCATAAAGAGTATATTAAATAAGTCTAAAAGTGTTAATATCTCTTTGACTGTAGATGATATCAACTATATTGGGTACAGTAAATCTGATATGTTTTCTAGAACGAAATTTACTTATTCAAAATTGACTCAATTGTGCAACGAAGAAGGCATAAAAATATTGCCACAAGTAAATTTAAACACAGGTGTTATAAAAAGATTTGAAAAAGTTAAGGAATTACAGCACTTAGAAAGATTTTATAATGCTTATCCATATAAAATATATTCAAATCCAACTGAAAATATAAAGATAAAAGAGTTTAACAATTTATATTCAGAGGTGGAAGAGATAGCCAGAGAAATTGTACATTTAGTTAGAGATAAGAATGTAAGATATAGAGATATAACCATTGCTACAAGAGATTTAAATAGATATGATTTTTTAGTACACTCTATATTTAATGAATATAATATACCAAACTTTATAGATAAGAAGAGAGAGGCAAAAAGTAATCCAATAGTTATTTTAATTATTTCAGCTTTAGAAATGAAGAATAGACGATATGGGTATGAAACTATGTTTAGGTATTTAAAAAGTGGACTTATAGGAATTGATAATGATGATATAAATTTACTAGAAAATTATGTGTTGGCTAATGGGATTAAAGGTAAAAAATGGTTTGATGAAAAATGGGATTATAGAATAACCCAAAGTCTTTCAGGTCAAGAAAGTGAATTTGAACTGGAATTAAAAGAGAAAATAAATGAAATAAAAAATAGAGTATTAGAGCCTATAGTAATTTTACAAGAAAAATTAAGAGGAAAAAATAGAGTAAAAGAAATCTGTAGATATATATATGAATTTTTATTAGATATAAATATGCCAGAAACTATAGAAAGTTTAATAGTAAATTTTAAGGATAAAGGGGAACTTGATGTTGCAAATCAATACTCACAAGTTTGGGACATAGTAGTGGACATATTAGACCAAATGGTGGAACTTATGGGTGATGAAATAATTTCTTTAGAAAAATTTATAAAATTAATAACCTTAGGTTTTGATGAATATGAATTAGGGCTGGTTCCTCCTAGTATAGACCAGGTACTTGTAAGTAGTGTGGATAGAATGAAAAATCCAGACACGAAATATTTATACCTAGTTGGAACTACTGATGGTGTGTTTCCGCTGATTACAAAGGATAGTGGAATATTGAGTGATAATGATAGGGAAAGTCTTGGAAACAAAGGAATCGAAGTTGATATTGATAGTAAGACTAGGAGTTTTGAAGAACAGTTTCTTGTATATAAAGCTCTTACTTCGACATCTAAGAATTTAACCATAACATATCCAATATCAGACCATGAAGGTAAAACGCTTAGACCATCAATAATTATATCAAGACTTAAGAAGATATTTCCAAATATAGAAAATAAAAGTTATTTAGTGGAAGAAAATAAAAACACTGATAAAGATATACTTAAAAAAATAACGGTTAAATCCCCTACATTTAATGAACTTATAAACGTAATAAAAAATTATGACAGTGATGGTTACAATACAGAAGAGATTAATAGTATTTGGTTAGATATATATAGGTACTATTTAAAAGATGAAATCTATAGTTCTATAACAAAAAAAGTTATAAAAGGTCTTAGTTATACTAATCAAGTTCATAAGATTGAAGAGAAAAAAATAAGGTCATTGTATAAAAGTAATTCTCTTAGCATATCTAGGCTTGAAAAATATGCTGAATGTCCATTTGCTTATTTTATACAATATGGTCTAAAAGCAAAAAAGCGTAAAGAGTATTCATTTACACCACCAGATTTAGGAACTTTTATTCATAATATTTTAGATAGGTTTTCAAAAGAACTTTTACAAGATAATTTAACTTGGAGAGATATTGATGAAAAATATATAGAATTAAAGATAGGTATAATAGTTGATGAAATAATTTTAAAGATACCAGGATATATATTAAATAGTTCTGAGAGGTATAAATACCTTGCATATAGATTAAAGAATATGTTGACAACTGCTATAACTATAATTAGTCAGCAAATAAAACAAGGTTCATTTGAACCAATAGATTATGAAGTTAAATTTGGCGACAATGGAAAATATCCACCTATAAAAATGGTGTTAGAAAATGGACAAGAAGTAAGTTTAATTGGACAAATAGATAGAGTTGATGAATTTGAAGAAGGAGAAAATAAATATATAAGAATAATAGATTATAAGTCAGGCAATAAGTCCATAAGTCTAACAGAAATATATTATGGTCTACAATTACAATTACTTGTGTATTTAGATGCAATCCTTGAAAGTGCAAAGGATGAAGATATGAATATAAATCCAGCTGCAATACTATATTGTAGAATAAATAATCCAATAGCAAAATTTAATGAAGATAAAGATGATGAAGAAATACAAGAAGCAATATTAAAAGAACTTAGAATGAAGGGGCTTGTAGTAAAAGACTCTCACATAGTTAAAGAGATGGATAAATCATTAATAGATGGAGAAAGGAAAAACTCTTTAGTAATACCAGTAGGTCTTACTAAGGATGGAAATGTAGGTAAAAGTACTTCAGCAATAAGCTATGAGGATTTCAAACTGCTTAGAAAATATGTAAGGCATGCTATAAAGGATTTATGTGAAGAAATGTTAAGTGGAGAAATACGTATAGCTCCATATAAACATAAAGATGGAACATCATGTGACTTTTGTGATTACTCTGCTATATGTCAGTTTGATTCAACTATAAAAGATAACAAGTATAAAAATTTAAATAATAAGAGTAATGAAGAGATAATAAAAATGATGAAAGGAGATGTTAATTAGTGAGTTCTCCTAAATGGACAAAAGAGCAATTAGAAGTTATAGAAAGTAGAGAATGCAATTTATTGGTTGCTGCTGCTGCTGGTTCAGGAAAAACAGCCGTTCTAGTTGAGCGTATAATTCAAATGATAACAAGTAGAGAAAATCCAATTGATATAGATAAGTTATTAGTTGTTACATTTACTAATGCTGCTGCGTCAGAAATGAGAGAGAGGATAGGGGATGCTATAGGAAAAGCCTTAGATGAAAACCCAGAAAATAAACATTTACAAAACCAACTTGTTTTATTAAATAAATCTAGTATTACAACAATACACTCATTCTGTTTGGATGTTATAAAATCAAACTTTCATAGAATAAACTTAGACCCTAATTTCAGAATAGGAGACCAAACTGAATGTGCTATTTTGAAACAAGAAGCAATAGAGGAAGTATTTGAAGATTTATATGAAGAAAGAGATGAGGGGTTTTTAAATTTAGTTGAAAGTTATGCAGAAAGAGGAGGAGATAAAGAAGTACAAGATATTATCTTGGGAATATATTCATTTGCAATGGCTTCTCCTGAACCTAAAAAATGGTTGATTGACTCAGCAGAACGATTTAATATTGATGAAAATTTTGATTTTTCACAGTCTATTTGGGCTAGAGCTATATTAGACACTGTAAAAATAGAGATTAATGGTCTTTGTCTAAATATGGAAAGGGCATTAAAAGAAGTGGAATCAATAGAAGAATTAGAAACTTTTGCAGAAAAGTTATCCGTTGAATATAAAAAAATTGCTGACATTTCACAAGCATGTAATAAATCTTGGGATGAGGCATATAAAAAGATGGCAAGTATGTCCTTTGAAAATTATGTAAAAGGAGTAAAAAGAATTTCAAAAGATGCTCCTTCGTATATAAAAGAATCAAAAGAAAAGGCAAAAACTATAAGAGATAAGACTAAGAAGTCTTTAGAAAGTATAGTAAGTGCTACATTCAATAAAGATAATGATTCTATTAGAGAAGAAATAAAATATCTTTATAACATAGTTAAACCAATATCTAGTGTTGTACTGAGATTTGAAGAGGAATATAGCAATAAGAAAAGAGAAAAAGGAATAATAGATTTTAACGATATAGAGCATTTTGCATTAAATATACTTACAGATGTAGATGAAAAAGGTAATATTGTACCTTCTGATATAGCAGTTGGATATAGAAACAAGTTTTATGAAATATTTATAGATGAATATCAGGATAGTAATCTAGTGCAGGAAGTACTGCTTAAAGCTGTTGCAAATACAGAAACTCCAAATAGATTTATGGTTGGTGATGTAAAACAGAGTATATATAGATTTAGACAAGCAAAGCCAGAATTATTTTTGCAAAAATATAATAACTATAATGATAAAAAGGGAAGCTCCCATAGAAAAATAATGCTTTACAAAAACTTTAGAAGTAGAGAAGAAGTTGTAGATGCTGTAAATTATATATTTGAAAATATAATGAATGAGAATATAGGAGAAATTGAATATACAGAAAAAGAAAGACTAAATTTAGGTGCAAATTTTAATGTGGATACAGACGAGAAATCTATTATTGGTGGAGCAACGGAGATACACCTAATACAAAAAGATAATAAACTTGATGATGATATTATAAATGATAAAGACGATAGAATTAATAACAAAGAAAATGAAATAGAGGAAGAAGAAAAATTAGATAATATACAACTTGAGGCTAGAATGGTTGGAAACATTATCAAAGATTTAATGAAAGTCAATGAAGATGGAAAAATTCAAAAGGTCTATGATAAGGGAATAGATGGATATAGACCTGTGGAATTTAGAGATATAGTTATTCTTTTAAGAGCTACATCTGCATGGGCTCCAGTGTTTGCAGATGAATTGATGAATATGGATATACCAACGTATGCTGATGTTGGAGTGGGGTATTTTGATACGATTGAAATAAAAACAATATTGTCATTACTTCAAATAATAGATAATCCAATGCAAGATATACCTCTTATATCTGTATTAAAATCACCTATATTTGGATTTACACCAGAGGATTTGATTGATATTAGAGTTCAGAGTAAAGATAAAATTTTTTATGAGGTTTTAAAAAGTACAGCAGAGTATGATGGATTTACAGATTCTCAAAATGAAAATGAGTCTGAGTTTATACCAAGTGAAGAATGCATAAACAAAAGTAAAGATTTTTTAATTAAGCTAAAGGAATTTAAAGAAAAGTCAATGTACATGAGTACAGATGAATTTATATGGTACTTGTACACAAGGACTGGATACTATGCCTATGTTGGAGCATTGCCAGGTGGAAGTCAAAGACAAGCTAATTTAAAAGTATTGTTTGAGAGAGCAAAACAATTTGAAGAAACCAGTCTTAAAGGAATATTCAACTTTGTAAATTTTATAGAGAAATTAAAAAAATCTAGTTCTGATATGGGAAGTGCAAAAACACTTGGTGAGAATGCAAATGTTGTTAGAATAATGAGTATTCATAAAAGTAAAGGTCTAGAATTTCCAGTAGTCATATGCTCTGCAATGGGTAAAAATTTCAATACTCAAGATTTTAAAAAGAGTATTTTATATCATCATAATTTAGGGTATGGACCTCAATTTGTAGACTATGAGAGAAGGATTTCTTTTCCAAGTATAGCCAAAGAAGCATTAAAAAGCAAAATAAATATAGAAAATTTATCAGAAGAGATGAGAGTTTTATATGTTGCATTTACAAGAGCTAAAGAAAAATTGATTATAACTGGTTCTACTAGAAATATACAAGATAGTATAAAGAGATGGTCAAATGGAATTGAAAGTTTAGATACAATATCACAATACGAGATATTAAAAGGTAAAAATTTTTTAGATTGGATAATGCCTTGTGTATTAAGACATAGGGATTTATCTAATCTACTAGAAGAAGTAGGATTAGACGCAGTTTTTAATGTTGAACATAATTCAAAATGGTATGGAAAGTTGTGGAATAAGAATGATATTTTAGTGGAAAAGAAGAGTGATGAAGAAAAAGAAAGTATTGAAGAAATTCTTGAAAAAATAGATGTAAATAATCCTGACAGTGATTATTACGGTGAAATAGAAGAAAAATTAAACTATATATATCCATATGAATTTAGTACAAGAAAACCTGCTACTATATCTGTTACAGAAATAAAAAAGATACAAAATAATTATGAAGAAGAGTTAATAAATACTATATTTGAACAAAAAGTAATATTAAAAAAGCCTCTATTTATTCAAAATGAAGAAGAAAGAGAAAAAATAAGTGGAACAGAAAGAGGTACAATAGTCCATTTAGTTATGGAGGTTTTAGACTTAAAAAATGTAAGTAGTGTAAATGATATAAAATCACAAATAAGAGGTTTTGTTTCAAAAGGTATAATAACAGAAAAACAAGCTAGTATAGTAAATCCATATAAAATATATAAATTTTTTGCCTCTAACATAGGAAAAAGAATGTTGAATGCTGAAATTATAAATAGAGAAAAATCCATTTATGCACAAGTAAATATGAAAGACATATATATTTATGAAAAGCTTATAAACAATGATGATAAAAAACTTTATGATAATGAAAGTGTCATGTTAAGAGGTATAGTTGATGCTTATTTTGAAGAAGATAATCAAATAGTTTTGGTGGATTATAAAACAGATTTTGTAAATGAGGAAAATATAAATCAAATAATAGAGAAATATAAAAAACAGTTGGATTTATATGCAGATATTATTGAAACTTTAACTGGTAAGTCAGTAAAAGAGAAATGTATATATTTATTTGGAGTTGATGAAGCTGTTTGTTATTAGTTTTTATATATAAATTAAACCTAAAAGATAGAGGAAGGGGAAAAAATGAGATTTATTCATACATCAGATTGGCATCTAGGGAAGTCCCTAGAAGGCCATTCTAGAATTGAGGAACAAGCAAAGTTTTGTGAGGAATTTATAAAAATAGTAGAATCAAATGAAATAGATATGGTTATAATTGCTGGAGATGTATATGATACTTCTAATCCCCCAGCACAAGCAGAAAAACTATTTTATCAGACTGTATCAAGACTTGCCAATAATGGTCAGAGGTGTGTATTAATAATTTCAGGAAATCATGATAATCCAGAGAGACTCTCTGCAATAACACCTCTAGCACATGAACAGGGGATACTTATATATGGTTATCCATTAAGTGCTACGATAGAAGCTAAGTATAAAGGGTTTGAAATAACATATGCAACTCAGGGATGTACAAAACTGAATATAAATGGAGAAAATATTGTGGTTGCTACATTACCTTATCCAAGTGAAAAAAGATTAAATGAAGTTTTTTCAAGTGAAGATGAGTTTGAGAAACAAAAAAATTATTCTGAAAAGGTAGGAGATATATTTAGAAGTTTAGAAGAAAATTTTAGAAGTGATACTATAAATATAGCCGTATCACATATATTTGTAATAGGTGGAGAGAGTACTGAATCAGAAAGACCTATACAATTAGGTGGAAGTTTTTTAGTTGAAAGAAAAGATTTGCCAGAAAAGGCTCAATATACTGCACTAGGTCATTTACATAAACAACAAAAAGCTTCCGAACGTTTAAATGCATACTATTCTGGTTCTCCACTTCAATATAGCAAGGATGAAAGAGCGTATACCAAAGGGGCATACATAGTGGATATAAAAGCTGGTGAAAAACCAATAATTGAAGATGTATATTTTAATAATTACAAACCTATAGAAGTATTTAAATGTAATGGAATAGAAGAAGCACTAGATATATGTGAGCAAAATCAAGATAGAGAGATTTGGTCATATTTTGAAATAAATACTGATGAGATAATATCACAGAATGAAATTAAAAAAATGAAGGAACTATTAAAAGACATAATAGAAATAAAACCAATAATAACATCTTGTTATGAACAAGAAAGTGTAGATATAAAAGAAAAGTCTATGGCAGAGTTGTTTAGAGAGTTCTATTCTTTTAGTAAAGGTGTAGAGCCAAAAGGAGAACTTATGGATTTATTTCTAGATATAATAAGTGAAGAAGGTGAATCAGCAGATGAGACCAATTAGATTAGAACTTACAGGGCTTAATAGCTATATTGATAAACAAGTTATAGACTTTGAAAAATTAATTGAAAGAGGTTTGTTTGGGATATTTGGAACTACTGGAAGTGGAAAATCTACAATCTTAGATGCAATAACTATTGCTATGTATGGAAATATATCCAGAAATACAAAAGAATATATAAACAGTGTGTGCGATAAGGCAATTATATCATACGAGTTTGAGATAGGAAGCAAAAACACTAGAAGAAGATACATTGTAGATAGAACCATTGCTAGAAGCAAAACAGGAACAAAGACCTCTAATGCTAGATTAATAGAAGTATTGAATGACAATACCCAAAATGTTTTAGCTGATAAAGTTGTGGAAGTAAATGAAAAAGTAGCGCAGGTCGTAGGATTAACGGCAAATGATTTTACTAGGTCAGTAGTTTTACCACAAGACAAATTTAATGAGTTTCTAAGATTATCACGTGCAGATAGAAGAGACATGTTAGAGAGAATTTTTAATCTTGAGAAATATGGAAGAAGTCTTGGCGAAAAAGTGAAAAAGAGAAAAAATATACAGTTACAAAATTTAAAAGATTTGAAATCAAAATTAAGTCAATATGATGGAATTACAGAGGAAGTATATAACAATATAAACCAAGAATTAATAGAGTTAAAAAATTTGGAAAAAGATAAGAATAATGCTTTAGACCTAGCTCAAAAATCTTATGAAGAAAGTAAAACAGTATATGAAGAACAATTAAAGTTAGAAAAAAATGAACTTAGAAAAAATGAGCTTGATTTAAAAAATAGTGAGATAAAAGAAAAGATTGCTCTTGTAGAAAATGATAGTAACGCTAAAAAGGTAGACCCATACATAAGTTCAGTTCAAAATCTAGAAAAAAAGATAGATGAAGATAGCTTCGCAGTAAGTAATTTAGAAAAGAAATTAGCAATATTAAATCAGGAGCTTGAAGTTACAAAAAATAGATATGAAAAAATAAACAAAATTAAGAATGAAGAAGTCCCTAAATTGAGTGAAGAAAAAATAAGATTGCAACAAGCAATAAAATTAGAAGAAGAGTTAGTTTTATTAGATAGAGAGTTAAAAGAGCTAAAAGAAAGTGGAATTAATTTAAATAAGACTAAAGTTGAATTAGAAAAAGTAAAGCAGGTGTCAGAGTCCAGAAAAGATGCAGTTACTAAATCTATAAAAGAAGTTGAAGGAAAGATTGATAAAGTAAATATAAGTGCAGAATTAAAACAAAAAATATTTCTAGCATATGAATACGAGAAAGATTACAACAACGTATTGGAAGAAAAAAATCAAAAGCTAAATAAACTAGAAGAAATACTCAAAGAGACAGAAAATATAAATTTAAAAGTTAGATATATTGATAAAGATAAGAATGATGTAAATCGTAATTTAGAAAATTTATCACTTCACTTGGATGTTCTTCTTAAAAAATGTCCTGGTAAGAGTGCTGATTTACTTTTAAAATCTGAATATGTTACTGAATTAAGAAATAAAGCAAATAATACTAAAGAAAATGAAATTAAGAAAAGCAGTATACAAGATGAATTAAAGATAATACTTGAAAGTAAGTTTAATACTGAAAGGGAAGTAAATTTACTAAATGAAAAACTTGAAAATAATAGAAAGAACAGAGATGACTTAGAAAAAGAATTAGAAGAACTAAAGTATTTAAATTTAGCCTCTGAACTTAGACGTGAATTAAAAGAAAATATGCCTTGTCCAGTTTGTGGGTCAAAACATCATGAAAATCATGATATAACTAAGTATGATGAAAATATATCTTTTGTCAAAGAAAAACTGGAGAAATTAGAAAAAGAAAAAATAAGTATAAGAAACAATATAGAGGAATTAAATGCTAAAGTAAGTGGGTATTTATCTATAGAAAAAATGAAGACTAAAGAACTTGAAGATGTAAAAGGAAAACTAGGGGAGATTCCATCTAGTCAATTATTAAAAAAACTTGATGAAGAACAAAGAAAACTTGCATTGTTAAAATCTAATATTCAGGAGTGGGAGAAAGAAAAAGAGAGTACTGAAAATAAAGTAACATTAGCTAAAGAAGAAAAAAATAAAATTGAAAAAGAAGAATTAAAAATAAGAGAGAGTCTGAATAATTATAAGAAATTAACAAGAGATTTAAACATAGAAATAGAAGGTTTAGAAAATAAATGTAAAAAAATTAAACAGGAATACCTAGGATTAAAGACGATTACTAAAGTCTCTAATCTATTGTCAAAAGTAAAAGAAATAAGGGAGAATGAAAAAGAATTAGAATTACTAAGTACTGGGCATTCAAATTTATTAAAAAATAGAGACTCACTAGATATTAAAATAAGAGAAAATGAGAGTAAACTACATGAAATAGAGATAGAATTAATAAAGGCTAGAGAATTATATGTAGAAAAGAAATTGAGTAGAGATAATAAGTATAAAGAAGTTATTAGCATAACGAAAGGTGATTTAGCTAAAAATCTTTTACATAATGTTGAAGAAAATATATGTAAGATATTAGAACAAGAAGAATCAAGTAAGAAAAAATTGGAAGAGCAAAGATTAGAATATGAAAAAAACATTGCTGAAAAGCACAATATAGATGGTAGACTTAAAACTGCTAAGGAACAATATAAAGACCAAAAATCAACACTAAATAAACTATTGGCAGAAAATAAATTTGAAAGTATATATGCAGTAAAAAGAGCTTTATTAGATACTGATGCAGTAAAAAAATTGATTGAAGAAATACTAGAGCATGAAGAAGAACAAAAGTTATTATCATTTAAAATAAAATCATCAAAAGAAAAATTAAATGGAAGAAGCATAAAGAAGGAGTACTTTGAACAGTTAAAAGATGAAATTTATAATTTGAAAGTAGAAATAGGAAATATATCCAAAGATATTGGAGCTAATCAAAATCAGTTAATAACATTAAAAGACTCTTTAGATAAGATAAATGATTTTAATAAACAACTTAAGGTAGTTGAACACAATGTGGACTTATTGGAAGAATTAGATAAATGTGTACAAGGAAATAAATTTGTAGAATATGTTTCTACAAACCAATTAAAATATATAGCGTTGGAAGCATCAAAACGATTGGATGGAATAACAAAAGGAAGATATGCACTTGAAATTGACTCAACACTAAACTTTGTAATGAGAGATAACTTTAATGGAGGAGAAAGAAGAAGCATTGATACTCTATCTGGTGGAGAGACATTCTTGACATCTCTATCATTAGCACTTGCTCTTTCATCTCAAATACAATTAAAGGGAAGTGCACCATTAGAATTTTTCTTTTTAGATGAAGGTTTTGGTTCATTAGATAGTGAACTTTTAGAAATTGTTATAGAATCCTTGGAAAGATTGCATAGTAATAATCTAAGTGTGGGTATAATAAGTCATGTCGAGGAACTTAAAAATAGAGTTCCTGTTAAGCTATTAGTTTCATCTAGTGAGGCTGGAATAGGTTCAAAAGTAAAAATTGAATATAGTTAGAAAATATATGTTAATTGAATATATTATCTAATATTTCCAAATAATATGTAATTGTGATATAATAAAAACTAATATTAAAGTTATTTATAATTAATAT
>OBZK01000744.1_pt1 | contig 17802 bp, 3 predicted proteins | sample 1495511 | NCBI WGS metagenome assembly OBZK01 (sample SAMEA2580233, study PRJEB22360) | human gut metagenome | biome: human gut; feature: human-associated habitat; material: faeces | place: Denmark | collected 2008/2010
TTTGGAATCATTTCTCAGCCAGCCACTGCGTTACGGCAGCATTACAGCCTTGCAGCAATCCTGCCAGCCCATCGGAAAGCTGTTGATTCAGGGTGCTGTCAATCCCCTGGGCGTGGATATGATTGCGGCCTTCAACGCGGTCAACCGTATTGATGACTATGCCTTTACCCCTGAGCAGAGCATTTCGCATGGAATTACCACATTTGTGGCGCAGAACAGAGGGGCGGGCAGGAAGGAACGCATCCGGAAGGGATTCAGGAGAGGCCTTATGCTGGAAGCATGTTACTGGGTGTTTATCTGCATAACCATCACATTGTTCAGAAGGCCGCTTATGGGGCTGTTTGTAACGGCGGGAAATGAAGGAATTGTGGTATTGGGCAGCAGTTACCTGGGACTGATGGCGTTATTTTATGTGTTTCCGGCATTTACCAATGGAATTCAGGGATTTTTCAGGGGAATGGGAAACATGAGCGTGACACTGTTGGGAACCTTTGTCCAGACCAGCCTGCGAGTGGTATTTGTATACCTGCTGACGCCCGGAATCGGACTAATGGGGGTTGCATATGCCTGCGCCATAGGCTGGGGCGGCATGCCTTTGGTTGAGGTTCCTTACTATTTTTGGTTTATGAAGGATAAATAATGGAAAAATAAAGAGATCTGTAGTAAAATGTGTTATATGTTAAATAACGCTTTGCTACAAGGGGGATACAAATGAAGGAGGAAGGTACATATTATCCGGCCAGAGACGGGGAAGGCCTGACCGTCTTTATGATGGGAAGCATCATGCTGGAATATAACAGAAAGCCCCTGCAGATTCCCGGAGGACCTTCGGGAAAGGTACTGCAGCTGGTACTTATATTGCTTTATTCGGGTGAGGAGGGGGTACACCGGGAGGAGCTTCTGGATATGCTCTACGGAAATGGTGAATGCTCCAATCCTTCGGGGAGTTTACGGGCTACGGTATTCCGGCTCCGCAAACTTTTGGAGGGAAGTGAGCTGCCGCCACGGGAATATATCCGCACAGACGGAGGAATCTACAGATGGGACGGCGGGGAACTGCCGGTGTACATTGATGCCAGGGATTTTGAGAATACGGCAAAGGAGGCCCTGCGCACCCATGACGAGGCACTCTTAAAACGGGCCTGCAGTCTGTATCAGGGAGAATTTTTAGCCCAGCTTGCAGGTGAGAAATGGGTATCAGTGGTGGGAGTCCGCTATCAGGAGCTGTATTTCAGCTGTCTGCGGGCCGCCAGCAGTCTCATGAAAAAAAACCGGGAATACAACGGACTTCTGGAGATATGTAATTATGCCTGCGAGCTGTACCCGTATGAGGAATGCCAGATTATGAAAATAGACTGCCTCATTGCCATGAAGCGGTTCAAGGAGGCCATGCAGGTATATGACACTGCTGTTTCCCAGTATTTTGAGGAACAGGGACTGCCTCCTTCCGAGAAAATGCTGGAACGGTTCCGCATCATGAGCGGACAGATTCGTTATACATCCGACACGCTTAAGGATATAAGGGACAGCCTTCATGAGAGGGACCGGATTAACGGGCCTTACTACTGTGCATACCCGGCCTTTATCGACTGTTACCGGCTTTTGGCCCGTATGGCGGAGCGGGTGGATTTTTCCAGTGTACTTCTATGCTGCACTTTGCTGGATTCCAAGGGAAAGCCTCTGGATACAGGAGGAGAGCTTTTAAAAACCGCGTCAGAGAAGCTCCACGATGCCATCGGAAAGTCCCTCAGGAAAGGGGATTTATTTACCTGCTATAATCCCAGCCAATATCTGGTTATGCTAAACGGCACGTCCAATGAGTATTGCCTGCGGATTTATGAGCGGATTGACAGGAACCTGCATCTCTGGGATGGAGGCAGGAAGGTGAAGCTTAATTACCAGGTAATGCCGGAGAGCCTGATATAGAGGAATGAGGAGAGGTCTATAAGAGCAGCATATTATAGAACGTTTGAAGAGAAGTTTGCAATAGAATAGATTAGCTGGTATTAAATATGCCGTCGCAGAAGTGAATCTGCGGCGGCTTTGTTTATGATACGGAAGGCATATGGTATCTGTATATCTGAACCATATAATCAATCCGCTAGGCATGTATATTGGGCATGGCCCCGTAACGTCCTTCCAGATACTGCTTTCCATAGGCTTCATCATTACGCGGGATGAGGCCGTTTTCTTTTTTGTAACTGGAGAGAGGGTACAATTCCGTATCCTGCCCCTCCTGGCGGCAGCAAAGCCAGATTTCATCCCGGCGCATCTGTGTTGGCTGAAGAATGGCAGTATTGTGGGCGGTGAATAGCAACTGCGCATTGTGAGGATTTTTCTCACGACTGGCATAGAGAGCAATCAGATAACGGAGCGCGTGAGGGTGCAGAATACAGTCCAGGTTATCAGCCATCATCAGGCTGCCGTCATCCAGGCTGGCCAGAACTGAGGGCAGCAGTGAGAGCAGTTTTTTAGTGCCCGTGGATTCCTCTTCCCATGGCAGTTCATAGGTACAGCCTTCATAAGGACTGTGAACCAGGAAGGCAGCAGGGGATTTGTGGTCAGAGTCCGGTATGATGCTGTAATCTGCTATATCAAGTCCCAAATCCTGCAGGATACCGCACAGCCTCCGGCGCGTATCGGTATCGGAAGGCAGTTCTCTGGGACTGTTGCCCTGTATTCTGCTGAACCAGGAATAGGCAGCCTTGGCATGTATGGAGTCCGTATAGGCATTGAGCCATGACAGCAAAGTTACCGATGGAGGTACGGCCGTAAGGGAGAAGGAGATGAGTTCACGCCCGGGATGGATGACGGATTCCTTCCTATTAAAAAGAATACCCGTATCACTTCCGCCCAGACTTCCGTAGAACAGATTCTCCTCAGCAATGATTCCCTTTAAGAACTGGAGCTGATAGCGGAACAGAAATCCCTGGCTGCGGAATAACACGTCAAACTGGGTGGGGATGTCTTTGCAGTCTGATGAAAACAGACAATGGACATCTTTGATTCTGGTTGGCACGGTTACAGATGCTGTGACCAGGGAGGAGAGACAGGATAAAGCGTTGAGGACCGTGGACTTGCCGCCGCTGTTGGGACCATAGATTCCGATAAGGGGAAGGATGCGTTCTCCGTCAGCCGGGTCCTTCAAAAGAGTGTTTTTATGTTCATTAATGGAGGCAGGTAGGAAATCCAACAAAACTTCCTCCTTGAATACTTTGAAATTTTTAAAACTGAACTGGATTAGCATGATAGCACCTCGATTTGTGAGAAAAAAACTCAAAAATATGTGTCATTTGTATCTGAAACCATTTTACCATAACATTGGTGATATTACAATTAGAAATGAGGTTTTTTCTCATTGATTGGGATTGCCTTCAATGGTTTGTAATTGGAAAAGTATGGATATAGGTGCATGGAAAAGTTATAAAAAACGGATGGAATTTCAATGATATAAATAAAAAGTAACGAAAAAACAGGGGTAAATAACGCTTTGTATAACGCCCTCTTTGCTATGATTATAGCGAGGGAATCTATAATTACATAATTAATTTAAGAAAAATTTTAAACTTTCTTAAATTGTAACCAGATTGTAACTGCGATTTGCTATACTAGTTTCAGACAGTTGGATTTATCTGGAATCATGTAGAAAGAAAAAATATGAGAGGAGTGTAAGTATGGAAGGACGAAAAAGGTCTGGCATGTTAAAGAAATCAGTTTATAACATGCGGAAACGTCTGGTGGCCTTCGCGTTAGCGGCAGCCATGGTATGCACCAATGTAGGTGCGGACCTGAACGCAGCTTATGCAGCTACATCGTCGTCAGAGTCTGTCACATTCGAAATGACTGGTTCCCAATTGGTGACAGCGATCGAAGAAGCAATCGAAAACGGCAATGTAATATCACCGGGCGATCTCGACTTTACCAATGGAGACATTGCTAAATTTGAGAGTTTGTTCTACGGAGAGGGGAAAGTATTAGAAGTATTCCCTGACCCGGACGGCGGCAGTATGGATGCGGAACTGAGAGTATTCGTACGTTTGCCGGAAGATGCCGATGACATGTATATGGTGACCGGCGATGAGGAGATTATCTTCTTATATGTGAATAACGGGGAAGATACGGTTAGCTTTTCTACCACGATTTACGATGATGAGGGTGGAAAGCTGAAGTCAACAAAAGCTATCAGAGTTAAAAGTTTTGAGGATGCTTTTGGTGAAGAAGAAATCAATTATATCTCCAAGCCAACGGAAACCACCGCTCCAGCGGAAGACAATGGACCGGCAATGGAGGAGTCTACAGCTCCCACAGAATCTGAAACGGCTGCACCAGAAGAAGGAACTACAGCAGCACCGGAAGAAGGAACCACTGTAGCGCCAGAGGAAGGAACTACAGCTGCACCGGATGAGGGAACCACTGTAGCGCCGGAAGAGACTCCGACCGCAGCAGAGGAGAGCAGTTCAGAGGCTCCTTCAGAAAGCGAAACAGATTCTGCAACAGAAGCTGAGCAGACTGAGCCTGAAACGACAGAAGCACCGGAAACCACTGAGGAAAAAGCTCAGGAACCGGAAACCCCAGAAGCTGAGGTGGCTGAGCCGGAGAACACAACCGGAGAACCAGTTGCTTCCATTACTCGTCATTATGCACCCATTGTAGCTGATAACGAGGAAGGCGCAGTACCGGAACAGCCAAAGGCAGATGCAGCAGAAGAACATGTTGAGGAACCCAAGGAAACAACTGAGGCTGAAGTAGAAACAGAAGAAAAAGAGCCTGAAACAACTGAGAAGGCTACAGAGGCTACAGAACCCACAGAGGTTACGGATTCTACGGATTCAACCGATGCTACCGAAGAAACGTCTGCTACAGTTCCGGATGCAACAACAGAGGCAGGCGGCGAAGATGTAAATCCCGGTGAAAGTACACCTGCTGAAGAAACCACAACAGCTCCGGAAGAGGTTGATGAGACCACGACGGCAGTTGAGACACCTGCGGTGACAGAGCCGGTTCAGACTGGTACTCCATCTGAGGTGACTAAGCCTGAGGAAGTGAAACCGGAAGAAAATGTTAGTAAGGCTGAAACAAATGATATAGTTGGTATGGGGTATTGCAGTACGGCGAAAGCTTATGTTACCAGATTAAAAGAACTTAAGGTCTTGAAGGGACAGATTGAGCTTTCAGCTACCGTAGATGGTGCTGAGAATGTTAATGTAACATTGACAGCAAATCCTGGTGTGGTACCACAGGGAAGTTATATCGAGGCGACAGCGATTAGTGATGACAGCGAGCTTGAGTTGATGAAGCAAGCTGCTAATGAAAAGCTGAACAGACAGAATTTGGCAGCGGTAGATATATTCGCGGCGGACGTTAAACTTTTCGATACTGATGGAAATGAGATACAGCCTAATGGCAGCGTTAAGGTTACGTTTGAGGGAACTGAGATAGACAGCAGCGAGTCAGTTGTATATCATATGGACGACGAAAACAGTGGAATAAGCACTCTAAGTCTGGATACGGCTGAGCCTAATCCATATACGGCGGAAACAGTAACAAACATAGATGCTGGTGACGATGAGGCTGTATTTGTTACAAATCATTTTTCTATATACGCGGAGATTGAGACTGAGGAAAGATATTATTATGAAGTTAATTTCTGGTATGCGGAAGATGGTCAGAACGATGTACTGATTTCAGGACCACAATATGTGGAAGAAGGGCATGACGCAATATTGCCTGCTGCACCGGAAGTTGAAGGGTATGTTTTTGTCGGCTGGAATCCCAGTCCTCAGAACATTTTAGCGGATTCCAATATATATGCCCAGTATTCTAAGACGGCTGATTTAATTCGACTTACAGTAAACTATATATATTCCGATGGAACTGCGGCAGCCCAGCCATGGGTGGCAGAAGTCCAGGCGGGTGTTAAATGTAATTATGATATTACATCGCCAGAGATAGCAGGTTTTATAGCGGATCAAACTGAGGTTAGCTTTAAGGATGTATATAGCGAAGATCAAACAGTTACCGTTACTTATAAAGGTGGAGAGGCCAACTATCAGGTTAAACACTATCTGTTGAACCCGGATGGAAGCCAGCCAACTGTACCGGTAGATACTGAAACTCTGGCAGGAGAGGTTGGGTTAAATACCCAGGCTGTTGCGAAAGAGTATGAAGGCTTTACGCCAAAGCCTATTGCCCAGGTTGCAATTGGCACAGATGGCATGACTGTTGTGGAAGTTCTTTATGAGCGTAATCTATACACGTTGACTTGGGATACGGGAGAGGGCGGAAGTTATATTGCTCCGACGGAAGTTGTATATGGGGCAACCGTTGATAAACCAGTAGCAGAACCTACCAGGTTGGGGTATGAATTCCTTGGTTGGGAAAATATACCTGCAATAATGCCAGCGCAGGACACTGTGGTTATAGCAAAGTGGAAGGGTGCTACCAGGGCAGACTATAAAGTTGTATATTGGAAAGAGACACTTACTGTTGGTGAATATGCTGTAGCAGATGTTACTTATGGTAAAAACGGTACAGTAGGGAATAATGTTCCGACTCAGAACAAAACGTATGAGGGGTTTGCTCTTAACGACCAAAAATCTGCAGGTAGTGTAAAGATTACTGCGGATGGACTGGCAGTAAAGAATGTATATTATGATAGAGGGCAATATACAATTAAGTTTTATAGGTATGAGAAGAGAAAATGGAATGAAGATACATCTTTAAGAATAACCGCACGTTATGGTGTGGATGTATCAAAGGAATGGGAAAAGGCTTGTGCGAAGGACGGCTGGGGACCAGATAAAAATAGTAATGTTCAATACACATTAATAGCAAATATGCCAGCGAAAAATTTGGATATGTATAGGAAAAACGCTGGTAGTGGTAAAAATATCTATTATTATGTTGAGGGGTTAACGCAAGGTCAACAGTTAACATATGCTACCTTTGATGCATCAAGTAATGTTCATCTGACCGAGGAAGATAAGATGCCAATAACCGGATTTACTTTTGATTCTTGGCACCAGTATTCCGACTACTGGGAATATAACTTGTGGTTATATTATACGCGTAATTCTTATGAGTTATTTTTCGAAAATTGCGCAACAATGAACCCAAAAAAAATTAAGTTTGAAGCTCCTTTATCAACTGGTAAACCTAATAGAGAGCCCGGTCGGCCAGCCAATATAGATAACGACTATATATTTGCAGGCTGGTATCTTGACCCGGGATTTACTACAAAGGTAGACTGGAATTCAAAAATGCCTGCGGAAGGCGTTACAATCTATGCCAAGTGGGAGATTCCTAAATATGATGTGAGTTTTGAAACAAATGGTGGCGACTCTATTGACAATATTACAGTAACAAAGGGAGATGTCTTATCTGACCTTCCAATACCAGAAAAAGCTGATGATGAATTCCTTGGATGGTACACAGATGAGGCGTTGACCCAAAAATATATTTATGAATCTAAGATTGTAAAGGATACTGTATTATACGCAAGATGGAAGAGTTCTGATTTAGTTGATTATTTAGTAAAGTATGTTGCTATTGTAGATAATCAAGAGATAGAAATTGCAGATTCAAAAATTGGAACTGCTGAATTAGGCACAACCGTTAGTGAAGTGGCAAAGACGGTTGGAAATTATTACCCAAAAGCAACGGTACTGAGTGTAAAAATTACTGGGCGCAATCAAGAAATTGTCTTTGAATACACCCCAGTCGAAAAATGGACTTACACTGTAAACTATTTGTTGGAGGGAACACAAGATGCAGTGCCAGGAAGCAGTTCTTTACAAGATGAAACAAGTGATCATGAATTAGCGGTTAACTTTAAATCTTTTGAAGGATACACCTTAGTATCTGATCCTGTTGTTAGTGTAACAAAAGATAAGCCCGATGCAGTATTCTTTTACCGGGAGAAGAAAGCTATATACCATACACAACATTGGTTTGAAAGAGTGAGCTATGTTGGTGAAAACGATCGATTTGGCTTACATGATATCACAACGACCACAGGTGTTGAATCTGGTATATCAGTTTCGGCTCAAGCTTTGGATCCTGTGCCGGAAGGTTTTACACTAGATACGAGTATTGCAGGAACAATCGCAAGTGGAACAACGGATATTCAAAATATACTGACTATGAAGTTGTTCTATGTGAGAAGTAGCTACGATGTAAAATATGTAATTGATGAGCCGCTGCCTGAAGGAGTTATTGTTCCTACTGGTGGAAGTTATAAATATAAGGAAACAGTAACACTTGAACCTACGCCTAGCGTTCCAGGATATACCTTTATTGGTTGGGAGACTGAAGATGTAACATTATCTACTGGTAAATTTATGATGCCTACTCATGATGTTACATTAAAAGGACGGTTTGTAGAGAACGCGGCAGTAGAGATAAGATACGTGCCGGATAACGCAGAGCACGGAAGCACAACGAACAGCCCGGATATGGTGAGCCCGGTAAGTGGAACACCGAAAGGCTCCATAGCGACAGCAGAGACCGGATACGCCTTCAAGAACTGGACGAAGGACGGAGTGGTGGTAAGCTGGAATGCAGAGCTGAAGCCGGAGGACATCGCGAAGGTGGGAGGCCTGTATGTGGCATCCGAATACGTAGCGAACTTCGGAGTGGATGACAACGGAGACCATATCCCGGATGAGTACCAGATTAAAGTGACCTACAGTGCGGTGAACGGAAGCGTGGACCTGAAGGAAGCGCAGTATGTGACGCTGTATAAGGATGACCATTATGCAACGAAGGAAGAAGGCGGTGTGGGAACACTGGCGGATGACCAGATTGCAAAGGCAACAGCAGCCAACGGATACAACCAGGCAAGTGAGAGCTGGAATCCGGAGAAACCGGAAGCTGGAATCACGCAGTTCACGGAAGATACGCATTATACAATCAGCTTTGCTGAAAATGCGGCAGTAGAGATAAGATACGTGCCGGATAACGCAGAGCACGGAAGCACAACGAACAGCCCGGATATGGTGAGCCCGGTAAGTGGAACACCGAAAGGCTCCATAGCGACAGCAGAGACCGGATACGCCTTCAAGAACTGGACGAAGGACGGAGTGGTGGTAAGCTGGAATGCAGAGCTGAAGCCGGAGGACATCGCGAAGGTGGGAGGCCTGTATGTGGCATCCGAATACGTAGCGAACTTCGGAGTGGATGACAACGGAGACCATATCCCGGATGAGTACCAGACAATTTTCTATTATATTAGTGCAGATGAGAAGAAGGGTACTGTCAGTGTAGCGGAAGAAGTCCATACTTTTAGGGACGAAGATGGAAACTACACTGAAAAGACAGCAATAAGTCCGAACGGCTCAATCGCAACACCTCTGGATGGTTTTGCATTTGACTACTGGACCGATAGCGAAGTAAATGACTACACTCCTGACATGTCAAAGATGAAGACAAATACCTATCTGGTAGATACCACTTTCATCGCATACTTTGATATTGATGAAATCGGTATAGAAGTGCCAAATGAACCAGACGGAGTACCTGATAAGTACCAGATTAAGTTCCAATATGTATCGGAAGACACAAATCGCGGAACAGTATCAGGAAGGGTAACTGAAGTCAAGACTGTCTATGAAATCGTTACAGGAGAAGATGGTAATGACCATAGGGAACTGAAACCTGCAAGTCCAGATGCTAACGTAACAGTAACCAGCCTTGGAAGCTATTTATTCAATAACTGGACAGACGGAAGCAGGGGTTATGCCAACGCGGATGAAATTAGAGCTGCAGAGTTCACACAGAGTACCACGTTTACCGCACAATTTAGATTTAATGGCGGTGGCGGTACTGGTCCTGGCGGTGGCGGCGGCCCCAGCGGCAACACCGAAGGCAATAATCGCTATACACCACCAACCGGCGGCCCGGGTGCCACAACCATCACTCCAGAAGATGTGCCGTTAGCACCTCTTCCAGAATCACCAGTAGATGTAACCTTAATTGATGACGGTGAAGTGCCGTTGGCACCACTGCCAAAGACAGGTCAGACATCTATGAGAACCACATTGACCATGATGTTATCAGGAATCTTTGTTGCGGTAACAGCGTTGAGCAAGAAACGTAAAGAAGAGGATTCATAACAGTCCATTACAGTCAATGTAAAACAAAATAGCAATATAACAGGAACCCCTGGTCAATATGGCCAGGGGTTCTTTTACCTCTCAAATTTAGGCTCTTTGTCAATAGTTGGGGTGGGATTTAAATAAACATTAAGAAAATTTCCATTATCTGGCCGACCTAACGCTTCTTATAACGTACCATTTGATATGATTAGTACCATAGGACTAAGTATGAAGAGGAGAAAATGGTATGAAGGAGAAAGGAAGATCAAGAGCACTGCATAAAAAACCTTACGGTTTATGCAAAAGATTTCTTGCTGCCATGATTGCTGCGGTTATGGTTACCACTAATATTGGTACAGACCTTACGACAGCGTATGCAGCGGAATCTTCTGACAGCGTAACCTTCGAGATGAGCGGTTCCGGCCTGGTTACCGCAATTGAAGAAGCAATTGCTGCAGGAAGTCCCCTTCAGGAGGGGGATATTGACTTTACCAACGGCAAGACAGAACAGTTTGAGGCATTATTTTATGGTGAAGGAAATATATATGAGATTTATCCGGAATACGACGGAGGAGACATGGACGCGGAGCTGCGTGTATTTGTCCGGCTTCCGGAGGATGCGGATGACATGTATATGGTCACCGGAGATGAGGAAATTATATTCCTGTATGTGAATAATGGAGAAAGCTCCATCAGCTGTTCCACGTCCATCACCAGAATGGAGGATGGAAAGGAGAAGGTAAAGAGAACAAAGAAACTTACTGTTAAAAGCTACGAGGCTGCATTTGGAGATGAGGAAGTAAATATCATATCCAAGCCGGCGGAGACGGTACCGTCAGAAACAGAACCGGCAGAAACAGAACCGGCAGAAACAGTACCGTCAGAAACAATACCAGCAGAAACAATACCAACAGAAACAGCACCGTCAGAAGAGATTCCAACAGAAGCAGTTCCGACAGAACCTGACTCATCGGAAACGACTTCGTCAGAAGCTAATCCAGCAGAGTCAGAACCGGCAGAACCAACTCCGGCAGAAACCACAGAACAGACCTCTCAGAGTCAGGAGACACAGACACCTGCAGGAGAGGAAGGACAGAAGGAAACAACTGCTTCACCAACAGAGGGTACAGACACAGGCAGACAGGATACAGAAGAGTCTCAAAAGGAATCAGAGGGCTCCCGGCCTGAGAATACAGATAAGTCCGAGGAAATATCCAATAACGCAAAAGAAGAAATAGAACAGAAGGACAATGCAGATAAGGAGCAGATTCATTCTGAGAAACAGGATGATACACCTGTTGCATCCATTAACCGTCACTATGCGCCTGTTGTTGCTGTAAAGGCAGGTGATGAGACAGCCTCCCTTCTTGAAAAGCATGATTCAGATGTGAGAATTGAAGAGGGCACAAAAGAAAAAGAAGAACCAAAGGAAAACGCAAAAGCAGACAACACAACAAAAGAGACTGCTGAAAATCAAGGCAGCAGTGCAGATAAAACATCTGGAAAGACAAATGTGTCCAGTGAGGCGGGAACATCCGGAAGTAAAGAATCATCAAGTAATCCGGAATCATCCGGTAACCAGGAGTCATCCGCCAGTCAGGAATCATCCGGTAACCAGGAGTCATCCGCCAGTCAGGAATCATCCGGTAATCCAGAGTCATCCGGTAATCCGGAATCATCCGGCAACCAGGAGTCATCCGCCAGTCAGGAATCATCCGGTAATCCGGAGCCATCCGGCAGCTCAGAGCCATCCGGCGAGGCAGAAACACCCAGCCAGCCGGCATACCCCAGCGGCTCAGAACCGTCCGGCGAATCTGGCGATAGCAAGGAAACTGAGGAAGGGAAAACAGAAGAGTCCTCTCCGGCTGAAACAACGGGAGACATCATAACCGATGAAACACCTGTGATTACCATAGAGACAGAGCCATCCCGGACACCGGAGGAAACAGAGGCAGAAGATGTCCATAAGGTGAAAGCAGCCACATCCGATGACCTTGTGGGAATCGGGTACTGCAGCACGGCCAGGGTTTATACCACCACGGTCAATACGCTGAAAGCATTGAATGATTTCGAGGGTTATAAGGTAACATATGCTGTCTATTCACAGGGAACAGCCCGCATTGTAGATGGACCGCGCGGTGTTGAGGAAGGCGGAAGCCTTACATTTGGCGTTAAAACCCAGGTTGGCTATGATATACAGTCAGTATCGGCCAATGGTGAAATCTTAGAGGCAGGAGCCCCGGGGGATTCAGCTGACCCGGATTCAGCAGATCCGGGGAACTCGGCGGAAGATATATCCTGGTTCACCATAGAGGATGTGACGGATGAACTGGAGATTGAGGTATATACCACTGAAACAGACGAACATCCGGAATTTTCTGATACCATTGTGGTGAATGATGGTATGATTATAAACCTTTACGCGCCTGAAGGCGTATTGCCAAAAGGCGTGACCGCTTCTGCGGAACGGGTGGATTCTGCTCTTGAGGATTCCATACGGGAAAATGCCCAGGAAGCTGCTTCTGAAGAGGGAAAGCAGGTTTCATCAGTGGCTGCTTATGATATAAATTTGTGGCTTGGAAGCCAGAAGCTGGATGCTGGAATCTGGAACCAGGAAGGCGCTGTGACAGTTACATTTTCAGGAATTCCTGTAGAGGAAGCCAGCCAGACTGCCGAAGAAATGTCCATTGTTCATGTGGAGACAGAAGCCGCGGATGTGAAGGCTTTAGAGGAGGTCCGGGACGCAGTGGATGTGTCCGGCGGCAGAGCGGTGGATGCGTTAAGCTTTGAGGCGGAGCATTTCTCCATCTATGCGGTAATAAGCAAAGAAAATATAACCAGGACTACCGTGGAAGTAAGTAAGGACGAGACGTTCCGGGTAAAAGCAGACAGAAGATATGGAGGCTCATGGTTCGTATCAGATCCAAGGGTGGTTTCAATCCAAAACGTGAAGGATATCAATGAGAATGGAAAATGGTATTCAGCAGCGGATGTTAAAGCGCTGAAAGCCGGTAAAAGGGCCAGTATATGGTACGGAAACGTAGTGCACAATGATTATTTCAACATCATTGTCAATGAAGCAGCCAACCAGTTCCATTTCAAATTCAACCAGGATTCCTCCAACATATCATTATGGTACAGCATCAACGGCGGCGGACTCATGGAGATGGAAAGAGGACAGGTCCTTCAGACTGACAGAACAGACATGGTGTCCTTCTATGTAAAACCGGCCGCCGGGTATGTGACTCCTACCACCTTTGAGCACAGAAACGGCAGGTCCGAGGCGGAGTTGGCAAAAGCACGGTTTGAAGAAGGCATCTATGTGGATATTGCAGACGCGCCCTCAATCATCTCTACAGAGCATACAAGCAGAGATTTTTCGGATGCAAATGCGGAAGCAGTATCCATGGGCTGTACCAATCAGTTCCATTACTCTTACAGGGATGATGCTTACCAATACAGGGAATTTAAAATTCAGGCAACGCCTGCAAAGATTAAGGTAAAGTATGACGGCAATGGAGCAGAAGGAATGGCTCCGGTTGACTACAGAACCTATACCCATCCTGCAATCAGGAATGGAAACAGCTATATTGATATCAAGGGTTCAGGGAACCTGAAAAAGAATCATTTTGATTTTATTGGATGGGAACTGGCTGAGACAAATGTGAATCAGGCCGGCAGTAAGATATATCAGCAGGGTGACAGTCTGTTTGTAGGTGATGTTTGGAAGGATATAAATATAAATCCGGTTACCTATGTCCTCACTGCCAAATGGATGCCCAAACAGTATACGCTTACCACGGCTTCCGATGCAAACTCTGCCATTGACCAGGGCAAACAATATACTTACGACGCAGATTCTCTTATCAAGGTAAATTTTACGGCCAAGCAGGGATACCGGATATCCGGTGTCGCGGTGGATGGCGTACATCTGTCAGGAAAAGCTTTGAATGAGGCTGTGCAGAACGGCTGGGTGGAAGTGGACTGCAAACAGGACCATTATGTATCGGTTACTTCTGTCAGGACGGAATATAACCTTATAACCAGGGCTGAGAATGCTGATATTACTAAGGGTACAAAATATTCCTACAGTGACACGGATACATTGGATGTTAAATTTAAAGCAGACAAGGGCTATTCGGTTACCGGCATTACCGTGGATGGAAAATCCTTCACAAAGGATGAAATCCAGGCCATATTGGCCGAGCCGGACCAGCAGGGGTACAGTCATATAACACTGGACCGTAAGCAGGACCACACAGTGTTCGTCAAGGCAGATAAGACACTCTATACATTGACGGCCAGGGCAGATGAAAATTCCTGGATTAACCCTCAGACAAAGAGCTATGAGTACAAAGAGTTCATCATGTATAAGGTTAAATTCGGGGCAAAGAAAGGTTACCAGATACAGAATATCATTGTAGATGAAAAAGAATTAAGCGGGTTTGAAAAGACAGCCGCCATAGCGGCCGGGGCGTACCTGTTTGATTATAAGAGCAGCCATACCATCGAAGTGACCACCAGGATAAACAGTTATCATTTGACCACATATTCAGACCATAACAGCTGGATTGCCCCATCTATGGATTTCACCTACGATGGAACGGAAAAACTTAAGGTGGAATTCGGCGCCAAGGAAGGCTGCTCCATATCCGGCATATGGGTGGATTTACACCAATACAGAGGAGATGAACTGAAGGAGGCGGTTTCCAGGGGATACATTGAAGTGGATCGGGACCGTGACCACATAGTATCTGTCACCGGTAAGATTAATGAATACAAGCTGACCGTTGGGGCAGATGAAAACAGCCGGATTACAGAACCTAAACAGGAGGTTACCACCTTTACCTATGATTCGGACAAATGCCTGGTGGTTAAGTTCAAGGCTAATACAGGCTACAGAGTCAGCAAGGTGATCGTGGATGACGTTTCCCTGGAGGGAGCGGAGCTTCTGAAGGCACTGGCCTCTCATTCTGTTTCAGTGGACCGCAAGGGCGACCACAGCGTATTTGTAGAGACCAGTCCCATGGAATATGCCCTTACCACCGGCGCAGACCTGCACAGCCGGATTACATACCCTCAGGATAGGATTTATACGTACAGCTATGACCCGGAGGCATCCATAGAGGTTACCTTTGAGGCAAAAACAGGTTACGGAATTTCCGGAGTATTTGTAGATGCCCGTCCTCTAAAGGGACAGGAACTGCAGGATGCCATTGAAGCAGGCAGTGTAAGCGTTGACAGAAAGGAATGCCACTCTGTCTATGTGACATCGGAGGCCAAGCGGTATACCCTGATTACGGATTCGGATGAACACTCCAGCATCAGCCAGGGCGGAAGTTACGGATATGACGCAATCCGTCCCATGCTGGTAAGGTTCCGCGCGGATACAGGTTACACCATCAGCAGTATCACTGTGGACGGCCAGTCTCTTCAGGGAGCAGAGTTTGAAAGGGCGGTGGCTTTGGGATATGTGTCCCTGTCACGTACCCGGGACCATGAAGTGGCGGTCACCAGCCGGATTCGTCAGGATTTGGAATATACGGTAAATTACTTCTTTGAGAATGACCGGGGGGATTTCCGCATTGACAGGCAGTATGAACACGCGCAGCATGTGACAAATGCTGAGTATGGTTCAGACATTGTGTTTGATAAGACACCTGCCCTGGATAAGAACGGACACCATTATGCCCTGGACCACATTGACGGGGACGGAAAGAAAGTATCACTGATTACTCTGGACAATGTGGTGAATGTCTACTATGGCATTGATGAAAAAGGAGAGACGAATCCGGAGGACAGCGGCAAGCCTACAAATCCCGACGGCATACCGGACCGGTACCAGGTAACCTTTACCTACAGGGCCGGTGCCAACGGCGCCATGACAGGAACTGTCATGGAGGTGGCTACACGGAGAGATTCCGCCGGAGAGCTGAGCCTGTACGCTCCTGTAAGGCCGACTGCGGATGGAGTGGAATACCTTGCGGATGACGGATTTACATTTAACAATTGGAAATCCAGCCAACCCGGCTATAAAACGCTGATACCAAATTATGTGTTTGATGATACAGATGACATAGCTGCCCATAAGTTCTACTGCGACACTGTATTTACAGCTAATTTCCTTGACAATAAGAACATTCATTACGATGTGGAGTTTTACATGCAGTCCCAGGGGCGTTATCAATTCCGGCCCACATACACGGATTCAAGAAATGACGTTCCTCTTCATGGGATGGCCAAAGTAACAGAACAGGATTTGGCGGATAAGGTTGAGAGTGAGTGCACCTATGTTCTGGATACAAGCAGAAGGAACATCACAGAAGCCAAGGTGAAGGAGGACGGTTCCACTACATTAAAACTTTACTTTAAGCAGCAGTTTACCGTGACATATAAGCCGGGCAGTCAAGGAGCTTTTACAGAGCAGTCAAAGAGTGATTATAAATACAATGACAGGCTGGAGCGCTTTATCGGTGAAAAGACGCCAATAGATGAGACAATGCGGTTTGCAGGCTGGATGGGTATGGATGGAACGGTCCTGCAGGAAAGCCAGCTTCCTGATACGGTTACAAAGAATATGATATATACAGCTGTATTTGAGGAAAATACAGTCAAGAGCGGCTTCTTCGTAAGAAAAGACAAGGCTGCAAGGCCGGACGGCAATGTTCCGGATCCCTCTTACAACTATGCATTGTTCGGGGAAGGATTCCTTCATGCGAATCCGGTGATGGTACCGGCGCCGGAAGGTGAATTGAACCAGAGCAGTGAGGCGGTTTTAGAGCGCATAGCACAGTGGCCGGAGAACGAGACATTTACCATGGACGGTAAGACCTATTCCATGGACGATATCATATGGTACAGGATCCAGTATGAGGAAGGCGACCCATATGAATGGCATGTGGACGGAGAGCTGAAGCACAGCATAGCAGTTGTTTTTGATTTGAAGGGCGGAACATTGAATGATTCTACGGACCCGCTGCTGACCTACAGCCTGCAGAAATATGGGGTGATTACAGACAACCTGATTCCTTCACTGGAGGGAAGCGGATTCAGCGGATGGAGAGTCGTGGAATCCCAGGATACGGGATTTAAGACCAATCAGTTATATCAGGCATCGGATATCAACAACCATGAGTTTACGGGCAGTGTTACCTTTGAAGCAGTTTGGGATATTAATATGTATACTGTAAATGTGGAGATGGCAGACAAGGAATTTCCCGCGAATATACTTGACAGAAAGCTTCTGGAACAGGTGCCCTTTGGGACGGATCCGGAAGCAGACGGCAGGCTGAATGGACTGATTCCTGAATCAATCGACGGGGCAGACGGAAACCATTATATCTATACCGGAATGCTCAAGAAGTCCTATGAACCTGTTCAGGGCGTCAGGGAAAATGGAACCATAACCGTCTACTACATGACAGATAACGATGGACCGGATAAAAAGCCCGATGGAATTCCGGATGCCTATGAGATTCAGTTTATCTTTGAATCCTCCAACGAGCAGCAGGGACGTATCCGGAACAACGGTACAGGGGCATATGGAACCGTTACGGAGTGGAAGAGCCTGGTAGAGCTTGATTCAGAAGGACGCATTGTTATTGGAGCGGACGGAGAACCTGTATTTTGGGAGGATGGGGTGAGCCCTGACGGGGCCGTTACGGCTGGAGCCAATTCCGGCTATGCACCTTTCGGATGGGCCAGCGGA
>OBZK01000753.1_pt1 | contig 17611 bp, 18 predicted proteins | sample 1495511 | NCBI WGS metagenome assembly OBZK01 (sample SAMEA2580233, study PRJEB22360) | human gut metagenome | biome: human gut; feature: human-associated habitat; material: faeces | place: Denmark | collected 2008/2010
TTTTTCTGAGTATCGGGACAGATTTGTCTTGAAGGGTGGTATGCTGGTAGCCGCTATGGTCGGACTGGATGCCCGTTCCACAATGGATCTGGATGCGACAATAAAAGGTGTGAATGTCAGCATAGAAGATGTGGAGAAGCTGATTGATGCAATTATAGCAGTACCGATTGATGACGGCGTAAGCTTTCAAATAAAAAGTATTATGGAAATTATGGATGAAGCCGAATATCCGGGAATCCGAGTCAGCATGACATCGGTGTTTGACAGCGTGGTAACACCATTGAAAATTGATATTTCCACTGGCGATGCGATTACGCCGAAGGAAGTCCGGTATCGATTTAAACTCATGCTTGAGGATCGCAGTATTGATATTCTGGCGTACAATCTGGAGACAGTTCTGGCCGAAAAGCTGGAAACAATCATCACTCGCACGGTTACCAATACTCGGATGAGAGATTTCTATGATATTTATATTTTGCATCAAATTCACGGAAAGACATTAGACCAAACCGTGTTTTCGGAGGCTCTGCGAGCAACTGCCTGTAAAAGAGGGACAGAACAGAATCTGGTGGAAGCGGAAGAAGTGATTGAAGAGGTGAAAAACAGCCCGGTAATGTAACGGCTTTGGGGGGCTTATCAGAAGAAATTCTCCTATGCAGCAGATGTAGATTGGGGCAATGTTATAGATGCAGTGCAGGGATTATGAAAATAATTTTAAGATCAGCCGCCTTTTGTCTATTGAAGAAATAAAAAATAGCGGTGTTTGAGTTTGTACAGTCGGCTTCATATAAGGACAACGAGGCTGGAAAGTCTGATGAATAAGGCATTTAGCGGTTCTTTCCAGCTAGTACTAAAAATGTTTGCAGGTCATTAATCGCCCAAAATTCCGCCCAATTCCCGCCCTGATTTTATAAAGACTTGAGGTACAATATAAGAATAGATGAAACGACTTGACAGATTTGACATTAAAATTTAGAGTATAAGGAACAAGAATATTCGCCTTAGGTGGAAAAAGCGTGCTTGACAAATCGGGATTGATGGAGAACTAACAAAATGAAAATAATTGAAGTGACAGACAGAAATACATCATTAATAGAACAGTTATTAGAGGTGTGGGAAAGTTCTGTAAAGGCAACACATCTTTTTCTATCAGAGAATGAAATAGAGGACATTAAGAAGTATGTACCACAAGCATTAAAAGAAATACCTCATTTAATTATTGTAGAAAATGAAAATCAAGTTCCTATGGGCTTTATGGGAATAGTGGAACAATACCTTGAAATGCTGTTTATCTCTAACGAAGAAAGAGGAAAAGGATTAGGTAAAATATTACTCAAATACGGAATAGAAAAATATTCGATTAACGATTTAGCGGTTAATGAACAGAATCCTCTTGCCAAAGGTTTTTATGAACACATGGATTTCAAGGTTTATAAAAGAACTGCAAATGACGAACAGGGTAATCCATACCCTCTTTTATATATGAGCAGGCAGTGATTTCCAGTTTGTTTGGAAGTTGAGCAAATAGGAATTTGGAGTGTGAAAAGATTGAAAAAAATTTATGAAAAGCGCAAAGAAAAAATAGTGACATTTTTATTGTGTGGAGTGTTACTTATTGCTGTACTCTCAGTTCTCGCTTTGCTAAGCGGTGCAGTAATGAAAGTGCTCGGATTTGAATACCATTCAATAGGAAGTATTGTTTTGTTTTTCATTATTGCAACAATTCTCTCTTATCCGCTTGGTTTGATTGCAGGTGCATTTCCAAAAGCATTGCTATCATTGAATAAAGTATCTAAGCAGGCTGCTATATTTCTTTATATATTCTTAGACACATTTGCAACATTTTGGGGCTTAAAGATTACGGACAATTATATGCAGTCTGTCTCTGCGAAGGATATTTCTATTCTTGTTGTATCTTTGATATTTGCTTTATTAGGTATAAGTGATATTGATAAAAAACCTATATAGTAAAGAACGATAACTTCCAGTTTGTAGGGGAGCTGGACGAAGTGGAAAAGGGGGTGATTATTTCACAAATTGTGGTTTGCTTAGACTGGATATTCGGAGAGACCACGAAATTTAAAGTGAGATTATTCAAATCCTAGCGTTGATAATCGAAGCCACATATACCTTGTTCCATTATAATAAAATTGCGACAAAAGCGATTGCGTCAGCGACAGAACGTATCAAGGCGTTACATATTTTGGGGGTTGAACCTACGGATGAAAAATTGGTAGAGCATGACGGAACAAAGTATGATTCATATTTTGTAGTGAAAAAGAATTAGTAGGACTTTGAGCATATCCATTTCAGTTATTTTGGGGCCGATTACAATAATAAGCACTTTGCAAAAGGGCGGTAGGGATCCTCGCAAAGTGCTTGCCACTGTTCTTGTTAATCATTATAATGTCCCTTGCAAGACGCAATAATAATCGCATTTTCTTTCTCACAATAGACAATTCTATTTGTTTCGTCAATTCGTCTGCTCCACCAGCCTCTAAGGTTGTCTTTAAGTGGTTCGGGCTTACCAATACCGTCGAAGGTTCCTCTTTGTATATCTTTAATTATAGAATTAATTCGCTTGAGTGTTTTCTTATCCTCGTTTTGCCACTCGCAGTATTCTTCCCACGCTTTTTCTTCCCAAAGTAATTTCATACACTCAATCCTCTATCAAATCGTGTTCTACCAGTTTAGCCTTCCCAGATTCTATATCAGCCACAATAGAGCGCAAATAATTCATATTACTTTCAGAATAGAACGGGTCAACTGAAACCTCGAACGGTATTCTTTTTTCACGACTAACTTTGGCTGCGAACATGGTAAAAGCAGTTGTCATTGAAAGCCCCATTTCTTTACAAGCCTGTTCCATCCCTTTTTTTAAATCTTCGTCCATACGGAAATTAACCATTGTTTGTGCCATAAATGCCACCTCCTTTTTCATAATTAGTTTAACATATTGTAAAGCAAAAATCAATAAGTTGCTTTACAATATTATATGCACTACTACCTCAACGTACTCAACCTCGATTGGACTTTTTTAATTTACATAAAAATTTAAGAAAGGCAGGACATAAGGAAACCTGAATTGAGGTGTAACTTTTTAACTGGCAAATCTGATTGATGATACCGAAAAGGGAGGCCATGTATAGATGTTTAAAATTGAGTTAAGTTTTGACACAGATAGGCTGGGGCAGGATGTCTTGGAAAGATTATATGCCAGGACGGATGAAATTCGTGGGCTGTCAGGGAAGCGTACTGACAGCAATCCTGGCAGCGTTCGTGGGCGCTTCCATGGAGAAGAAGCTGAGGAAGATCATGCCCAATGCGCTGGATTTAATCATGACCCCATTCCTGGTCATGCTGGGGACCTTCCTGGTGGTCATGCTGGGAATCGGCCCAATTATGCATGTGGTGGAGTTAAAGCTGGTGACCGTGGTGGAGCACCTGGTCCATCTGCCCTTTGGAATCAGCGGTTTCCTCATTGGCGCCACCTATCCCCTGCTTGTAATCACAGGGCTTCATCATACGTACACCATGATAGAAACATCCCTTTTGGCCAATACCGGGTTTAACCCTGTAATCACCCTCTGCGCCATGTATGGGTTCGCCAATGTGGGTACTTGCCTTGCGTTTTTCGTGAAGTCCAAAAATCAGGGCGTGCGGTCAACAAGCATAGGCGCCATGCTTTCGCAGCTGTTTGGCATCAGTGAGCCTGTCCTGTTCGGTATCCAGCTGCGTTACAACCTGAGGCCTCTGCTCATCATGCTGTTTACCTCCGGATTGGGGGCCGCCCTGCTGTCCGTGCTTGGAATCCAGTCTAACTCTTATGGCCTGGCAGTGCTGCCATCCTATCTCATGTATATTTATAAAGGGAGCCAGCTGCTGTGGTATTTCATTATTTCCGTGTGCTCCGTGGCCTGCTGTTTTGTACTGACCTGCCTTTTTGGGATTCCCAAGGAGGTACTAGAGGAAGATGGGGAGGAAGCAGCTTTCGGAAAGATAATGCAGAAAACAATGCCTGAAATAACCTCGCCTGCCACCGGCACCCTGGTGCCTCTCAATGAGGTGGGGGATGAGGTATTTGCAAACAAGGTCCTGGGCGATGGGTTTGCCATTGATATTACGGAAGGAAGGATTCTGGCCCCTGTGGACGGAACCGTTGCGGCTGCCTTTGATACGGGTCACGCAGTGGGTATCCGTACGGAAGACGGACGGGAAATCCTGGTCCACATTGGAATCAATACCGTTGAACTGGGCGGACAGGGCTTCTGCCTCTTAGTGGAGCAGGGACAGACCGTAAAACGCGGGGACCTGATGGTGGAAGTGGATATGGATTATGTGAAGGGAAAAGGCAAGGATCTGACTACCATGGTGCTGTTTACTTCTGGTGAACATGTAGCTGTAAAGGATTATAGAAGGGTGACGGCGGGGGAAGGATTGGACTTAATCGTCCAACCTGCTTAGGAACAGTTTTTTCAAAATTTGGATAAGGTACGATTTCCGGTAATGTGAAACATTCCATTGGGAATCGTATTTTTTTGCGGTCATATAATTGCTTATACAACCCCCTCCATTGTATTATAGGTTAAATCAATACATGCGATTTGTTTTTGGTATTTTACATTTTTCAACTATAATACTATAATATTTCGTAAGATGATTGAAATAGTCAGTCATTTAAAAAATCATGAAAAGGAAGGTTAGACATGGGGATTGCAGCAGATTTATCAAACTATTCACTGAACCTGAAGTACACCGACTTGCCGGAAAAGGTAGTACATGAAGCAAAGCGGGCATTGCTTGACTCCCTTGGATGCGCCATCGCTGCTTATGAAAGCGAAACAGGTGTTATTGTACGGAATGTAATTGAAGCTTTTGAAACAAAAGGGAATGCAACGGTGATTGGGAGCGGTAAAAAGACCCTTCCCCACTATGCGGCGCTGGCCAATGGCGTGATGCTGCGCTATTGGGATTTTAATGACAGCTACCATTTCCCCATGGGGAAAATGCTCAGCGGAAGCCATCCCAGCGAAATCATCCCAACCTGTCTCGCAGTGGGAGAGTCGGAAGGGATTGACGGAAAGGAGCTGCTGACCAGTATTGTTCTTGGGTACGAACTGTCCGGCCGGTTTATCCGGGCGATTAAGAGACTTCCACTAGAAAACCGGGGTTGGAATTTTGACAGCCGGGGCGCGTTTATTACGCCGTTAGTTGCCGGGCGTCTGATGAAACTAGACCCGGGACAGATGGAACACGCATTTGGTATTTCTGGCTGCCGGGACATGATATTGGGAATCCTGGATGCCTCCGGGGAAACTTATACCATGGCAAAGAACATGAGGTTTCCATATTCCGGACACAATGGCATCCTTGCAGCTATGCTGGCAAAAGAAGGCTTTACAGGGCCGGTGCGCGTATTGGAGGGGAATCATGGATTTAACAGTGTGGTTGTTTCCAATGACTTTGACTTTGACGAGTTATTAAAAGAGGATGAATTTAAGATACTGGATAATGACTATAAACCCATGGTTGCAAACCGTTCTTCACAGGGACACCTGAGCGCGACGCTGGAAAATGTCCGCAAATATGATATTAAACCAGAGGATGTGGACCACGTGGAAGTATATTCCACTGCCCGGGTCGCTGAACATACCGGAGATCCCGCGAAAAAATATCCTACCAATAAAGAGAGTGCTGACCACAGCGCATGTTTTATGACTGCGGTTTCCATTGTAGACCGTTCCCTTGGAATTGCCCAATTCACACCCGAAAAATATAACGACCCTGTTATTAAGGATTTGATTGGCCGTATTACGATTTCACCGGATGCGACATTGGATAGGTATGATTGCGGCGGGATTTCAGTGATTTATATGAAGGACGGGACAGTGCACCGGACGCTTGTGGAATATCCGCTGGGGTCGAAGAAGAATCCTATGACAGATCAGGTACTGGAAGACAAATTCATGGGCAACGCCATGCTTTTCATGAGCAGGGAAAGGGCAAGGAAAGCAGCCGATGCAATATGGAACATTGACCAGTGCGGTTCAGTTGGCGATTTCATGCAGCTGCTTGTAAACGGTTGATTAGGAGGCAAAACATACATGTCTGAAAACCTGACCAGAAGACTGATACGGGAACATCTCGTTTCAGGTGATATGAGACCAGGACAAGAAGTTGCCCTGAAAATTGATCAGACCCTGACTCAGGATGCCACAGGTACAATGGCATATCTGGAGTTTGAGTCAATTGGCATACCGCGCGTTAAAACAGAGCTTTCTGTTAGCTATATCGATCATAACTGTGTTCAGATTGGTTACCGTAACGCGGATGATCATGTGTTTCTGCAGACGCTGGCAAAAAAATATGGGATATATCTGTCAAAACCGGGAAACGGCATCTGCCATCAGGTACATATGGAACGATTTGGAATCCCAGGAAAGACTCTGCTTGGATCGGACAGCCATACGCCAACCGGCGGATGTCTTGGCATGCTGGCCATCGGGGCCGGGGGACTGGATGTAGCCATGGCGATGGCAGGAATCCCCTTTCATGTAAAAATGCCTAAGGTGGTTAATGTTAGACTCCATGGACAATTAAGACCCTGGGTAAGCGCTAAAGACATTATCCTTGAAATCTTACGCCGTATATCTGTCAAAGGCGGTATTGGCAAGGTATTGGAATTCAGCGGAGAAGGAATTTCCTCACTGACTGTTCCGCAGCGGGCGACTATATGCAATATGGGGGCGGAAACAGGAGCTACCACCTCTGTTTTTCCTGCGGACAAACAGGTTTACGATTTTCTGAAAGCACAGGGCCGGGCCGATTGCTACAGGGAGCTCGTTACAGGGGAAGGGTGTGATTATGACGAAGTCATGGATATCTGTCTGAACGAGGTGGATGCTTTGGTAGCACAGCCCCATATGCCAGACAGGGTTGTGCCGGTCAAACAATTGAGGGGTATGAAGATAGACCAGGTATTCATTGGTTCCTGTACCAATGGTTCCTATTCGGATTTGGTGGATGTTGCAAGAATCCTGAAAGGGCGTACCGTGCATCCTGATATTGAGGCCGCTGTTTCATGTGCTTCTAAGCAAGTAATGCATATGCTTGCATCCAACGGATATTTGTCCGACCTGCTCGCTTCCGGGATAAGGGTGCTGGAATGTGTATGCGGTCCCTGCGCAGGTAACGGTTATTCACCGAATACAGGAGGAATTTCTGTCCGGACCAATAACCGCAATTTTGAAGGCCGCTGCGGTACTAAGGATGCAGGAGTTTATCTGGTCAGCCCTAAGACGGCGGCCATGTCCGCCCTGTGCGGTTATCTTACGGACGCGCAGGAGGCGTCAGGGATGCTTGGGACCGTAGTGAAGCCGGAACAATTTTATTGTGATGACCGTATGATAATTGCGCCCGCAGAATCAGGGGAGGATGTTCATGTCATAAAAGGCCCTAATATAAAAGGCTTGCCGGAATTTAACCCAATGCCTGACCACATGGAGGTAATGACGGTCATTAAAGTTGGAGATAACATTACCACGGACCATATTATTCCCGCCCATCCTGATATTGTACAGATGCGTTCGAATATTCCAGCAATCTCACGGTTTGTATTTCAAGGGATTGATTCCGGGTTCGCTAAACGCTGTGATGAAGCCGGTTCTTCAGTCATAGTCGCCGCCCAGAATTATGGACAGGGATCCAGCCGGGAGCACGCGGCGCTGGGACCGAAGTACCTGGGGATAAAAGCAGTGATAGCAAAATCATTTGCGCGTATACATAGTCAGAATCTTGTAAATTTTGGGATTTTGCCCCTGGAATTTACAGATGAGGACGATTACGGGGATATATGCCAGGGAGACATGATTGAGCTGGATGATTTAAAAAACGGCCTGGAAAACCAGACAATTCAGGCGTTAAACAAAAGGAGCGGCCGTGTCTACAAGCTGCGCCATTCACTAAGCGGCAGGCAGGTTAGGACCATAAAGGCGGGAGGCCTGTTAAGGCAGGCTGCCCTGGAGCAGGAGGATGCGGAAACCGTTTTTTGAGAAAACAGGAAAGGGAATTGATATGAATAAGTGTAAAGTGTTCGTGCCATATGGCGGACTGGGGATGGGGATTAGTGACGAGTCATTCCACAGGGCCATTGCCATGAAGCCGGATATTATTGCTACGGATGCCGGTTCAACGGATTCAGGGCCATATTACCTGGGGAATGGAACATGTAAATATGCAAGGGAGGCCATAAAAACAGATACAAAACGGATGATTGTGGCGGCCCATGAACTGCATATACCCATTACCATTGGAAGCTGCGGCACCTGCGGCGTGGATGACGGCGTGGATTTCATGGAGGAAATCTGCCGGGAAATCTGCCTGGAAGAGGGGATAAGTGTTAAGGTTGCAAAGATTTATTCGGAACTGAGCAGGGAAACCGTATATGAAAAACTGGTAAGCGGGAAGATAAAACCTTTAGAACCTGCGTGGGAACTGGACAAGGAGACAATCAGCAAATGCAGCCATATAGTTGGCGTGCTGGGAGCGGAGCCTTTCATGAAAGCATTGGAGGAAGGTGCGGATATTGTCCTGGCCGGCCGTACCACTGATACTGCTGTCCTTGCTTGTATGCCATTATTAAAGGGCTGTAGCCCGGCAGCTGCATGGCACGGGGCTAAAGTATGTGAATGCAGCGGCACATGCACCACAAGCCCCCAAAGCGGAGGCATCATACTGACTGTGGATGAGAATGGATTTGAGGTGGAATCCCCGGCAGAAGACAGCAGCTGCACGACATTTACGGTTTCCGCACACCTTTTATATGAGAATGCAGACCCGCTCCATCTTGTGGAGCCCGGCGTGGTGGTTGATGTTTCTGAAGCGGATTACATACAGCTTCCTGACGGACGTGTAAGGGTGGAGAATACCAGGATAAGGAAGACCCCATATACCATGAAGCTGGAAGGCTCCGGGCCGTCCGGATACCAGACCATGACGCTGGTAGGGATACGTAACCGCATTGTGCTGGAGGATCCCGTGGGCTGGCTGGCTAAATTGTCCGCCCATGCAGACAGGAAGCTTGAAGCCCTGGGTTATGATCCGGACACATATTCCTACAGCCTTCGCCCCTATGGATATAATGCGGTCTATGGAGGTGATGTTCCCAAGGGATACATACCAAATGAACTGGGCCTGCTTCTGACGGTTACTGCAGATAACCAGGAAACAGCCACAAGGATTGCTAAGGTGTTTAATCCAATCCTGCTCCATTTTGAGGTGGCAAAAAACACGCCTAAGCCATCGTTTGCATTTCCCTTTTCACCGGCAGAAGTAGAGAAGGGGAAGATTTATGAATTCCGGCTGAATCATGTGGTGGAGCTGGACGACCCATTTGAGCTGATACGTATGGAGTATGTGACCATCTGTGGGAAGGAGGAATAAAATTGGCAACATTCAGTGAAGCGGCACGCTATATACGGTCTAAAAATGCAGGACCCTTCTGGATTACGATTGATGTTTTCTGCAACAATCAAGAAAGCTTTGAAATGCTATCAAAATCAGACAGCTTGAAACCAGAAGTGATTGCCCGGGTTTACAAGGTTGACCCGGGAAATATCAAACTATTTTTATTACCATCCATCTGCGCCATTAAGATTTCTTATCCGCGCTCCCTTCCCCAGGGGTCCAAATATGAAAGGGACATGCACGCGGGCCAACAATATGTGGAATTGGGGAATCTACCGGTGTAATAGGAAAATATCATATTGGCAGGTGAAGACATGAAGCGATTTGCATATGTAGGCTGCCGGACAACACGGGAGAGAAGTGCCTGCGGGAATGGGATTGAGGTTTACCAGGTGAATGATGTTACCGGCAGCTGGATACACGTGGGAACGGTAAAAACCTTGGAAAACCCGTCATACCTTTCCTTTGACAAAGAGAAACAATATCTGTACGCAGTGCACGGGGATACCACCAAGGCCAGTGCGTTTAAGCTGGAACCGGAGACAGGCATGCCGGTATATATTAATTCAATTGAACTGGGAGGGAGTAATCCGGTTTTTCTCCTTCCTGACCATACAAACCGGGAGATGCTGATAGCATGCCTGGGTTCCGGCAGTATCATGGCAGTGCGCCGGGAGGAGGACGGCGGTCTTGGAACGGTTGACGCCCGTTATGTGTTTCCGGGCAACGAGGATGCACAGAAAAAGACATGTCCGCATCAGATTTATTATGACATGGATGAGAGATATCTCATTGTCTCCCTGAAGGGGATAAAAAAAACCACCATTCCCGCCTATGAAGGCCTGGCAGTTTTCCATTTCTCCCCTGAAAGCGGATTCCACAAAATCCAGAGCATAGGAGGCAGGAATTTTGACCATTGCCGGCAGGTCACGGTCCATCCGGATAACCGGTTTGTCTATTTGCTCAACGAACTGCAGAGCCGTATCATCTCGCTTTACCTTGACGGCGCAACCGGACGTATGGCGCCCTTTCAGGTAACCCAGACATTGCCGGACACCTGTGTGGATACAGGGGCGCTTCTGGCAGGCACCTTATGCTGTACCAAGGACGGACGTTATCTGTATGTATCTAACCGGGGGCATGACAGTATTGCAATGTTCAGCGTGGAACAGGAAACAGGACGATTGACGAATATTGGATGGATTCCCTCCATGGGCCGGCATCCCAGGTTCATATGCCTTGACCCAACGTCGCGTTATCTGTATGCTGCAAATGAAAAGAGCCATACAATCATCCAGTACAGGGTTGAGGAGAATGGTCTGCTGACCTGTACAAACAATATAATTGAAACCGGCAGTCCTGTCTGTATCATATTTGGGTCATAAGTTTGGAGGAATGGGATGGATATTCGTGAGTTCAGCTATATACTGGCAATTGTTGAACATGGAAGTTTTACAAAAGCAGCCAATTCCCTGTACATTTCACAGCCATCATTGAGCCTTTACATAAAAAACATGGAGAGACGTCTGGGCTTTGCGTTTTTTAACAGGACAAACAGAAAGCTGGTTTTGACGGAAGAAGGTCGTGTATATGTGGAATACGCCCGGAAAATCATGGAACTTAATAATGACATGATAGAGGAACTGGAACGGCTGGCGGTCAGGCGGAAGATTTACTGCCGTGTCGGACTGACAATGACACGCAGCATGGATTTAATGCCTCTGTTCATGTCCAGGATGCAGGAACGCTATCCTGGTATATGTGTAGAGGTGGTGGTAAGTAAAACCAACGATTTGATTAACAGCGTGCTCAATCAGGAGCTGGACTTCATCCTGATTAACAAGGCATTTGAAAATAATGACCTTGAATATGTCAGTCTGTATGAGGACCAGATGGTAATTGCGGTTAACAGGAAGAACCCGGTCAGGCAGCACGCCGACAAGGCGCCAGGGGCTGACCTGCGCAGTATTGACATGAAATATCTGGTTCATGAGCCTGTGATTACATTTCAGGCCGGCAACTGGCAGCGCCGGATGATGGAATATCTTTTCAGTATGCAGGACGCAGCCCCCAATATTATTTGCGAAACCAATAACCATTTATCCGCGCTGGCACATGTAAAAGCCGGTCTGGGTATTGCAACACTTGTAAAAAGCGGAATCCGCAGGTTTGTGGATGATGATGCGCTGGAATTCCTGTCAGTACAGAACGAGTACCCTGGTATTGAATTTGTGATTGCATATCTTAAGAACAGGGCCATGTCCGATACAGCCAGAAGTGCTGTTCATGTAATTGAGGAAATTGTCCGCACATCCTATAAGGAAGAGAAGGAAAGGATGGATTAAATATGAAAAAGAGTCTTAAAGCTACTGCGCTGCTATTGACAATGGTAATTCTTCTATGTGGCTGTAAAGCAGATTCGCAGCCAGCTGCACAGGCAGGTTCCAACCCGGCAGCTGCTGTGGAAACCAGCAGTAACCCCGGCAGCACTGCTGCAGGCACCGCGGAGGATTATCCTAAGAACCCCATTACGTTAGTGGTTCCATTTTCGGCCGGCGGTTCGATTGATACACTGTGCCGGACCCTTGGACCTTTCATGGGAAAAGAATTAGGGACCAATTTTGTGGTTGAAGATATGCCAGGCGCTGGTTCACAGGTGGGTCTGACTTACCTGGTCCAGACCTCCAAACCGGATGGATACACTTTATCCGAGGTTTCCGAGCCTCATATGAGTTTCTCCATCGCGGTCCAGAAGGCTCCGTATACAGTAGATGACTTTGCGTTCCTGGGCATGATACAGGTGGATCCGGTTGCCATGATTGTCAAGCAGGAGAGCCAGTGGAATACCATGGGCGAACTGATTGATTATATTAAGGCAAATCCAGGTAAGGTAGCCATTGGATGCACACAGATGAGCGGTCCGCAGGTTGTCATGCTTTATATGCAGCAGAGCATGGGAATGGATTTTACGATCGTTCCCTATGAAGGCGGGGGCGAAGGCAGGGCTGCCCTGATTGGCGACCATATTGATGCTTATTTCGGCTTTGTGCAGGCTAATTACAGCATGAATGATATTGGGAAATGTCTGGCAATCGGGTCTGACCAGCAATCTGAACTGTGGCCGGATGCGCCTACGGTTGCTGAGGCGGTTCCGGATGATGCCGGATTTGCGGATATCGCGGGACAGATGGCCAGCTACAGGACCATTGCTGTTCCTGCCGAATTGAAAGAACAGTATCCGGAGCGGTTTGAAAAGTTGGCCCTGGCCCTGGAAAACGTTTTCAATAACCCGGATTACCAGGCTGAATGCGCAAAGACAGGACAATTAGAAATCATGGAATGGCATGACAGTGAAGAAACCACCGAGATGGTTCACCAGTCCTTTGAATTGCTGTCAGGAATGGCCCACTATTTTGAATAAAGGAGTGTTGTGATTTGAAAATTGGAAAATACCATATTCATTTAAAATCAGCCACCTGCTTATTGGTCCCTATGATTATGTGGGGTATCGTGATTGCCTACCTGCTGCAAAGCCGGAGCCTGTACAGGGATAATGCAATGCTGCTTGTCCGGTGGTGCTTTTATGCAATGATTGTTTTTACAATCTTTTCTGTCAAGGGAGATTTAATCATACACAAAGGTGATGATGTGGAAGATGGGGCAGGGAAGGAAAGAATACCGTCAGGATTCAGTCAGGAGACGGCCAGGCTGTTTGTTTTTATTGCCGGAATATCGGCGTATCTGACAGCCATGCATTGGTTGGGGTTTATCATTACCACCCTTGTTTTCATTGCAGGCATGATGTTTTATCTGGGCGTACGCAGTAAAAAGCTGATGATATTTGTCCCTGTCTGCCTGACAGCCCTGATTTATTTGATGTTTGATGTCTGGCTGTCAATCACTCTTCCGGTCAGTATGTTTGGCTTTTGACAGATGCAGGCGGATAACCCGCCTGCCTGTACCTGTCCGAAGCAGAAAGGATTGATTAGATTACTTATGATTGAATGGACTTCATTTTTTGCCGGAGCAGCCCAGCTGCTAAACTGGCAGGCTATCCTGCTAATGATTGCAGGAATATTCTTTGGTATATTATGTGGTGCGATTCCCGGTTTTAGCGCCAGCATGGCCGTGGTGGTGGTGCTTCCGCTGACATTCAGCATGGAGCCGCTGGTGGCAATGGTCTTTTTATGTTCCATTTACGTGGCGGCGGTTTATGGTGGTTCCATAACGGCAATCTTGATTAATACGCCGGGCACGGCAAATTCCGCGGCCACTTCCTTTGACGGATATCCAATGACTGTACAGGGACGGGCAGGGGAAGCCCTGGGACTCAGTATCGGCGCCTCATGTATTGGAGGTGTGATCAGTTATGGATTTATGCTGATATTAATGTATCCGATTGCGGCATTTGCCGTGAAGTTCGGCTCGGCCGAAATGTTTCTGCTGGCCGTGTTTGGACTGACCATTATCGGCGGCATCAGTGAAGGTGGCCTGTCCAAAGCGCTGATGGCCGGACTTTTCGGGGTGATTGTCTCAACGGTGGGGATTTCCCCGGCCGGCTCCATCCGCGGTCATTTCGGCAGCCCATGGCTTTTGGACGGCCTTCCCACGGTTCCGACCATCATCGGCTTTTTTGCCCTGTCTGAAATGTTCAGCATGCTGAATAAGGATTTCGTGGTTGAGGGGACAAATGCCAAACGAAGTATAAAAGAAATTGTAAAAGGTACATTGGAACCACTGAAGTCGCCTGTTAACCTGTTTCGCTCTAGCTTAATCGGCACTTTTATCGGCGCGGTCCCGGCAGCGGGCGGTACGATTGCCAGCTTTATCAGCTACAATCAGGCCAAGCAGACATCCAAGAATCCGGATAGCTTTGGCAAAGGAAACCCGGAGGGGGTCATTGCCAGTGAAAGCTCCAATAATGCATCTACAGGCGGGGCGCTGATAACCATGTTCGCATTGGGGATTCCGGGAAGCTCCACCACGGCAATCATGATGAGCGCCCTGATGATACAGGGGCTTCAGCCTGGGCCGCAGCTGTTCATGAACCAGATGCCTCTGGTTTACGCTATTATTATTGCTTTATTTCTGAGTCAGATTGTTATGTGGGTTGCAGGAATCATGTTTTCATATTCTCTGTCTGGCGTACTAAATGTATCAACCAAGATTCTTGTCCCAGTTATTAGTGTATTGTGCATGATGGGCGCTTTTGCCATCAGGAAGAGTATGTTTGATTGTGTTCTAGTATTAATATTTGGTATAATCGGCTATCTTATGAAGAAGAACGGTTATCCTACAATTGCGACTGTGCTGGGAATTATCCTTGGCCCTATTGCAGATACAAACCTAATTCGTACTACCATACGTTTCCAGGGGGACTATACCGTATTTCTTACCCGTCCAATCTGTATCGGCCTTTTGATTTTAACTGTTGTGGGCGTACTGGTTCCCATAATGGTGAGAAAACATCGTAAACCAGAAAGTTCCTAATAACAACACAGAGTCTGTAACAGGAAAATGGAGGGAGAGGTTATGTCCTTTGGTCTAAATGGGGTTTCTTACCTGATGCTGTCTGTTTTTGTGATATCAGCACTGGGGTATATGCTGGGACGTATTACAATCAGGGGCATCAGTCTGGGCACGGCCGGCGTGTTTATTATTGCGCTGATGTCCGGCGCTATGTTTGGCGAATATCTTGCCGCACAGTTTGTCATTGTGGATGTAAGCTATGCTTCCCAGACATTGAAAATCATAGAGAATCTAGGCCTGATCTTTTTTGTCACATCGGTAGGATTCATCGCCGGCCCTAATTTTTTCAAAAATCTGAACGTAAATTTCAAGTCATATGCACTGTTAGGCATTGTCATCATTGCGGCAGGAGGCCTTAGCGCAATTGGATGTATCCAGGCGGGGCGTATACTTGAGTCCCATAATGTGCTGTTTGATACGAAGGAACTGACAGCTATAATAGCAGGATTGTTTTCAGGTGCATTAACCTCCACGCCTGCATTTTCCGCCATTAAAGAAACGGTTGCCGCCCCCTACCAGGACGCGGTAACAGTGGGATACGGCATAGCATATCTGTTTGGCGTGATTGGTGTTGTGCTTTTTGTGCAGCTCATACCTAAAATTGAACATGCTGATATGGAGGAAGAAAAAAAGAAGATTACGTTAGTTGACGTAGGGATGGGGAAAAAATATGATGGGAAATTAATTCAAATGGATTCATATGGTTTCATGCCGTTTGCCGCCGCCGCAGTGGCCGGTGTGCTGATTGGTGCGCTGAAGTTTTTTCATTTCTTTTCTCTTACCACTACCGGAGGAACATTGCTGATTGCTTTGCTGCTTGGGCATTTGGGACATATAGGGCCTGTTGATATGATGCCGTCTAAAAAAGTACTGGAAACTTTCAGGGAACTGGGTCTGATGTGTTTCCTCATAGGCGCGGGCTTTGCCGGCGGAATGAGTTTTGTTAAATTTTTTAAAGCAGTTTATTTCCTATATGGGATAGTAATGACCGTTGTGCCTATGTTTGCAGGGTATATTACCGCTAAATATTTGCTGAAGATGGGCCTCTTTAACAGTCTTGGTTCCATCACCGGGGGCATGACTTCCACTCCGGCCCTTGGCACTTTGATTCATGTTGTGGGAACAGATGACATCGCATCGGCTTATGCCGCCACTTATCCCATTGCATTGATTGCGGTTGTCATTGTTTCACAGTTGATTGTTATTTTTTTCTGAAAACAATGAAATAATTTGCATCTGGTACTAGCCGTCATGCAGCAGGCTTGATACAATAGACTCAAACCGTGTTGAGGGGAGAGTAGGGCATATGAATGAGCTGAATGGTCTGCAGCGGCAGATTTTAGACGAAATAAAAGAAGACATCAAGAAAAACAGCGATATGTCGATTAAGGATTTTGCAAAAAGACACTATATATCCCCTGCCTTTCTGGTGAACCTGTCAAAAAAAACTTGGATATTCCGGTTACAGGGAACTGATATTTTCCTTTAAATCCAGCTACAAATCCCAGCCAGATGCCCAGGACCGTGATCTGACCGGAATCCAGAACACCATCATAAGTAACTATTCGGAAGAAATGGTGGATACCTTTGTACGGCATATGAAGGGCGCTAAGGAAAAATATGTGTATGCCATGGGAATCGGATACTCTATGGTTGCCATTGATTATATCAGCCGTAAGTGCGTCAGGGACGGCTACCGGCTGATTTATACGGAAAGCCTGGGGGAACTGTCTGAGTTTGAGGACAACGTGGGGATCATGGTGTCGGAGTCAGGCGAAACCCAGCTGGTGATAGACGAAGCGGAAAAGTGCAGGCAGCACGGATATTCTTCCAGAGAAACACGGCGCTGATTGTAATAAAGTTCTACGAACTGCATTTCATGGTTGCATTGTGTACATCTGAGCGGGTCATAACCGAAAGACAAAAGGATATCTTCCCGCCATTTAGTAAAGCTTTTTAACAGATGGCGCTTGGATTTTGAGACAGCTTTCCAAAGAGACTTATCTTTTTCACGGTGCCTGGCATAAAGCCCATAGTAACGGGTCATCTTGAAGTGCTTTTCAGGGATATGCTGAATCAGGAGCTTAATAAAATCGATGGCAGGAAGAGTCTTTTTTACAAAGGCATTGTCTTCATGACGGTTATAGTGAAATGTGACGTAGCTGCCATCATAGGAGTCAATCCGTTTCAGGGCAATGACGGGTCGCCCAAGATAGCGGCTAATATATTTAATCACGGCATCCGTATCACAGAGATTGGGTTTGGCATAAACATAAAAGCCATTTTTATCTTTGCGGTAGATAAGAGCTTTCGTTGTTTTGAAAGAAGGCCCGATGCGTGATTCAAGGAGATCCAGGAGTGCAGTCTGAAAGGATTTACGAAGGAGGGTATAGTTGAAGTGTTTAACAACCCACCAGGAACCGTCATCCGAGAAGCCGCCTTCTGTAATGAGGCAGTGGATATGAGGGTTCCATTCCAGAGGTCTCCCAAATGTGTGAAGGACACAGACGAAGCCAGGAACAAAGCCTCAAGATTGAGGGGCAGGGGAGTTGAAGTGTCGAAGACACTTATTTATGAGGAGAGCCGGAAGATTGAACGAGAGCTAAGCAGATGCAGG
>OBZK01000781.1_pt1 | contig 16599 bp, 14 predicted proteins | sample 1495511 | NCBI WGS metagenome assembly OBZK01 (sample SAMEA2580233, study PRJEB22360) | human gut metagenome | biome: human gut; feature: human-associated habitat; material: faeces | place: Denmark | collected 2008/2010
TATTTGATCATTCATAATGAAGTTGTTGGGACAATCCTTAACTTATTGACATTGGTCGCACTAAGTAATTAGTGCGCAGCTTCTTTTGTAATGAAAAAGGGACAGCCAGGCTTCGAAAAGTCTGGCTGTTGGTGTAAAATATAAGTATGCGAAAACCTATATATTTACATCAAGATTATACTTTGAATGAGGAAGGATATCAACTAAAACTTCCTCTAAATTTGGAAACAATCATTCCATCAGATGATTCTGTGCGGTTACTGAGTCAGTTTGTGGAGGCTATGGATTTAACTGACTTATATTCTACTTATGAAAGAATAAATACAGTTTCCCCAAGAACTCTTCTGAAGATTGTTTTATATTCTTATATGAATGGTGATTACTCCTCCCGTTCTATGGAACTTAACTGTAAACGGGATATTAATTTCAAGTATCTTTTAGAGGGGAAGCCGGTTCCTGACCATGCCACTTTTGCTCGTTTTCGCAGTATTCATTTTGCTCCGTGTGCGAAACGGATTCTCGCTGAAATGTCTAATCTTTTTTATGAGCTTGGAGAAGTTTCAGGAGAAACGATTTTTATAGATGGCACAAAAATTGAAGCCTGCAGCAATAAGTATACATTTGTATGGAAAAAAGCAGTCACAAAAAACCAGGAGAAGTTACTGATAAAAATCGCCGCTCTCATTGCAGAATGCGAGCAGCTTTACGGTATTCAGATTGTCCATGGTGATACAGTAAAAATGAAACATGTAAAACGGTTACGCAAAAAACTGTATGCCTTGAAACAGGAAGAAAACATTAAATTTGTGCACGGAATTGGAAAGAGAAAATCTCCCTTACAAAAGAGTATCGAAACATTAGAAGAGTATCTGGAACGTCTGAAAGGATACACAAAGAAGCTGCACATCTGTGGGAAAAGAAACAGTTATTCCAAAACAGATCCGGATGCAACTTTCATGCGGATGAAAGAAGATGCAATGGGAAATGGACAGTTAAAGCCAGCATTTAATTTACAGCATGGAGTTGATTCCGAATACATTGTATGGCTGACGATCGGACCTCAGCCTACAGATACCACCACACTGATCCCCTTCTTAAAGGAAACAGAAGAATATCTGGCGTTCAAGTATCAAAAAATCATTGCAGATGCCGGATATGAAAGCGAAGAGAATTATGTATTCCTGGATCAAAATCAGCAGCTGTCATTTATTAAACCATCGAATTATGAAATATCAAAAAAGAGAACTTATAAAAATGACATCGGCCGTATAGAAAATATGGATTACGATGAAAAAAGTGATTCTTATATTTGTAAAAATGGGAAACAGCTGTCATTTACACATGTCCGACGTTCTAAATCTAAAACCGGATATGTCAGTGAAAAAATATTTATCAATGTGAGGAATGTAAAGATTGCCCTTACAAGAAAGAATGTATCAAAGGGAACAACTGTAAAATACCAATAGAAGAACGAAACAAAGTCCTTTCTGTAGCAAAAACATTTCTGAAATATCGGGAAGAAGATTTGGAACGAATTCTTTCTGACGAAGAAATTCTTCTCAGAATCAACAGAAGCATCCAGGCAGAGGGATCTTTTAGTGAGATGAAACAGGATATGCAGTTTCGCAGATATTTGAGTCGTGGCACATCGAATGTTCTTGCCGAAAGTGTTTTGCTTGCAATGGCAAAAAATGTAAACAAACTTCATAACAAGATACAAAAAGGGAAAACAGGAACACATTTATTTCCTTTGAAGAGTGCATAAATTTAGAAAATCCAAAATTTTTTTAAACTCCGATTTTGGACTGTATTAAAGTATGGCTTTTTTACGAAAAAGCTGCCATTTCAGTAGAAACAGAGCAACTATAAAAATCAAGAAAAAGGAAGCTGCCGCTTCACGATTTACTAATCGTTAAAGTGACAGCCCCACCACCATAATATTTTTTCATATCATTTCATATCTCATTTAAACAAAATAGACGAACTCACATTTTCATTTTATGTAATTGTTAATAAGTTATTATAAAATTACGCCCCTCCTTTTCTGAAAATTCATGTTTAAATACCTCCTTCTGTTTTATTTGCATGCAATACCTGCAACCTCTTTTCCGAAATTATAACTCTCACTAATGTAAAGTAATTTGTGATTTTTCTCAACTGGCAGCAAAAGCTGTTGCTTATAAAAAATAATATTGCATCTTATCAATTAGTATAACAATAATCTTTTCATATAAGAATGTTTGCTTTGTCTTGACAGTTACTGTTTTGTCCTAGTAATAATTAAAATGCCTGTATTCTATTATAAGTTTCAATATTGTACAAGTTCTTTTACACTAGCTCCGTTAGAATATAAATCACGCTCAATTTTAAGTCCTGCAAACCCACTAAAATTTTCGAGTTCACTGAGCAATACAGAACCCCACTCCCATTCATAGCCTAATGTAACATAACCAAATAACATCCAGTCTCCATCCACTTCTTCTCCACCAGTAATAAGCCATGTTGCAGCCCCGGCAGGATAAAAATACTTTACAATCACAGTAGTTTCCATCCAATCCTCTTCTTTGGGATAGTAACTGCTTTCTAACAATTGATTTTTGATTTCCTGAGTCATTAAAATCATTATAAACCTCCTTTTAAATCCAGTAATATACCATTATATTTTTGCCTGAATCTTTGTATATACATGAAATTCATGTGCTCGCACAAAAGTTTTTCCATCTGGAAGACTTAAACCAAGTTGTGCAGCATACTGTATAGCATCCATCGAAACTTTTTGCCCTTTTGGAAGTGTACGTATATAACCGGATCGGTTTCTAACCTCTTCCTGATACTCTTTTTTTGAATACTTACATAGAGTAGCCGTACCAGATAAAGATCTTTTCTCTTTGGATTTATATGTATATTTTACCAATGGCTGGTATGGAAAATAAAACTCTGTTTCAAGATGATCCGCCTGTTTGATGGCAAAATTTTTCTTTCGGTCAATTTCATAATCACATGTTAAAATCATATAGTTCTCCAATATAAAGTTTTCTAATGCCTCATGCCATTCGTGTCGGTTTGTATGCTCGTATATACTGTAGAATGTCTGACTTTTTGTTTGATAATATCCGGAAAACTCACCATTTCCTTTTGTTATTACCCTGTATAATAAAATCATTTCATCATTATAGACTATTTCTATAAAAATGATTTTCCCAATAAACCCTGCATTGATAAAATCTGCTGTTATACCTGTGACCGGAAGCATATACTTACGTTTTAAAAGTTTCTCTTTGTAAAAGGATGTCCTTTTCCATTGTCTCGGAAATTCCGGCATATAATGTTGGTACTCTTTCTGTATTACAATCTCTTTTGTTCTTTCATTAATATAAGGAACTAAAGCAAAATTATTGTTATCATAAACTTTGACCATGCTCTCTAACCTTTCAACATCAGTTACAGAACGTACCTCATATCCATAGGGTTTATAAAGCTTGTACAAAAATTCTCCTGTCAGTGGTTTTCTACCATATAAAATATCTTTATGATGTTTTTCAAGATCGTAAATTGCCATATCACTATATGGATGTAAATTTTTCTGAAAAATCAGTTCCCCGTTTGCAGCAATTCCTATCACACTATCCTCTATATGGTTTCGTGAGAAATAACATCCTTGTTGCATTAAAAGGCTTAAATAAGCATCAAAGATCTCTTTGTGTCCTTGAGCAATTTTTACGCGCCTTTGCTGTTCAAGTAATTTACAAAAATCATAAAATCCTCGATACAAATGATTTTCTTCTAAGTACTGACAGTTACTTAGAAAGAACGCATGCAAATTGGCCACGAACTTTTCCGGATTTATAGCAGCTTCTTCCATCTGCATCTCATAGGTTCTTAAAAATTGCCGCATTTCTTTATCATCACACCGAAAGTATAATGCAAGCGTAAAATTTTCGAAATTTATATTTTTCACTTTTGAAACAACCATACATGCAATATTAAGGGTACGTTTTCGCAACAGCCATAGAGATGCTGCTTCGCTTCCACGTTTTCCATATTTTTTCTGATATTCCATCAATAATGGGAATTCTTCCATAATTTTTGACATGAATCTGAGTCTCCTTTTGCATAATAAATTCCATACAAAAAAGCCGGTTCACTACGAACCGGCTTTTTGTATAGAAACCTTATATCATTATTATTCAAACTTAAATTTAGAAATTCCATAGATAGGAATTGTATAAATATTTTCTTTAATTCCTCCATGCGTATTTCCTTTAGTGAACAAAATATAATCTGCCTTTTGTTTCTCTAAAAGAACCTGCACTGTTTTACTGTTTTTCCTTCCTGCTTTTACCTCAATAGCATATGTTTTTCCTGACTTTAATGTTTTTACATAGAAATCAATCTCGCCATTTCCAATTGTCCCAAACGCCGGCATTTCCAAAGCTATTTCGCTTGGATGGCTAATCCGTCGTTTCAAATCAAGATAAACAAAATTCTCGCTGAGAATGCCATCTATATCTCCTGGATCGCAGCCTATATGTTGCAGATAATAATGAGCTAAGCCCACATCCATAAAGTAACATCTAGCCTTTGCTTTGAAATCCAAAATGTTACATTCTACCAACTTTCCGGCAAAACCTATAATTCCTGAACTATAAAGCCAATCAATCGCACGATTTACAGATGCTTTAGAAATATTACTTGAATAATCTTTTACCACTATATTTTGCAATTCTTCACTAAAGCTATCTTTTTCAAACCCCTTTTTTTCTTTTACAAGAATTCGTGCAATACTGGAAAACATATTCTCATAGATGGCATTATCCAGAATATCTTCAAAATAACGCTTACTCTCATTGACAAACAACTTAATTATTTTCAACAAGGTTGTAGTGCTATCTTCAACAGATTTTGTTTCAAGATATTTCAAAACTACTGCGGGATACCCACCGATAGAAGTATAAATCTTATATAACTGCTCTAATTCGGAATATACATTCTCTTCACTCTTCCCATATAAGTCAAATTTTGAATATAAATCATGTTTATCCATTGCCATTAAAAATTCTTCAAAATTCAAAGTTTGAATTTCAATAGAATCCAAATCACCAGCAGAATACTTAAACTCTTTATTGAGTATTCTTCCTAAGTAACTTCCGGTAATAATGAAATCACTTTTTAAGTATCTTGTAAATTCCCTGATGCGGTTATAAATATTTGCTGATTCCTGGATTTCATCAATGATGACAATGGTATCCTCTGTATCCTCAAAATTTTTATCATATCGCTTGATCAATTCATATACTGGATTTTCGCATGGATACCCATCTTTAATTTCTTTTCGCAAATCTTCATAATGCTCTAAAAAAAGTTCCCCTGAAAAGTCTAATAAGTTGATGTATATCTTATTTGCATATTGTTCATCTGCAAACTTATTAACTATATATGTCTTACCTACTTGACGGGCACCAGAAACTTCAAGTGTAGCCCTATCTTCTTGCTTTTTCCATGCCAGCAGGTCATCATAAACCTGTCGTTTTAAATATTTTTGCATTTTGTCACCTCTTATTTATCCTGCAATAAGCTATATGATAAAGTATAACAGATTTCATCATAGTTTCCAACTATTACATTTCGCCCTCTTTTTACCTAATTCTCTGTATTTTCCTCTTATTCAGGATCTTCCCATGGTGGCACCCCAAACATTCTTATCCAGCATTCTCCACACATTCCACCTCTCAGCAGTTCCCGTATCGGTGGTTCAACATCTGGAATCATATCCTGTATAAGACCTTCCCCCGCATAATACCGCTGTAAGTTCTCATATTCTTCTACCGATAATTCAATTTTTTTCATTTCACCACACTCTGGACATCTTACTTGATATACTACTTTATTATTTCCCATACCTTAATCAAAACTCCTTTCTAAAATAAAAAAAGACCATAACGGTCTACTATAATAACTCATTACTATATAAAATGTTTTCCCTCCTTTTGTGTAAATTTGCATAAAAAAACCTGCATACAAAATGCAGGAATTAAGATTACAACCTGTTTCCAGGGATTGTACAAACTTCTATAACTATGCCATAGATTATATATAATAATGAATTCTAGATTCAGTATATTATAATAAAGTTAAAATGTAAATTATTTTCCTCAAAGGAAATGTGCGATTGTACTATTTCAAGAAGTTTTTACTTCATTTTCGTATTCATATTATCCCGTTTTTTAGGTTACTTTGCGTATCTACTTGTTTTAAGTTCCACGTTCCTTATGACTTAAAATTCATAAGATACAGCATTTTCTACGACTACAGCCATATCATCTCTATTAATACTGCACACCATTAATCTTACAATGAATCGCCTTATCTTTCGCTATACCTATGTAAAATCTGTCATTATTAGAATCTACCAAAAGATTCGCTTTGTTTCTTTCGATAATCCTCAGAATATCTTCCTTATCTTGTATTGAATATTTGTATTCTTTTTTTCTAATCAAATCTGAATTTTTATCAAATGCAAACACATAACGGATTAAGTCAATATCCTGCAATGACATATATTTCTCTTTCTGTTGCTGTGATCCTCCACTTTCATCCATCCAGCTTGAAATACAATATTTAGTTAAATGAATCTCAGCATTAACCTGAATATTTTTATTGCATTTCCAGCCTAGCATATATCCTGAATGAATGGCAGGCAGTCCACCACAGACTGCTTTGGAACGGATATTTTTCGCTATGCACCTTTGATGCTATCGTATTGACAGGTATATTTTACCTGCAGGCGGTCTTGGCGTATCCCTTCCGGTGCTTTTCCTTTTGGGCTGAACAGTCATTGCATAGCTGATACTGTATTTGGCATACCCCACATGCCGGACAAGATTAATGTAGCGTATCATACCTTTTTATTTTGCAGGATTAATACAGTTTCTAAGCAATCCGCTCCTGACACATGGGGTTTCAGCACTACATCACCGCCCATGTTTTCTACATATTATTAAATCTGGATTTCTTACTTCTCGGAAACTCTTAAAGCGTCCATTTGCTTAAATTCATTTATCATCATACCAACCGCAACAATAAATACTGTCACATCAGTAATAAGCGGAGCAGCAAATACGCCATGTACACCAAATCCAGCAATATGGGGCATGATTATGGCGGCAGGTATGTAAATGGCTATCTGGCGTAAGATAACTAGAACGCTCGCTTTTGTAGCTCTGCCGAGGGACTGCATCAGAGTCAGAACCACAATCCAGATTCCCAACAAAACATATGACAGGAAAAACAGTCGGAAATCCCCTACTCCCAGTTCGACTACAGATGATGTTGTAATAAACATAGAGAGAATTTTCTTTGGTACTAACATAATCGGAAGGTAGAAAATAAGTGCTAAGAAAGTTGCTGTGATCGCAAACACTTTCGTGATATGCTTTACCCTGTCGTATTGTTTTGCACCATAATTGGTTCCGACCGCTGGCTGATATCCCTGGGAAAGCCCCCATAAAGGAATAAATGCAAAAGACACTACCCTGTATGTCGCACCAAGTATAATCTGCCATGTATCTCCGCCATGCTGTGCTGCAAGATTATAAAGTGCGGTTTGCTGTACTAACATCATAACCTGCATCAGCATTGCAGAAAAGCCTACTCCAATGATTTCCGAGAAAAGAGTTTTTTCAATACGAATTGTATTGATTCTCACATTCTTACTTTTGATCTTAAAATACCAAAGAGAAGCCATTGCATACGCGATCTGCGAAACCAATGTTGCATAAGCAGCTCCATCAATCCCCATGCCATAACGCTTTAGAAGTAAAATAAAAATCGGGTCAAGTATAATATTCATAATAGCGGAACCAGCGCTAAAGAACATTGCCTGTTTCAACAATCCCTCTCCACGCATAATCATATTTGAGGACTGTGCGAAATTGACAAACAGACTGCCTGCAAAAATGATGCGTAAATACCGAACCGCCAACTCTAGGATTTCTCCGCTTGCACCAGAAAGCATTAAAATCTGTTTCGTAAAAATCATGCCTATCACCATAATGATAAGAGAAAAAATCAAAACCATGGCTATCAGATTTCCCATTATTTTGTCAATTGTATACTGATCCCTTTTTCCAATCGCCCTGGACAGGATTGAAGCGGAACCGATACCAATGAGTGTAGAAATACCACTATTGGCAAGCGTAAATGGATATGACACAGATACCGCTGCCATAGCGCTATCTCCTACCATTTGTCCGACATAAACTCCGTCCATAAAATTGTAAAGCCCAACAACCACCATGCCGATAATAGCTGGTACGCTAAGTTTTAATACTAATCTTTGCGGGCTGTCATGAAGAAGCATAGACCGAGTATCATTTTTGTCAGTCATAATATCACATCCTTATCTATTTTAATTATCAATATGTTAAGTTACCGAAAATTACTTTATTTTCAAAAGAACTACGTCCCAGCCTAATATATGTAGCTGGATTAGCTGCACAATTCTTTTTCCTTTGTAAACATTATTACCATCTGTTCCTTAGACTGACCAGCCAAGACTTTCCTGCTGTATGTAGAATAATTTGCTGTACAGTCCTTTCTGTTCAAGAAGCTCTTTATGTGTTCCCTGTTCTACTAATTTCCCCTCGTTCAGTACCAGAATCTGGTCAGCATCTACTACAGTCCGCAGACGATGGGCAATCATTATGACTGTCTTTCCTTCTACAAGTCTGGCAATGGCTTGTTGAATCAGCACCTCGTTCTCTGGGTCAAGGGAAGCGGTTGCCTCGTCCAATAGAATAATAGGAGCATTTTTTAGTAGTGCACGGGCAATGGAAATGCGCTGCCTCTCACCGCCTGACAAAGTACTACCGTTTTCACCAAGGATTGTGTCATACCCCTCCGGCAACCGTCTGATAAACTCATCACAATGAGCTGCTTTTGCAGCCGATACAACCTGATCATCACTAGCATTCATATTTCCTATTCTAATATTATTAAATACCGTATCATTAAATAAAGTCACGTCCTGAAAAACAAATGACATGCTTCGCATTAAATGCTCTGGTTCAATTTGTTTTAGATCCTTACCGCCGATTGTTACAGTACCTTTATTTACATCCCAAAAACGGACGATAAGTTTTGCTAAGGTACTTTTCCCGCTTCCTGATGGCCCGACCAGGGCAGTGATGCTACCTGTATTTATTTTTGCCGATACATTTTTTATTACATCTTCTTTTCCATAGGCAAATGTAACCTGCTTTAGCTCAATATCATAATCTTTAATGTCCTGTTCTTCTCCCTTCATTGCCGGTGTTGTCAGGAGTGTACGCATCCGCTTTGTAACCGTTCCCAGATGAAACAAACTGGTAAGCTGTGATAGGATAGATAATATTGGTCCGTAAATTTGAGTAGAGAATAGTAATAAAACCAGGAGAGGATATAATTCAATCTGTCCACCTGTAATCAGGACTGTACCGATAAATATAGTGATTCCCAAGCTTGCCTGCAGGATTAAACTTGCACATTGCACAAGTATACCAGAAGCCAATTCAACTCTAATTGCCGTCTTTTTCATTGCCAGTAGAGCTTTATTCAGTGTCTGAAAACGTTCTCCGCTCAAGCCATAGGATTTGATAATCTTGATACCTTCCAGATACTCCTGAATCTGACTGGATGCTGCCAATTTCGCTCCCACCTGCTGCTCAAATAGGTGTAATTGCAGCTTACGGCCACACCATATTATAAAAAAGCAGACAGGCATGGTACAAAATATTGCCAACGCCATGCGCCAGTCAAAAAAGGCCAAGCATACGCATGTCAGTGTAACCGATATAATATTTGCTATAAGCGGAGGAATAGTACTGCTAAGCATGGATTCCATACTGGCACAATCAGCCATCATATTTGTAGTTATATCTGATAAGTCTTTTGTGTTAAAGAAGCTCATAGGAAGCTTTCTCAAATGTTCTGCAATCCGTAACCGCGTGTTGCTTGCTTCCTTATATGACGCAAGATAAGTTTTTTTATAATCATTCTTAGCAGCGATAAAAACCAAGATTGTTGCAATCATTCCAAATACCAATATCCCCCACATAGTTGACCAGGATATCTCCTGCCCCATAAATGGCTTTAAAAGCTGACCGAACAAGAGAATTGGAATCGCAGATGAAAGCATGATGGACAGGTTTGTTAATGTACATGCAAAGATTGCTTTTTTAAGGTCTGAATACCCTTTATCAGATAATAATAGTCGCTCTTGTAAAAATTTCATTCCGTTTACACCGCCTTTCTTGTATGGATTTTCCAATTGACTGATTCTGCATAACTGTTCCACATCTGCTTGTATTTTCCACCATTTGCAACTAATTCATCATGGGTTCCCTGTTCGATGAGATGTCCTTTCTCTATGACAAGAATCTGGTCAGCGTTACGGATAGTAGAAAGCCGATGGGCAATCATAACCACTGTTTTATCTTTAATCAATTTCTCAAAGGCTTTCTGGATTAAGTATTCATTTTCTGGATCGCTGAATGCAGTTGCCTCATCCAGCACTATGATGGGGGAATCTTTAATTATGGCCCTAGCAATGGCAATCCTCTGCCGTTCCCCACCAGACAAACGGATTCCTGAAGAACCAATTACCGTATAATATCCATCAGGTAATTTTTCAATGAATTCGTGACACTGAGCCGCCTTTGCAGCCTCTATAACCTGTGCTTCTGTTGCATCAGGATTTCCCATCCGAATATTATCCAAAACGCTTTGTTTAAAAAGAAATGTGTCTTGAAATACAAAACCTACCAGTTTCATCAGTTCCGCAAGAGGAATTTCACGGATATCTACTCCTCCAATTTGAATGCTTCCCTCTGTCACATCCCAAAAACGGGAAATCAAATTAGCAATGGTACTCTTTCCTCCTCCTGACGGTCCAACAATTGCTGTCACCTCTCCCTGTCGGGCATGAAACGACACATTATCCAGCGCCTTTACAGCCACATTTGATTTAGCTTCGTAAGAAAAACTCACATTATCAAAAACAATATCCTTACCCTGCACTTTGGTATCACCTCTGTGATCCTCCAAAACAGGAATATGTAAAATTTCTTCCATACGTTCCACATTACCATCAATCTGGGTAAACGACTCAGATATGTACATAATTTTATTTAAAATACCCGATATGGCTGGCACTAAAATCAAATAAAAGATAAAGGTTAAGGAATAGTTTCTGTAATCCGTCATATTTCTTCCAATCAATATACCTACTGGAATTAGTAATAAATAGATACTATGGATAATCACTGTAAACGCTGGCATGCAATTTCTCCACCCCATGGCATATTCCAATACGAAGGAGGTGTAATCTGTTATAGATTTGCTTAATCTCTTGAAGGAATCAGCTGTCTGATTAAAAGCTTTAATTTCCGGCATGCCTCGTACATACTCCACAGATGCATTATTCATATCTTCCTGTGCGGACTGAAAATGGTGCATCTTCTCTTTGGCATCCCCATTAAACCCCAAAAATTGAATGGCAAAGGCCAGCACAATTCCAAGCAGAGAGGCAACACCATAGCGCCAGTCAACCGCCAAAAGAATTATGACTAAAATGAGCGGAGCCACAAGAGATGCTACAAAATCTGGGAATTGATGGGCGATAAACTTTTCAATACTTTCTATATTTTCGTCCATAATCTTCCTCATACGGCCGCTTCCAATGGTCAGATGATATCCTAACGGGATTGCAGTGATATGATTCGCAAAGTTTAACTTCAATTCATATAATGTGCCAAATGCTGCCAGATGGGAACACATCAGAGCACAGAAATAGAGTACTACATTTCCAGCAATACCCGCCAAGGCAAACCAGCCGTACATCAAAATGGTCGTCATATCCGCCGCAGGCATATCTGGAAACACCAAGATCAGTTCCCTAATAACAAAATAGATTGCCAGATAGGGTATAAACGAACATACTGCCGCCAACGCAGACAGAATTCCTGAAATAATCACTAATCCTTTGTGTTCTGATGCCAGTTCCAAGCAACGTGCCATTCCTGTTTTCCTTTTCTCCTCCTTATTCTTTTCCTGTTTCATTGTTTCTCCTCCAATTCTATAATATTCGCGCCACAATTAGAATTAACTAACTGTAGTGTATTATAATGAAAAAATCCACAGTTCTCTACTCCATTTCATAATATTTTTCTAAAAATAGCCTGAAATCTCAACAAATTTACCCTTTTACAGATAGCTCAATACCCCATTTTCCCCAGTAAATAATCGGCAGAATTTATCAAAAAATCATCTGTCACCTTTCCATCTTCCAACCTAAGTGCTCTCTGGCAACAAGACAGCACACATTCTGCATCATGGGTAATTACCAGAATTGTACGTCCTCTCTTTGCCAGTTTCTGAATAATATGGCTAACCTTTCTCATATTTACTCCATCAAGACCACTGGTTGGTTCATCTAAGATAATAATAGGGGCATCATGCATCAACGCTACTGCCAATGCGAGCCTTTGTTTTTGCCCCCCTGACAAAGTGGATGGGTGTTGTTCCCTAAACTCATGCAAATCCAGTTCCGTTAATATCTGCTTAGCCTTTTCCTTTATTTCTGGTGATTCTCCATTGCCCAGCATCAGCTCGTCTATCAAATCCTCACCAAACAACTGGCTATCGAGATCCTGGGGAATATACCAAACCGTTCCCCTTCTCTTTTTTATGTTGCTTTTATTTCCAAACAAAGTAACACGGCCTGAATCTTCTTTTAATAATCCCGCGAGCATTTTTCCCATCGTACTTTTCCCCATCCCATTGGAACCTATGATAGCGATAGATTCTCCTCTCCTGCAGGAAAAATTGATATGATCTGCAACCACTAATTTACCAAATGTTTTACATAAATCTTTTACTTCTACAATCACTTCATTGTTATTTTCAAATGGCATATGAAAACAAGGCACCGCATGCAGGTCAGGGCTTCTTAAGCCCAACTTACGGATTTCTTCTGTAGACAAGCGCCCAACCTCAGCTTGTGTAAATTCATGTATAATGCATCCATTTTTTATGTATATAAACCTATCTGCAATTGGCATCAAGTAATAAAGTCTATGTTCTGCAATCAGAATTGTTTTGCCCTTCTCTTTCAATTTCCTTATTGTATTACCCAATCTCTCTGTTGAATCCGTATCTAAATTTGCGGAGGGTTCATCCATAACATAAATTTCAGGCTCTATTGCCTCAGCAGAAGCAATCGCTACTTTCTGTCTCATTCCATAGGAAAGGTTCCGAATATTATAATTTAATATATCATCTATCCCCATACTGTCAGCTGAAGCATGGACATGGGCTACAATATCTTCGTGCGAATACCCATAATTCTCACATCCAAATGCAATCTCCCCTGCTACCTCATTGGCAAAAAATTGACTCCGCGGATCTTGAAACACATTTCCTATAATCTTTCCTCTCTCCCAAGATGGATAACTTGAAAGGGGGTATTTATCTACAGAAACTGTCCCTTTTAAATCACCCTCATAAAAATAAGGAATCAGTCCATTAATAACTCTGGTCAATGAACTTTTTCCACTACCTGACGGACCGGTTATAACCACTGTTTCCCCCGCCTTAATACTTAAATTAATATCAGTAAGTTGGGGGATTTTATGTTTATATGAAAATGTCACATGTTGCATTTCTATTTCTTTTCCCATTTTTATTCTCCATCTTCTAATTAGCTTCTCAGCTTTCTATAATCTTTTGGCAAAATGCCATAGACATCTTTAAACGCAATCGAAAACTTACTTGCATTGGAATACCCTAATGAAAAGGCAATTTCACCAATTTTCATTTCACCATCTAAAATCAGCTTTTTAGCAATTCCCATTTTGTATTTCTTTAAAAATGCATATGGGGAATCTCCATAAATATGATTAAATATTGTTTGAAACATAGTAGTCCCCATATTTTTTTCTTTCACCAATTGTTTAAGTGAATACCTCTCGTCTAAGTGAGTAATCATGTAGTTCCAGATTTCTTTGACCGCCTCAATTTGGTCTTTGGGATAATATGGTTCCTCCTCAGCGTCATTTCGTTCGATATTTTGTAAATAGAAAAGAAGTTCTAGAGTTTTAATCGCAAAGTAGTAAGTGCTCTGCTTCCCTTTTGCCTCATAGATTTCATCAAACAATCGTTGTAATTTGGAAGGGATTTTGCTGATATACCATGCGTTATTCAATGATAATTTTTCCTCAATTGTCTTAATATGTATGGAAAAATTCTCCATAATCTTTTTAGTGGACAAACTCATTTTTTTCTTGTCAATCACCAAAGTAACAGCATTAAAGTAACCGAATGGAAAATAATACGAAGATGGCAAATACTCCCCGCTGCCAATCCAGAAATGATCCTCCGACAGATGGATACATCTATTATTCGCAAATTCACAGACAACTCTTCCCCTGCGGCAACAAGTAATCTCCAGAATCTCGCTGTATGGAGTTACTGGAATAAAAGTATCTTCGGAATTAAACTCCATAAATACCATTTCCATTCCCTCAAATGCTTTGTATGTAACAATCAAACCTTTTCCTAGGCATTCGTATCGTTCTATCAAACTATCACTATCACTGTGGATAACTCTGGCGTTCCGGCCGTACCATTCCTGCACCTCCTGTTTTTCTAACATATTTTTTATCCTCCGTTATTCTTTTATCATATTGCAGATTATCTGCGGTTTCTTGCTCAGTACCTCCGCGTGTCCCATATTCTCACATGCATGGACAGTAACGGGATAAATACTGACTCTTTTTATTAAACCAACAGAATTAGGGGCATATGTTTCGTTACCCCCATACATAATTACCACTTCCATTGATATTTTCTCTTCCCTGCTCCGGACATCATACTTGTAGGCTGCAAGAGCAGTCCAAAATAACGTTCTAAAGGTTATGCCGACTTCACCCATTGGCTGAAGAACTTGGACATCATTATTATGTAAATATCCCATTTGTTTTTGCATATACTTCATCATGTGCTTTCCATGCAAAACTCGTTTCATCTGCCACGACATAATAAGGCTAAATATGTATTTCATATTACCCATAGATTCATATTGTCCACCATCTAATATCAATTTTTTTATTCTAATATCACCTTTGAGTGCAAGTTCAAGTGCAATACTTGCCCCCAGAGAAATACCATAAACTGCATCAACATAATTAATTCCTTTTCTCAGCAATACAGCACTGATATAGTCGGCACTAAGAATGACAGAAGTAACTGCACCATTGGACGAAGCATTATGACCTGACAACTCTGGAATTATAAAATAATAATTTTTTCCTAATATATGGAGTAGTTTATCGAAACAGTTCTTCCAATTGAATCCCATTCCATGTATGAGGAGTATTCGTTTACCATTTTTATTCCCAAGTAGATGAATCTTAGATTGATCCTTCTTCATAGTGTTCCTCCTTTTCCAATATTTTATCTGTCAAAACTAGGTCGATATTTAATTGTGGTAAATCATGTATTACAGCTTCTAAATCTACTATATCCATAGCATAATAAATTCCGAAGTCAGGTTGTTTTTCAACCAGAGCCTTAACCGTATAGGCGGCAATGATTGAACTGATATCACTACTGTACGAACTATGTACGTCTGCAGTTCTTATGTGGTCTTGATTATTATTTGAACCAGTTACTTCAATATGTATATAGTTATATGCTACTGTTGACCCACAAGTCATTTCAAATAGTTTGATAATGGAATCAACACTTTGCTGCAGTGCCTCATCGCCTTGCTTCAAACTGTATTTGATAACTGCTTCCTGCATCAACTTCGTGATTTCTTCTCCAAAAGAGGCGTAATACCAGTTCGCCCTCCTAGGTTTATAACTTTGAGTAATCCGCTGCAATTCTATTGTATAGTAGTTTTGCAGTGTGTACTCCTTATTTTCTACAATCCTGTATATTGGTATTCCATCTCTCTTTAACTCACCATTTTCATAATAGTTTAATGCAGTTCCAAATCCGGCTGTATTCGTCAATATAAAATCTTTAATCGCCGATCTGCTCGGAATTTCATTTGTGATGCTCAACCCCATAATACAATCTACTGACTTTAAGCTCTCGCATAAATATTTCATCAACAGACCAGTCATTCCTGGAAAAAAACCACTGGATAGCACATAAACCGATTCGTTCCTTATATCTGCAATTCTGTCTTCTAAAAATGACTCACCAGAAGGGTCCACAACAGGTATGTGATATTTAGCTGCTACTCTTGCAATCTTTTCTCCATTGACAAATGAGGCTCCTGCACAATTTACGATAATACTACATTGGCTGCAAAAAGCTTCTAGGTCATCAGATATATCTACATCTAATTGGATATATTGGTTTTGTGCAGTAACTGGTGGTTTTACCGAATGATAAGAAACTAACAACTCATATTGATTCTCTAACAGTTTAACAACTCTTTTACCTATTTCACCAGTTCCGCCTAATATTCCGATTTTCTTCATATTCTGCCTCTTTTTCTAGTATAACGAATATTAAATAATTGCTATATTAAATTGATACTGCTTCCTCTTC
>OBZK01000789.1_pt1 | contig 16433 bp, 21 predicted proteins | sample 1495511 | NCBI WGS metagenome assembly OBZK01 (sample SAMEA2580233, study PRJEB22360) | human gut metagenome | biome: human gut; feature: human-associated habitat; material: faeces | place: Denmark | collected 2008/2010
TTTTTGAGCAGGTTCATGGCTTCTTTTTACAATATAAGCATATCAAAAAAAGCAGGAGATATCTAATCCTTTTAGGAATAAATATCTTCTGCTTTTAAGTTAATGACATTGGGTATTTGCAGGGCTTTTAGCAGGTCATTTTATGGTAACACTGCCATATGTGATCCGTGTTGTAGGTTCTTCTATGGAGCAGTTTGATTTTTCTATTGAAGAGGCAGCATGGAGTCTTGGTTGTCCTAAAACAGCTGCTTTTTTTAAGGTAGTGCTTCCTAATATAACAAGCGGCATTTCTTCCGCGTTTATGCTGGCATTTATCAATTCCTTTAATAATATCCCTGTATCCATGTTTTTATCAGGCCCTGGCGTTTCCACATTCCCGTCAACCCTGATGAATTATATTGAATATAATTATGATCCTACGGTTTCTGCTGTATCTGTACTTTTAATGGCAGCAACGGTTATTATCATGGTCATTGTAGACCGTACACTGGGGATCGCAGCTCTGGCAAAATAAGCTACAGGTTATTACAGGTGCCGGTCAGGCAGATAAAGGAGAAAATAAAAATGGCATTTATGAGTTTAAAGGACATTGATGTTAGTTACGATAAGAAAAAACAGATCTTAAAAGGTTTGAGTCTTGATGTGGAAAAGGGAGAACTGGTATCTTTACTTGGTCCCAGCGGCTGCGGAAAATCCACAACACTCCGGGTAGTAGCTGGTTTTATTGATCCTCAGGGTGGAAGTTTTCTGCTGGATGGGGAAGATATGACAAAGGTTCCAGTCCATAAGAGAAACTTTGGACTGGTATTTCAGAGTTATGCATTGTTCCCACATCTTTCTGTGTATGACAACGTGGCTTTCGGCCTTCGCACCAGAAAAATGGATAAGGAACAGATTGATAAAAAAGTAAAGGATATTCTGGAGGTATGCGGCCTTAGTGATCTGGCGAACCGTTTCCCAAGACAGATGTCAGGTGGTCAGAGACAGAGAGTAGCACTGGCCCGTTCCTTAGTCATTGAGCCAAAGCTTCTTTTATTAGATGAGCCATTATCCAATCTGGATGCAAAGCTGCGTCTCTCTATGCGTGTGGAGATCAAACGCCTGCAGAAAAAGTTAGGTATTACAACGTTATTTGTAACCCATGACCAGGAGGAATGTTTTTCAATTTCTGATAAAGTAGCAGTTATGAATGGCGGTGTGATCGAGCAGTATGATACTCCGGAAAATATCTACCGAAGACCTGCAACAGAGTTTGTAGCCCGTTTTATCGGATTTGAGAATTTTCTGGATGTGGAGAAAAAGGCAGACCACGTATATACTCTGGTAGATGGAACTGCATTTAAAACAGCTATGGATTTAGAAGGGAAAGAATATACAGCAACCATCCGTCCAGATGATATCCGTCTGGCTGATGAGACTGCTTTTGAAAATGTACTTGGCGGCAAAATAGGAGTACGCACATTCCTTGGAAAGAGCTATCAGTATGAAGTGGAGACTGCAGCCGGGATTTTAAAGGTAAATATGGGTACAGACCATGTATTTAAAGAGGGAGATGTGCTCCGTCTGTATCTTCCGGAGGATAAGCTGATCCTGGTCAGAAGATAAATAAGGATTGCGGGAGTGCAAAGCACCCGGCGATCGGTATCAGAGAGATTAAAATATTTATATATTAAGAATTTATTTTAAGAAGGAGATTATTATGAAGAAAAAGAGATTAGCAGTAGTACTTTGTGCAGCAATGATGTTATCTGCTTGCGGCGGGGCATCTGGTTCTGATCAGGCAGCAGATAACAAGGGACAGGAAGCAGATTCTAAAGCTGACAGCAAAGAGGCGTCTAAGGGAGATGGAAAACTGGTCCTTTCTACATATGGGCTGAGCGGAGATATTTCTGAGGATGAGGTATATGCTCCGTTTGAGCAGGAATTTGGCTGCAAGATCGTAACAGAAACAGGTGGTACCAATGACCGTTATACCAAGCTGGCAGCAGACAGCGAATCTTCTATTGATGTGATCGAGCTTTCTCAGGCCATGACTGCAAAGGGCGTAGATGAAGGACTTTTTGATACCATTGACTTAAGTAAGATCCCAAATGCCAAGAACCTGATCCCAGCTGCAAAAGAACTGGCTGAAAATGGCCAGGGCATTCCATATACCATTAACAGTATTGGTATCATTTATAATCCGGAGCTGACCGGTTTTGAGATCAAGAGTTTTGATGATCTGTGGGATTCACGTCTGGAAGGAATGGTTTCTATTCCTGAGATCACAACTACCTTTGGACCTGCTATGGTTTATGTAGCAGGCGATCACGCAGGTACTCCTGTGGCAGAGGATGAAGGTAAGGCTGCCTTTGAGACACTGGCAGAGTTAAAGCCAAATCTTGTTAAGACTTATACAAAATCTTCTGACCTGATCAACATGTTTACTTCAGGTGAAGTAGCAGCAGCTGTTGTAGGTGATTTCGGTGTTCCTACCATTGAAGCAGCAAATCCTGATCTGGTATACGTAACTCCAGAAGGAACTTATGCAAACTTTAATACCATTAACATTACCAAGAATTGTAAGAACATAGATTTGGCTTATGAATATTTAAATTACCGTATCAGTCCAGAGCTGCAGACTAAGACTGGTAAGGCATTAAATGAAGCTCCTACAAACACAGAGGTTGATTTTAATGAAGAAGAAGCAAAAGATATGACCTATGGGGAAACTGCTGATAACGCAAAAATCGTAGATTATTCTTTTGTAAACCCAATCTTAAACAACTGGATCGACCAGTGGAATAGAACTATTAACCAGTAGGAGAGAATATATGACCGCTGATCTTATCATTAAAAACGCTAATGTCTTTATGACCTACAGACAGTGTTTTGAAAAGCGGGATGTGGCAGTTGCAGGGGAAAAGTTTTATTGCGTTTCCCCTGCAATTGTTTATCCTGGGGTGAAGACCATTGATGCCAAAGGAAAATATATGATCCCTGGTCTGATCGATATCCATATGCATATTGAAAGCTCTATGACAACACCGGTGGAATTTTCCAGAATCACACTTCCCTATGGTGTGACTACTGTTGTGGCAGATGCTCATGAAATAGCTAATGTGTTTGGTGTGGAAGGCATAAAAAGCTTTATGAGCCAGAAAACAGAACAGGATATTTTCTGGGCGATCCCTTCCAGCGTACCGGCTACTAATGAAATGTTGGAGACACCGGGAGCCTTTCTTTATCCTGAGGATGCAGCGAAAATAGCTTCGGCTCCGGGGGTGCTCTGCCTGGGAGAGATAATGAACTTTAAGGATCTTTGTGCTGAAGGGTACAGTAAGACAAGGGAAATGATTCGGCTTTGCAGGCAAGCGGCGCCTTTGATGCGTATTGAAGGCCATTGTCCGGGACTTTCCGGGGAAGACTTAAACCGCTTTATCTATGAGGGGGTGGATGCGGACCACACTCAGCAGACAACTCAGACTGTATTAGAAAAAGCGGATCTTGGAATGTTTTTGGAGCTGCAGCTTAAGTCTTTGCGGACGGAAGTAGTAAAGGTTGTCTGTGATAAGGTATTATATGAAAATGTAGCTCTGGTCACTGATGACACCATGGCAGATAAGCTGGCAGAGAGTCAGTTAAATGGGATTGTAAAGAACGCTGTAGAAGCTGGTATGCCTGTAGAAAAGGCAATCTACTGTGCTACATGGACACCTGCAAGGAGGATGCATTTAGATGACCGGGGAATGATCGCACCGGGAAAGATTGCAGATTTTGCTCTTTTAGAATCTCTTGAAGAAATGCAGCCGGTCATGGTATTTAAAAGTGGAAGCTGCGTATATGAAAAAGGTGTACTGGAAGAAGAACAGGCAGAAATACAGGCGGGAAAGCTGACAGAAAAGCAAGTAGAAAAGGTTTTTTCTGTGGGAGATTTCCCGGAGCATTTTTATCATTCGGTCCACTGCCGGTCGGCTGTAAAAGAGGATTTTCAGATCAAAGTGGAAAATCGGTCGGCTGTTTTTGCAGAGGTAAATGTGATAAAAATATCGGATTTTGGCACTGCCACAACACCTGTTACACGGAGATTATCTGTTAAAAACGGGTATATCTGCTGGAAGGAAGCAGGACTGTCCCTGGCAGTAGTGTATGAGCGTCATGGGAAAAATGGAAATATTGCCAAAGCGCTGGTAGAAGGCACCTTAAAAAAGCCGGGAGCAGCAGCAACTACCTGGTCTCATGACAGCCACAATCTTCTTGTTGTGGGAAATAGCGAGGAAGATATGGAACTTGCCCAGAAAAAGGTGAGAGAGCTTCAGGGAGGATATGTGGTGTATGCTGGTGGAAAGCTGGCGGCGCAGACAGCTCTTCCTATAGGGGGCATTTTATCGGATCAGCCGATGTCTGTTCTGGGAGAACAGCTGGGGCAGGTGCGAAAGGCTATGGAAGATCTGGGCTATGACAATAATAATGTGATCATGTCCATGTCTACATTGTGCCTTCCGGTATCGCCAAGACTGAAGCTGACGGATTTCGGATTGTTAGAGGTAAAGACCCAGGAGAAAGTGCCTTTAATCCAGAATTATTTTGATAAAAATGGAATGAGGATCTGAAAGTGAAAACGATCATTCAAAATGGAATTGTAGTGACCATGGATCAGCAGATGCATGTGTGGGATCATGGTTATGTGATAATAGACGGAACAAAAATTGTGGAAGTAGGACCTGAAAGTGGGCTGATGGATAGAAAGGCAGTTTTGTCCCGGGCAGGAGAAATCTGGCAGGAAAAGGATGCCCGAAGAGGGATCATCATGCCGGGAATGATCAATACCCACAGTCATCTGGGGATGATTCCTTTCAGAGGCTTGGGGGATGACTGTAAGGATCGTTTGCGGGTATTTCTGCTTCCTATGGAATCTCAGGCAATGGACGGGGAGCTGGCAGCGGCATCTGCCAGATATGGCATTTGTGAACTGCTGCTTTCCGGTGTGACTACGGTTCTGGATATGTATTATTTTGAGGAAAAAGTAGCCCATGTCATGGATCAGATGGGTATCCGGGGAATTGCAGGGGAGACAGTTATGGAAGATGCCACATGTGATTCATCTTGTGCAGAGGAAGCTCTGGAACAGGGGGTGGATCTAATACGGACTTACAGAAACCATCCAAGAGTGAAAGGTGCACTGACCCCACATGGAACTACTACCTGCAGTGGAGAACATATGAAAATGGCGTTGGAAGAGGATATAAAGGGAAATACGGTTTTTACCCTCCATACTGCGGAAATGGATTATGAAATAACGTATCTGGCAGAAAAATACCAGATGAGCCCTGTGGAGTACCTTAATTCCCTGGGGCTTTTAGGAGCACATACGCTGACAGCCCATAGTATCCGCCTGACAGAGACAGATTGCAGGCTGCTAGCGGAAACGAAAACCAATGTAGCCCACTGTATTGGTTCCAACACTAAGGCAGCAAAAGGAGTGGCACCGGTAGCGCAGCTTCGCAGTCTGGGAGTGAATGTAGGTCTTGGTACGGATGGACCTGCCAGCGGAAATACGCTGGATCTGTTTACCCAGATGCGTATGTGTGAAAATTTCCACAAAAACACCTTAAAGGACAGAAGCGCTTTTCCTGCAAAAGAGATTGTAAAAATGGCAACCATTGAAGGCGCAAAAGCTTTAGGACTGGGAGATGTGACCGGTTCTTTAGAACTTGGAAAAGAGGCGGATCTGGTGATCATCGAAACAGATTCTTCTAATATGTTTCCTGTATATGATCCTTATTCAGCTTTGGTCTACAGTGCCTTTGCGTCTAATGTACGGGATGTATATATATCCGGAAAGTGCCTGGTAGAAGAAAAAAGGCTGGTAAAAGAAAATCTGGCAGATATCCGGATGGCTCTGAGAGAGAACATGGAACGGACAAAATTTAAAGAAATGAAGGCTCTGACCTGATGGTTGGGGCCTTTTTTGCCTCAAATAGGAAAAGCCACCAGAGCAGGTGGCTTTTTCTGTATGTACATACAGGTTTTATTTACTTAATACAGACACAAATTCCACTTTCTTATCAATAGCTTCCCCGATCAGTCCAATGGTTTTTCCCATGGTAAAAGCTGCGGCTACAGTACCAATGCCAAGGCCGGAAATATGTCCCAGGCAGAGGAAAGTCATACAGGCGGTAAGAAAAAGGCAGGTTACGTCAAAGGTGATCTTGACTTTTGGGTAAGGGCGTTTGATGATCCCGGAGAGATCTCTTGGAAACAGGTCAGTTGGGATGACCGGGAGTTTGCAGCGGTTAGAAAGGGCGATACCGAAGCAGAGGATCAGATAACTTGCTGCAAAATAAAATACCCGGAGGGAAATGGTAAGAGGCAGAGTGTTGATCCAGACTTCATGGATATCTACCATTTTTCCAAAAGCAAACCCTGCTACAAAGCTGAACAAATAGCTGGGAACAAATCTCTTTTTTAAGAGCATCAGGCTTAAAACCAGAAGCCCCTGGAAAATATAGGTCCAGGTTCCAAGGGTCAAAGCCGGAAATACAAGGGAAAAGGCATAGGGGACGCTGGAAATAGCGGAAATGCCGGAGCCGGAGCGCAGCATTAAAACAACGCCCATGCTGTTAATCAGGATAACGATCAGCAGGGCAAGTTCTCCACGAAGAGTGACTTTTTTCTGATTCATAACAATTCTCTCTTTTCTTTTGTAGATTCATTAACAAAAATTCTCAAAAATGGGGGATATTGCGAAAAAATCCGCAACATCCCCGATTATACTCTTACTTTATAAGATTTTCAAGACAGAGCATTTTTACATTTTTCAGGAAAAGATTGATAAAAAATACACAAGCATAAACGAAGAAAGAACGAACTGAAAGAATTTCGTCAGAAATGTGTAAGTTGGAAAATAGGATAGCCTGTGTTATACTGTGTTTGAGGATAAACGAGAGGAAGAGATTTTATGGATAGAAAATTTTTCAGACATATAGGAGGTATGATGCTTCTGGTCTGTAGTCTGGCAGTGATAAGTCCTGTGACTGCATTTGCCGACTGGCAGAAAGAAGGCGATACCTATGCCTATTATGAAGATGATGGTACCAGAGTGGTAAATGCCTTCCGCAAATCTGGAAACCAGTGGTTCTATCTGGATGAGGATGGACATTTATTAAAGAACTGCGAGCGGGAGATCGATGGTAAGGTATATGTTTTTAATGAGAGAGGTGCTGTTGTTCCATCTGCTGCAAAAAAGTCAGGTGGGAGCAAAGAAAGCGCAGATTCTGATTTTTCCGCCATCAGCAGCAGACAGCAGTATCTGAATAAGACAGCTAATCCTTATATGAACAATAAGACAATCCAGTGGATCAATGCCACCTGTGCTATCCTTACAAGGCATAATGCAGGAAATATCCGCGCATTTGGAGGCAGCCTGAAATTGGATGGAAAAGAGGAAAACGGAGCAGAACTGGATAAAACCACCAGAGAGCAGACAAGAAAGATGTTAAAGCAGAGCTGGGGGGTTACAGACAGGGCATCAGCAGATGAAGCATTGGAAGAACTTCTTGATTCTGCAAAAGACAGTGGTTCTGCCTGGAATTACAGCCGTGTGGAGTCTAATTTGGGATTTTATTATCTGGCAGATTATTATACAGAAAAAGAAGCACTGGATAAGGCACTGGAAGTGGCAAAGGAGATTCAGGAATGCTTTGATTCATGGGATGATTTTGTAGATAGTTATTTGGAAGGATATGAGGATGCTACAGGTGACAGCTCCGGTGAAAGAGCAGAACTGTATGAAAACCTTAAGGCCAGCCAGTGGAATCCATACTCTGTAAGCTGGAATACAAAATTAAAGAAGAATTGGTAGGTACTATTTATGAAATGGGGAATTTTAGCAACAGGAACGATAGCAAGAAAATTTGCAGACACAGTAAACCATATGGATCCGGAAGCTGAAAAGCTGATAGCCTGTGCATCCCGTAATCTGGAGCATGGAAAAGCTTTTGCAGAAAAATACGGGATTCCAAAGGTTTATGGCAGTTACGGGGAAATGATGACAGATAGTGAAGTAGAAGCAGTTTATATCGCTACTCCTAATAATCTTCACTATGAAAACTGCCGTATGTGTCTGGAAGCAGGGAAACATGTTCTTTGCGAAAAGCCATTTACCCTTAGTACAGAGCAGGCGCAGGAACTGTTTGATCTGGCAGAAGAAAAGGGCCTGTTTATTATGGAAGCTTTCTGGATCCGTTTTCTACCTGCCTACGATAAGCTTCGTGCCATGCTTCGGGATGGTGTGATCGGAGAGGTAAACCGGATCACTTCCCAGTTTGGTTTTGTGGCAGAAGGCGCCAGGAGAGAGCGGAAATTTAAGTCAGAACTGGGCGGAGGTGCCTTGTTGGATATTGGCATCTATAATCTGGGATTTTTCCATATGATCACAGAAACAGCACCGGAAGGTTTTCAGTCAGAAGTCCATATGACAGAATATGGAACGGATGATTACAGTGAAATAGAACTGGAATATCCAGGCGGCTGCAGCGGTCATTGCATCCAGGCTATTGGAAAGCAGCTGGATTGTAATGCCCGTATCGAAGGCAGCGAAGGCGTTATTACAATAGCAGATTTCCAGTTTTTACAGGAATTTACAGTACAGTTAAAAGATGGCACTTCTTATATTGTAAAAGAGCCATTTAAGATCAATGGTTTTGAATATGAGATCGCAGAGACCAGCCGCTGTGTCAGCCGGGGCATGTGTACCAGTGACCGGTATACAAAAGAGGATTGCCTGGCAGTTTTACGATTGATGGATGATATCAGGGATTCCTGGGATATGATTTTTGAAGCGGAAATGGAAAAATAAAAAGAATTGCATATAAAATAAAAAACTCACAGAAACAAAAAGAGAAAGAAAATGGCGATGGTCATTTTCTTTCTCTTTTAAATTTTTATTCGTATTTCTATTTGGCAGCAGCTTTTTTATCAGCTGTGGCAGTATCATCTGTTTCTTCATCATCATCTGTCTTGACAAAATCAGCAATATGGAACAGCTGGGTATCACCAGGAGTGGAAACATTTACCCCCTTTTCTTCCAGTTTCAGATCTTTTACGTACATGTTCTTTGTACCTGCCGGCAGCTTTGCCAGGTCGATCTCAACAGGATCCAGAAGATGAGCCGGGTCTGCTTTATAATGAATTTCAGAAAGTTCCGGTTCAAAGACACCCTGAACGATCTCTTCGTTGAGAAAATGCACCGGAACAGTAGCGGATACTACTTCACCGGCAACCAGTGCCTGAAAGTCCAGAGCCAATACCTTTTTAAGCATTGGGTCATAATCAATATTTTTAACCATGGCGTTTACAGTCTCGCCTTCAATGTCCAGAGCAGCCTGTGCCCCTTCTTTTGCGTCCTTCATAAAACGCAATGCTTCTTTTTCTTCAAATTTCAACGCGATATTTTCTTTCATTTCCTTACCATATAAAACACCGGTAACAAAACCTTCACGTCTTAATTTTTTTGCCTTTACCTGGGGATCTCTTTTTTCTGCTTTTAACGTCATCATAACGATTGCCTCCTATCTGTGTAGCTGTGTAGATTCGAGAGCTTTTATGAAGAAGTTCTTTTTTGCACTGACTGTATTATAGCACTTTTAGAGAAAATGGAATGACGAAAAAGTGACAAAAATTTGTGACTTAGAAAAATAAAATTGTGAATATTTAATCTGCAAATTTAAAGATACTAAAGGGATATGCAACCTTAATGAATTTTAAAAACTTTACTGTTTTGAAGTAAACGGAATTGAATGAAAATCGCGTAAAAAGCAAGGTTTTATGCGGTTTTCTTCAATATCCAGTCTTTAGAACTCTTTAGAAAAAAGAAGTATTCTTTGGGTCTATTGGTCACAATAAAGTCACAAAACATTCTTTATCAATTTTTTCAATTTCTATTTTCAAATCTTTTAAATCACGGTGGCCGTAAACACGGTTTGTTACATCAGTACTAAAAGAATGTCCAAGCATGCGCTTTCGGTCATTCTCATTTATATGGCTATCTTCACAAAGTTTGGAAAAAGTGTGTCTGCAATCGTGAGGAGTATGTTTTTCTATTCCAAGCTGCGCTAAAACCTGATACATGTTCTGCCTGAAAGCTGGGGCAGATTGTGATAGAAGGGTGCCATATAATTTGTACCGGTGCTGTACCAGTGGATAGATCGCAGAATGAATGGGGACGATTCTATTTTTTCCAGCCTTTGTTTTTATTCCACCTTCAAAATATCCGTTTTCCAGGTCAATGTGTAATTTTCGTACTTCATTGATACGCCAGCCAGAATAACAGAGTATCAGAAGCAGTTCTACTACATCATTATCAGAATGACACCATAAGGTCATCAAGTCTCGTGGTGTGAATGGGATACCATGTTCATCATCCTCATCTTTGTTTATCGTAAGATTACGACTATAATTTTTGTCTGAAATATCCATATCAACAGCAAAGTCACACATCTGGCGAAAAAGATTTAAGATTAATTCAATGCTGCTACGCTTCAGAGGACAGCTGTCAAGAACGGTTTGAAAATCAATCGCTCTTAAAGAATTCCAGGGGCGGTCATGCAGAACAGCACTGTTTTTGTAAGCGGCACGCATGGAATCTTTGCTACTTTGTGAGAATGTGCTTCCTGCATGGTATTTGGAATCATAGAAAAGCTGATAAACATCAGCAAATGTCTTAGGCTTTTCTGGTGGAGTTACACCCTTGATCAGGCTGTAGTCTGCCATGAGCTTCTGGACCAGAGTATCCAGATCCTTTTTGTCTTCAGATAATACTTCCAGATCCTTTTCCATGCCAGGCTTATAAGTACCGGCTTTGTAGGCGGTCAGTATGATGAAGCCCTTCATCCAGTCATCAACGTAACAGAGGGCTGCAGGGCGGTCACCATCGATATTTGCAGGCGGATGGACTGCGTATGGGTTCTTCCGGTTCTTTCCCAGGTAGCGGATGGAGCCGTAGCCGTTGGGAAGGCGGCTATGCTTTTTTCTTCTTGGCATATATCATTTCTCCTTTGATTGGATTGCGACGTCGCAATGATGGATTCCTCTGTTTTGAGGTAAAAATGGGTACAAAAAAGACGCCCCTTGCGCAGACGCCCTGGAGATGATATAATTCAGGTGTTCAAGCTGGATTAATCATAACCGGAGCAATCTGGTAAGAGAAAATCTATGTGAAAGCCGTTCGGTACGCCAATACCGGGCGGTTTTTCATTTACTTTACAAATTGTTGTATATAACTAAATGATATGATATTATAAGTATAGATAATAAATTATACGAGCCTGCGGATAGCAGAAACGATGGAGTCTGTGTTCCATCCAACAGTCTCATTGGCATACAAAGATACATATGCGGGCATCATAGTATTGCCCCATGGACGGATGCCGAGAATTGGCTTGCCCATTCGCACAGATTCATCAATTTCATATTGCATCCATTCGCGATAAGAAGTGTACATACCTGCAATGACGATTGTTATTTGAGATGGGGCGATTTTTTGCGTGATAAGCCTTCTGATTTCAGCATTTGTGGCTGGTGTTCCTGCTGGGAACAGAGGTTTCTCACGTGGGGCTGAATAATTGCGATATGAAAAGTAATTGGCATTATTCAGCAATTTAACAAGATTGTCGTAATCGGCACCATATTTCCATGCGTGGCTGATAAATAATCTGTAATCGTATAAAGTTGGCATTTGGTTCTCCTTTCAATTATTATGAGGTGATTAAATATGAAATTTCGTAAAAAACCAGTAATCGTTGATGCTTATCAAATCGATCATGAGGAAATAATTCACACATTAGAAGGCGATATGAAAGCATCCCCGGGAGACTGGATCATTACTGGTGTAAACGGGGAAAAATATCCCTGCAAGCCGGATATTTTTGAAAAGACTTATGAGCGTATTAATTAGCATCCTGCTTTGAGTTACCTTTTTCTGCAGTGTTGATGCTTTTCCAATGGCGGTTTTCTGCGGACATGATCTCTTCCACATTTTTGATAAAAATATTATCAACAGTCTCGTCATTGGGATTGTAAGGGAAAGAACGTGTCAAGTACAAATGCTTTTGATAGAGTAACATTTCGCAGGTGGAACGGTATTGAATCCAGTTCTCATGATACTTGTACAGTTTTGTAACGGATTCGATAATCACAATGATTGCACCCAGAATACCAATGATTATAGGTATTAAATCACACAATGAGGTGTAACCGGACAATAGAGGTATGAACGCGGCAAGAATGATTTCGACTACTTGAAATTGTTTATATCTTTTTTGCGCGTGTACTGATTTTTCATCATACCATTTAATTTGCGGATCAAGTCGAGTTGAAATATATTCATTGATGTCCATCATACCCTCCGTTTAAACATTTTTAGGTGGCTTAGTAGTTTTCCAACAGCTCATTAATTTTGATCGTCAGCCCCGGATAGATTCCGACCGGAATATCCTGCGTGAAGGAGTAGATTACGGGAGCCGCATCATCTTCGTAATGGTAAACAGTAACACGCTCTTTCGCAGGATCCACAATCCAGTATTCGCGGACACCAGACTGAGAATAAATGCCGTTTTTTATCCCGTAGTCCAGTTTGCGACTGGATGGGGACACGATCTCGAAAATGAGGTCAGGAGCTCCGGAGCATCCCCGATCAGTGAGCTTATTTGGATCACAGATCACGGAAATATCTGGCTCTACCCAGTCTTTATCATCGGCGTCAAGGTTGACAGCGAATGGGGCGGGGTATATTTGGCAGTTGCCATGGTTCTTCTTTATATATTCACGGATAGTTCCGGCCAGTTCCATAACAAGCTGTTGGTGGATCCGGCTGGGTGGTGCCATGTCATACAGTTTTCCGTCAATGAGTTCGGCTCTTGTACCTTCCGGCAGGTTCCAGTAGTCTTCAGATGTATACTGATCGTTTTTTAAGAGTGGCATGTGGGCACATCCTTTCCTGTATAGATATTACTGTTACCAGGCATAACATTTTTAGCCAATGTTTAATGTAACCGTTTGAACGTTGGGATTATTCCATTTAAAAAGTTCTTTAATTTCTAATGTTAAAGGTGTTTTATCCTTTATTCGATAAGCTTTTCCAACTTTTATAGTAGTTCCCTGAGTAACTTTTTTTGAATAGTTGTCTAATGCTTCGTCACGATTATCGTATGAAAGCCATGTGGTATCACATTCAACACCATTTTGAAATGCTGTAATGTAATAATCAGCTAAGAGTGCGCTCTGGGATTCAGATTTTTTATTTGTAAAATCATAATACAGTATAACGCAACTATAGCCATCATAATCAGATGCAAGTTTCCAACCGGTATAAGTAATTTTGGCATCATCTGTATCAAAACTAAAAAGTGGGGTTATCAGTGCACCACTGGCATCGACTTTCTGACCATCAGGGGTAGAGGTGTTGGTTAAAATGTAACCGTTATTATCAAAATAATATTGTTTTCCATTTATTTCTTTCCAGGTGTTTGTTGGATAACTTCCATCATCATTTTGGTACCACCAACCAGAAGCATCCTGTTTCCATTCTCCTGCAAAGGAGGTCATAGAAAGGGCAGCAGATGCAACACCGACAGCGAAAAATAACTTTACTTTTTTCATACATTTTCCCTCTTTTCTTTTGTTTTATTAAAATGCCATAGGCTATTTTAACCTTAATTCAATAAGTTCTTTAGGGTATCCCGTACACTGGCAGAATTGATCCTGAGTGTATCCGGTATAATCTTGTAGCATATCATCTGATATTAGTAGATAAGCCGCAAAGAGATTGGCCCGGCGCTCTAATTTGGAGACTAGGAGCAACGTTTTATTCCGGATAAAATAGCAGTTGGCCTTTCGGTCCAGAAGAGCATGGCCTAATTCATGGGCCATGACTAAGTTCAACTCAGTCCGGTCCAGACGATTACTTAAAAAAATATATCTGTGGTTTTTTAAAAACATGTAGCAGCCTTCATGTTCACAGTTTCCAATTTGGTAAAGAATCCCCAGATGGTCTGCAATTTCAAAAGGATCAGATGTACCGCACTTTTTGGTACAGTACGCAACGAGCCGTTTGACCCGCATTAAATCTTCCATATAATGCCCACCTACTTTTTGTACTTCTTGGGAGTATATTTTTCCTTGTTAATCAGCTTCAGTCTGCGAAGGGCAATTTCCAGCTCATCTTTAAAAAGAGCGGCGGCCTCTGGATCCAGAGGTTCACCGTCATAACTGGCTGGTCCAGATTCGCCAGATGTAAGTTTTTCCATAATGTTGTTCAGGTCTTTTGCAATATCTCTTTCGTCCCGGGCGGTAAGCTCTGGGGCTTTTTCTTGCGTAGCATCTTCTTTCCCTGTCATGAGATAATCAACTGTCACATCAAAATAGTCGGCTATTTTTTTGATTTTTGCCGCGTTAGGCGTGCTTTGCCCCAACTTACTTATATAGCCTTTCCCGAATCCTAATTCTTGTTCGAGCATATTCATAGATATTTTTTTGTTTTTGCATAATTCTTTAATTCGTTCTTTCATGCCTATTTTGCGTCCTTTTCTAATCTCTGAAAAAATCGCAAAAATTCCTGTTGACATTCTGAATAAATCGCGTATAATGTAACCATAAGGTTCTGAAAAAATCGCAAAATACGGAGATATAAATAATGCCTCTGAATTTTTCGATAAACTTACTTGACAATTTGATTATAGGATATTTTCAGAAGCAAGTCAACATATTTGAGTGATTTTTTCAGAACTCTTTTTATAGGACAGGAGGTGAACAAGTTGAGCGAGATTTTGATTTACGACAATGTTTGCCGTGAGGCAAAGAAATCTGGGACTTCGATAAATGCACTGGAGAAAGATTGTGGATTAGCTATCGGTAGCGTGTGTAAGTGGAATTCAGTAAGTCCGACGGTGAGGAACTTGAAAAAAGTAGCTGATCGTTTAGGTGTTGCAATCGAGGACCTGCTGGAATAAGAGAGGAGGCGAGAAGCGTGTGGCGTATTAAGGAGTTTTTTCTTGAATATGGAGTTCCTGCTGTGATGGGGCTTCTGGGTTCGTTCGTTGGGATGGTGATAGCACACTGGTTAGGAGCAATGTAAGCAACGTGCTTATTACAGCGAGGACAATCGGGACAATGATGTGGCTTACAACATATTCGGTGTCAAACCATTGTTTGCTTTCAACGATAGAAGAACCGAGCGAATCCATAGAAAACAAGGTTTCATCTGTGATAGGAATCGGCTTACCAAGATTGCTCTGGTGTCCACCAACTTGAATCAGATAGTGATGATACACAAGGCTTTCAATGGATTCATGCAAATTTTGGTATTTTGAAAATTTTCGTTCTAAAGATTTATAAGATACTGTTTTGCGTTTGTAGACATATTTCAGTAGTTTGGTTTCGGCTTTGTTGATTATCATAGTGGAATCCTCCTTATTTAAGAGATTATACCACGCAATGATTGCATTCGGAAAAGAAATCGAGGATCTGCTGGAATAAGAGAGGAGGCGAGGAAAACGAAGATATTAGAGAACATATTGATCCGATTGCTTCTGGGAAAGAAAAAAGAGTATGGGAGTATGATTCGAATCAGAAAAAAGAACTACATGGTAAGAATAAACGAGTTTATTCTGACGTCGGAGTGGTTCGAAAAAGCTAAAAAAATCTTGGGCGAAACCCTGGATGGGAAAGAAAAAATAAAATTTTCCAGAGAAAATATCGGAGAATTTATTCGGGCAGTAGCTCCAGAAACTGAAAAAATCAGCATCTCATTGTCGGCAGAAGGCGATGAAGCAATCTTACAGTTGCCTTTTACCAAAGAAACATTGTCGGTAAAGGGAGGAGAGAGTATCCAGTTTGGAGCCACCATCCCAGGGGCGATTCCACAAAGAAGAATTATGTCAGTCCAAAGTGACGAGTAAGGAATGCGATAATGAGCGCGCTGACAATACCTAAAAGAAAACCGAAAGCCCCGTGTAAAAAAGAAAATAGGTTACGTAAGAACAAATGGGAGAAAGAAGTTTCTTTTATAAATTCCAAGCCCTTTTTTGAAACACGAACATTTCCGGTTGCTTGAAAGATGTAGTCACGGTTGGCATTCTGACCGTATTCAAGATTTAAAATGTACTTTTTTTCACAACAGCAGAAAAGAGAATATGCCAGGTCTTGATTATTTTCAATATATGGAACAGAACCAGACTCATTCAATGTGGTTAGAATGGACCGCATGGATTTTTCTAATGCGGAAATATTTTTAAACATAAAAATTTCTCCCTTATCTGTACTTGGCTCTGGCGGGAGCCTGTAAGAAAAGTATAGCACTAGGGAGATAAGGAAAACAAGCATATTAACGGTTCTCATTTACCCATTGAGAAGCTGTTGGAGTAGGAGGTGTTTACATGGAAAAACGATATCTTTCA
>OBZK01000793.1_pt1 | contig 16278 bp, 9 predicted proteins | sample 1495511 | NCBI WGS metagenome assembly OBZK01 (sample SAMEA2580233, study PRJEB22360) | human gut metagenome | biome: human gut; feature: human-associated habitat; material: faeces | place: Denmark | collected 2008/2010
CTGACTTATATTCAAAATAATAGTCGCAAAGATAAGATTTTTATTACATTTGCAGCGCACATTAACGTCTTGTTAACATGGAACATCTTCTCCACTACGTGTGGAAACATAAATTATTTCCCCTGAAAGTACTGCAAACCACCAACGGCTTACCGGTAGAAGTGATTGACTCCGGTCTGCAAAACCCGAATGCCGGTCCCGACTTTTTTAACGCGAAACTAAAGATTGATGGTGCCTTATGGGTAGGGAATATAGAAATACATACACATTCTTCCGATTGGTTTCGCCACGGGCATGATTGCGACAAAGCCTATGATTCTGTGATTCTCCATGTGGTGAGCGAGGCGGATACGGAAATAACCCGTACCAACGGTGAACAGATACCACAACTATTGCTGACTTGTCCGGAAAATGTGCAATCCCATTATCATGAACTTTGCGTAGCCGATCATTATCCGGCTTGCTATCCCATCCTTGCTTCTCTTCCCAAACTTACCATCCATTCCTGGCTGACCGCTTTGCAAACAGAGCGTTTGGAGCAGAAAGCACAGTTAATCATGCAGCGTCTCGAACTTTGCAACAATAATTGGGAAGATGCTTTCTTTATCACCCTTGCCCGTAATTTCGGTTTCGGCTTGAATGGAGATACTTTTGAAACGTGGGCGGGATTGTTGCCATTTCGTGCGTTGGGTAAGCACCGGAATGATTTGTTTCAGATAGAAGCTTTTTTCTATGGTTTGGCTGGGTTGTTGGAAGAAACATTTCTGAAAAAAGAACAGGAAGACGAATATAGTCTTCGTCTTTGTAAAGAGTTTCGTTATTTACAGCATAAATTTGAAATCGGGCAGGGGATGGATGCTACTTTATGGCGTTTTCTCCGGCTTCGTCCGGAAAACTTTCCGCATATTCGCCTGGCGCAGTTGGCTTATCTTTATCAGAAAGGAGACAAGCTGTTTTCACGTTTGTTGGAAGCGGAAACTCTGGCGGACGTGAGAGCTTTACTGGATACCCGTACGTCTCCCTATTGGGAGAATCATTATCTATTCGGACGACTATCTTCTCAAAAGGAAAAGACGATGGGAGAGCGTTCCAAGGATTTGATTGTCATTAATACGGTGGTTCCTTTTCTTTATACCTATGGTTTGCACAAGGCAGATGAACGAATGTGTGAACGTGCCGCACGCTTTCTGGAAGAATTGAAGGCGGAGAGTAATCACATCATTCGTTCGTGGAGCGATGCCGGACTTCCGGTAGTCAGTGCGGCGGATAGTCAGGCACTGATACAGTTACAAAAAGAGTATTGCGATAAGCGGAAATGTCTGTACTGCCGCTTCGGCTATGAATATTTGAAACATACAAAGATTTAGTTCTTAAAATAACCAAGATGCCAAACTTGTCATTATCTTTGCGCCGTTAATTAAACTCTTAATTTATATAGTATTATGAGAGCTAAAAAGTTTGTATGCTGCTTGCTGGCTATGATGCTGCTCGCAGGTGTTTCGTTTATCTCCTGCGGTAATAGTTCCAAGGCAAAAGCCGATAGTGAACTGACTACACAAGACGGTGAAGATTTCAAATCCTTTTTGGATAAATTTACTTCCAGTGCAGCCTTCCAGTATACTCGTATCAAGTTCCCATTAAAGACTCCGATCACTTTGTTGGCAGATGACGGAGAAACCGAGAAAACATTCCCTTTCACTCGGGAAAAGTGGCCGTTGCTGGATAGTGAAACTATGAAGGAAGAGCGTATCACCCAGGAAGAGGGAGGTATTTATGTTTCCAAGTTTACGCTGAATGAACCGAAACACAAAATCTTTGAAGCGGGCTATGAAGAGTCCGAAGTGGATTTGCGTGTTGAGTTCGAATTGCAGGCTGACGGGAAATGGTATGTGGTGGATTGCTATACAGGCTGGTATGGATATGACTTGCCGATTGGGGAGTTAAAACAGACTATTCAGAATGTGAAAGAAGAAAATACCACATTCAAAGAAATACATCCGTAGAGATAAGTATCAATATCAAGTATTAAGTATTAGCCAGTCATTTAATACTTAATACTTAATACTTATTATTAGGGTTCTCCTACATAATATCCTAGTTCGGATTCTTTTCCGTCCACCATCTCCCTGACAATGCCGTTTTTAGTGTTGAAATCCTGATAGAGTTCTTCATAATCACGTGTATAATCTGCGTCGGGGACTACGTTAACATCAAATTTTAGTTCTGCTTTTCCATTTGGGAGCATATTGCCGAAAATCCGGATGCGGTGAACCACTTCGCCTACATTCTTGATGCTGTTGTAGGTTGCTTTGAATTGCCTGATACCGTCTTCGGGAATGATGATATGCGAACTTTTATCCAGAATGATACAGCCACAGGAAGGTTGCATTTCTGAAATGATTAACGGAGCGTCTCCCGTGTTGGTGATGGTAAACATGATATCGAGTTGCTGACCTTGCTTGATAGGGTAATAGTGCCTGACGGAATCTTTTATCGTCATGCTGGTGGGACGTACTTCCTTTCTGCACCCTGTAAAGCAGAGCGGAAGTGCCGTCAGTAGTAAAATATAGAATATAGATTTATTCATTGTTGCCATTTATTTTTGTTATATCACTTTTTCAGCATTTAAGGGATGAATGCAATTTCATCGATACCCATTTGCGTTCCCGGCTTCTTTAAACAACTGATTTTTATGCTTAATTGTTCTGTTCCGTTCAAGTCTGCCGGAACGGTGGCTTTCATCATTTCTCCTTTTTCTGGGGAGTCTTCCGGTTTTAAGTCTATTGTTTTATAGGCTACTCCGTCTTTCAACAGTTGAACTTGCTGTGGAGCATAGATGCGGTGGCGGGGAAGATTCAGAAAACTGATATAGAATGTTCCTGATGCATTGAGTCCTTTAACCGGCAGGTTGATGGTACATTCTTCTCCCGGAATGATAACCCAACCGCAATGATAGTCTCCGGGTAAACCGTGAGTGCCATCGGTCAGTTTCTTTGAATCATTTTTATTTAGTTTAGGGGTTGCGGAAGGATGCATTCCCAGAAACAAACTTTTCTTTATGTCGGAAGCAAGTATATATTGTTCCCATTCCTTTATATAATAGTCAATCTCATAAGCTGACTCATTATAATATCCCATTCCGGCAAATGCTTGATGCTCTTTGAGCTGGGTGACCCATTTACGAGCTTGGGGAAGCGGTTGAATATCCTTTCCATTCCGCTTGGCATATCCGTAAGCGTCGAAACTGTGGTCACGTGCTAATTCCATGCGCGTGAAAGACAAGGCGGTCTGGAGCTCGTGCAGCTTTTTGCGCTCTTTCCCTTTTGCTTCGGATACAAAATCTCCCATTTCATCATAGAATTTGATAAACTTCTCCGGATAGAGGAATCCTTTTTCCGATTCTCTGATACCGGCGTAAAGTCCGAGCCGCTTTCCGGATTGGGCGTTGTTTTCTAGCTCTGTGTAGTAATCGTACAGCCATTTTTTGGATACCGGGTATTCCTGATTGAAATAGCTTTTAATTAACTCATCAACCGGAAGCTCCGGGTTGATAAGAAGGGCTGATAATACAAAAGTCCTCATTTCATCGAAGGAAGAATAGCTGTAACCGCTTCCGTTGAAAAATATGCCGCTGGCTCCGTGTTGTTTGAAAAGTTGGAGTCTTTGCTGGGCTATCTTTAATATGGGGAAAGGAGTGAGGTAGTCGTCGAAGTTGTTGATATAGTCCCATATATAGATGTTGTTCGTTACTTTCTTCCAGTTGTCGAGTTGTTCCGCAAATTTCTTGTCTTGCTCGTCCTTGCCGTCTGTCCGGCGGAGCGGGTAGTCGATAGCGCTGACAATTACCCCGACGTTAGGCGGGAGCTGCTTGTCTGTGACTTGTTGCGTAGTCAGGTAGGAAGTCGTAAAGAACGTGTGTTTGGGAAAACGCTGCGACAGGCGGAGGATCAGTTCCGTAACGGCGGGAGTTGCGTTCTTCTCTGTATTTCCCAATGCGGTGCAGGTGGCACACGTACAGGCGTACGGAGTATCATCCGGTGCGATTACAAAACGGAAATTCCCCTTTTCACCGAAGTTATCTACGATGTAACTTTCTATCTGGCGATACATATCCTCGGAAGAGAAACACAGTTGTGAGTCATCTGTCTTCCCGTGAATGGTGGCATATACTTTCTCTGCATCTTTTCCCAAGACTTTTCGCAGGTTGTGTCCCCATATTCCCCAGCTGTCATCAAAGTTGTTCAGGCCGATAACGCCTGTATGATCGGCGTTCAGGCCGTATGGAGAATAAATACTTTGATAGTCAAATGCAAAAGCTCCGCAAGTATCGTTGAGATTGATAAGGGCGGGAGGAAGATCCGAACCGTCTATACGCGGGTCTTCTTTGCTGATCTTCTTTATCAGTTGGTATTGCAGCCATAACATTTGTTTGTCGTCACTTGCGGTCAGTCTGATATCAGAGCCTTTGCAGGCTACTTTGAATCCTCTCTGCAATGTTGGGTCTATCTGTATGATGATGCGCCACATGTCCATTTCGGAAACGCCAAAAGCTACTATTTCATCGTCGTTTGCACGCTTCTTGAGATGTTCGTACAGGTATTTCGCCCACCGGGTGTCTCTGTCGGTCGGATCCTCACCAATGGTGACGAGATACCCTTCTTTAGATGGGAACATCTCCGTGCGTGCCTGCATACGGCAGCCGGATAAAAGGCAGCAAATACATATCATTCCTGCCAATACAGGGCCAAGCGTATCAGAATGAAATATAAACTTGTGCATAGATGTTATATAAGTTTTTATAGCGTGTCGATATGGATTCTATCGGGTTGAGCGGACTGGTCCCTCGCACGGTGTTGGTCTGGTTATAATAAGTATTCCAGGTACCCATCAGACCTATGGTAATGTTAGGACTGACCATATACTGGCCTCCCAATCCCACCATAGTATTGGTGTGAGAGAAAGAGCCGGGCAGCGCATAGTCCAGTACGGCCGTTTCCGGTGCCGATCCGATGCTTGCCATGGCGTTGATATTTGTCTTTCCGTCATTAGCCGGGAAGTATTTGGCGCCAATCTGAGCATTGTAATAGAAGTTGGAGTTGAAGAAGTGCATATCTATCTTCGTGTTGAGACGAACGACTTCAATGGTCTTGGCTAATTCTCCGCCTACAGTGAGTAGGTTAGTTTTTGACTCATTCCAACCCGTAAACAGATAGCCATTGTCTCCGGTGCCACCTGCAAAGAATTCATCGTTCCATTCATAACGCTTTGTGTAGGCGGCTACCCGTCTATAACCCACATGTGCACCTATTTCCCAATCATTCTTGAGATAATGCCGTAAAGCGACATCAGCCGTTATGTCCGGGAAGTATTTGGTCGCAAAGGCTGCATTGGCCGTGAGGCTCCACTTCGGTGAGAAGTGATGCGTCCACTCACCTTGTACCTGAATGCCGACTCCTCCCGGTGTCTGTTCTTCAGCCTCCATGCTGTCGCTTGCCGAGCCGCTTCGTCCTGCATAGTTGAGACGTCCCGTGTAGCTGTTCTTCTGGCCTTTTCGAGTGTATTCAGCGGTGGCAACGGAGGTAATGATGTCTTCTTCTCCGTAGCGTGCACGCAGGTAGGTCAAAGCAATCTCATTCTTGAGCATCATGCTTCTAAGGCCCGATAAGTGTCGTTGGAAAGAGCGATATTCCATGATGGATGGCTCGTAGTACTTTTGGTAATAATAGGCTGAATCCGCTTGACGGTTGGCTTCATATACCACTCCCTTGGTGTACTTCAATGATTTGTTCTGACTGTCGTAGAGCAAAGCTGTATCAAGAACAGCGAGAGCCTTTTCCGGTTCTTTCGCCTTTGTCAGTTGCAGGGCACGATATTCACTGCTTTGTGAGAATGCGCCTATAATCTCTTTGTTACTCGGGTATTTATTGAGTATCGGTTTCAGGAATTCCAAAGAAGCTTCGTATCTCTTGTCACGCTCAAGGACAGTAGCCCTCTTTGCCTGATAGAACGGTTCTTCAGGATAATAATTGATCCCTTGAGCCGTATATTTCTCGAATTCATCGTATTTTCCGAGTAAACCGGACGAATTGATGGCATACCGTAATCCGAGATCGCTCGATGGATTCAGGCTAATTAGCTTAACAGATTCCTCGTATGCTTTCTTCGTAGCTCCGGCTTCCATACATTTCTTGATGTACGGCACTGCTAGTTCCTCGTATCCGATAACATAGAAAATGCGCATATCCTCATCACTCTGCTCGATGGCAGATAGATACAGTTGCAAAGCCTCTTCGGTTTTATCCATTTTATCGAGAATAAATGCCCTTTTCAACGTGCCGTTTTCGTAATCAGGGAAGTGAAGAGTGATGGTGTCCAATGTTGCAAGTGCTTCATTGTAACGTTTCATATTGATATAGCAACTCAAGGCTTTTTCCCATGCGGCACCGTTCACTTCATTGTCGTCTACATGTTTTTGAGAAACGAACAATACGTGCGGCAATGCTTCTGCGTACAGACCAAGTTCCATCAGTTTTTCAGCTTTCTTCATGTGTTGTGCGCTCATGGCAAGCGTAATATCATAATCATCAGGATACATCTCATACATCTTTTTCAGCGTTGAATAGGCAAGATCATCCTCATTCATCTGGCGATAAAGCATATATTCTTTATAAAGAATTCCTTTATCATTGTTGCCATATTGTTTTTTAGCTTCTCTGATATAGAAGAGTGCGTCATCGGTATATCCCCGGGTGACAGAAGTGTTCAGCAGGTAGTCTAATGCTTCCTTGTTCTTATTACCTCCTTCGTAGGCCATGCCATATAATACATAAGGATCCCGCTGCTTCTCTGCTCGGGCAGCCTCCATTAACAGGTCGTTATACATACGCCGTATGGCAGGGCTGTTGTTTCTTCGCATTTGCTCGCGTATAAACACCAGAGCTTCCGGATAACGTGCCAATTCACTAAGGATACTCGCCCTTTTGACGATAAGCGCACCGCTTCCCGGTATGGCAGCCAAACCGTTGGATGACCAGCCTAGAGCAGCTTCCCGGTTTCCTTCCTGTAAATGCAGGTTAATGATGTCCAGATAATATTCTTCGTTTTGAGGAGATACTTTGATAAGCTCCGTCAGCTTTTCGATAGCCTCTTTTCGGTTACCGCCTTTTTTCATTTGCTGGTAGCCTACCTCCATGCTGTAGATATAATCCTTCCTTAGAATCGTATCGTTCGGGTAAATCTGATTGATTCGTTTCAACAGGCGGTCTGCTTCCACATCGTTGTTCTGCTTGCGGTACAGTTCAATCTTTCTTCGCCATAAACCTCTCCAATACGGATTCACTTCCAGCAACTCATTAACGTAACAAATAGCACTGGAATAATTCTCGGTGATATCTTCTACGTCTACCAGCAGATGTTTGGCATTGACGTTGTTGTAATTGTCATCTATCGCTTTGACAAGATGATAACGCGACTGGTCATAGTTCTTTTCGTGGAACCAGTATTTTCCCATGAGCCATTCAAGGTCAGAAACATTCGGGTATTTCTGAAGGCCCTCCTCCAACAGCTCTTTCCCTGCTTCCCATTCCTCGTTCGCAAAATGCTCCTGTACAATCTGGGCATATTGCTCCGGTGTCTGGAATCCGTTGTCGGTCCCGGAGGAAGAGGTTATCAGTAAAAACAGACAACCTAATATGGTGATCTTATGGAGAAATTCTCTGTTCATTCTATCTTGTCTTTAATCTTTCTTTCTTGTTTAAATCGTAGCAGGTTCGGGCTTCATTGCCGTTATATCAGTACCGTCTGCACTTTCTTCTTTCTGCTTGAATCCCTTACGTTCCATGTTCTTCCACTTGAAGTCTCTATTGGTCAGATAACTGAGGTATCCTCTCAATGAACAGAAAGTGATGATGGGATGATAGAAGATAGGCTCTAATATGGACGCAATGATAATCCACAGGTATTCGTATCCTCTTTTATATAGCATCCCGACATAGTAGTCGTAGGTAATAACAACGATGGAAAGGAACTGGCAGAACGTATAGATCGTCAGGTAAATCATCCATGCCGTGTTCCAGTTGACTGCTCCTGTAAAGGCCAGATAGATAAATACTATCAAACCGACGAGCTCGATGATCGGTGCTAGAAACTCAAAAACGAACATATAAGGCAGAGTTAACAGTCCCATCTGTTTATACGTCTTTTTGAAAATCATCTTACGATGGATATTAAGTGTCTGGAACAATCCCCGTGCCCAACGGGTACGTTGCCGGTAAAGCATTGCCAGGTTGGGAGGTCCTTCCGTCCAACAACAAGTATCAGGAATCTGTACGATCTTATAAGGACGGGAGAAGTCGCACATATATCCTACCATGCGGGTGATGAGGTCCATGTCTTCGGCAAAAGAGGGAGCATCGTATCCTCCGGCTGCAATCGCTACCGAACGATCGAAAAGACCGAATCCACCGGAAACATTCGGCATACCATTGATAGCGGACCATCCCATCTTACCAATCAGATAAGAGCGCATATACTCCAGATTCTGGAAAAGTGGAATCGGTGTACGGGGAGTTCTAACGTCTATGATTTGTCCGTCTTTCACGACGCATCCGTTAGCCATCAACATCGTTCCGCTGACTGCAATTACTTGTTTTTCTGAAGATATAATGGGCGAGATACAACGATAAAGAGCATACTTTTCCAAAATGCAATCCACATCCGTGCAGATAAAATAAGGATGAGAAGCAACGTTGATACCCGCATTGGATGCATCCGCTTTGGTTCCTCCATTTTCTTTGTCTACAACGATGAGTCGGCTGTATTTCGGGTTGGAGGATTTGAGGAGTCTTCGGAACGGTCTGGTTTTGATTCGCTCGATATAAGCATAGGGCACTTCTACCAGTTCATAATATTCGGTCATCTTTTCCAATGTACTGTCCGTACTTCCATCATTTACAATAACCACCTCGAAAAGCGGATATTCCAATGCAAGCATGGAGTTCACATTATCAATGATTGTCTTTTCTTCATTGAAGGCAGGAGCAATTACCGAAATGCCTGGTGTATAGGGGGATTCCTTGATTGTTTTCCGCATATAGCTTTCCACATAGTAATCCTTTCTCCGTTTTAGAGAAATGAAAGAGAGGAAGGCGAATGTGACGAAGAATATCGCCAGCATGCTCGTATAAAAGAATACGAAATAATTGAAGAATGTAAATATTATATCTCTCATGTTCTCTAGTTTAACTGGTTGATTAACGGATGCTTGGTGTGGGCAAACAATATAGCTGTGTGGGAATCTGCTTTTCTTTCCAATTGATCGAATGTTTTCCTTCCCATTGCACTATACTCATAGAGGGCTTTGAGTATGACTCTCTTGGTTCCCCAGTTATCTGCTTCATCATAAGCATTGTAAAGAAATCCTAAAGCCTTATCGGTCTTTAGATCCGCAATAGCCGAAATGATTTGTCGTTTGACTTCTTCCGGTTGTACATTATACATTTCAATCAGCTTAGGTTCAACCTCTTTGTATTTTAGTTTACCTAAAGTCTTGATCGCTTCACCTCGTATTTCCACAGAACGGGCATTGAGTTGCTTCGCGAGAATTGGGGCACTTTCGGTTTCATTATATAGCCGGATTTCGTTGATAAAGAATATCTTAACGTTTTCTTCAGCTGAAGTATTCACCCATTTAATAAAGGTGGGTGTGTTATATCCCACTTTCTTACGGTGCTCCAAGATAGCGTGTAACTCCATCATGTCCCATTGCCTTAACTTCATGCCGATGTCTTCGTCGAAGAAGCGGAACGGGTCACCCTGGCTTAACCACATATAAGTGTAGCGTGCCGAGTTTCTTAGTTCTAGTTCACGATGATAGAGGAAACGCACCAATACCGCTTCAGAAGCATACCCATTGATGGACTGAATAAGTTTCAGAGCTTGTATCTTTGATCTTTTGGAACCGAATTGAAGTTCGCGTTCAAGGAAACGTGTGATTTGGAATACGGTTTGAATCGTTTGATAGTTTAGTTCATTGATCTCATCTTCATGCACACTCTTGATTTCTGTTAATAGTTGAGTGATAATGCGTAACTCGTTAGGTTTCGGGCGCTTTTTCGTATCATATTCTAATCTGTCAGCTATCTCTTCTTCACTCAATGTGTTGGAATCTAGTGAGATAGATTTCATTTCTTCATAATACTTATCAAATGCTTTATTGTATTTCCGCTTCTCTTTTCGCCTTTTAAATATACCATATATAATATGGAATAGGAGAAATAAGTACGCAATAATACAAAACATTACAGCAATTGAGCATATTCTTATGATTAAAGGATAGCCAATAAACTTGTAATATATCCAATAGAAATAATATTCTATGTAATCTATACCATACAGTACTTGATCCATTTCCCTTGATATATTTATATATAGAACTTGTATATTCGGAATAAAAGTTCTATATTTGTTGTATTGAATGTTCTGTCTAATGCAAATATACGAAATAACTTGTATATATTATCCATTGTTCATGAACAGGCTTTTTGAGCCCTATTTTAGCTCTTGTGATTATTCTCGATGGAAAGGATTGAAATTACAAATAAAGGCAAGCAAAAAGCTATTAGGCGTTAAATATATTTTTGATAAGTTAACAAATGGAGCCTGAAAATAAGTGTGATAAGCCAGGTTCTCATGCGAAACAAAAACAAACAATAAATTTAAAAATTAAATTAAGATGAAAATTAAAAGTTTGGTGTATGTCCTTATGGGGACAATGTTGGTTACTACTTCCTGCTCTGATAATGAGTTGGAAAAAGGTAACGATGGTTCGGGAACTGTTGACCCGGTAAATGCTTCTGCACTTGTGAATGTATATTCCGATAAAAGTGGTTCTGAAGCGAGCCTGCTTGTGGGAGATGTATTAGTGAAAGATTCCCGTACTCTTACGTTGAATGTTCCTGCTGCTTGCGAGAAAGTGTATATGAAATACAATACAGTTTCGGGAACAGAAGCTACAAAAGAATTTGCTTTGTCTCCTGTTAGTCGTGGTGTAGATCAGAGTACTGGTTTCAATTTTGAAACAAACCGTCTGGCATCGGTAACTCTTGCGCTTCCTGAAGATGCAGTGCAGCCGACAAATGAAACGGACCAAGGCTATCTTTTCTATCATAACACAGGTGTGGTGATGTTCGAAGATGGTTGGCCTATTCAACTGGATTCATGGTATGATGAAGATTTCAACGATGTTGTATTCGAGTATGACTTGAAGGTGACTGAATGTCATAGTCAACAGATGATGGAGACTGTAGGAGGTAAAGAAGAATTGTTGTTGACTTTGGATGTTCGTGCTGTAGGTGGTATATACCCGACTGTGTTAGGTGTTGTACTGGATGGTTTGAAAAGCGAGTATGTTGATCGGATTACTGCAAGCCTTATACTAAAAGGTGGTCAGGGAACAATGACAGACTTAGCTAAAGAGGAACTTTCTACAAAAAATATAGTGAAAGTTGAAAATAAAAATTGGAATTGGAGTAATGATACTCGCAAAGAACCGCGTTTCGCAATATTGACAGTGGATAAAGCACAAGCGGAAGGAACTGTTATTACACTGGATGGTTTAACTTCTTTGATGGATAATAATCAGGATATGTTTCAGGTAACACAAGGAAAAGTAAGAGAAGGACTACCTATGTTGCGTGCTGAAGTTAGACTGATTGGTAAAGAAGGATTAACTGGAGCTGAAAGAGATGCTCAGCTTGCAGCATTTAGAGAGTTGATTTTAGATACTAATAGACAGAATTTCTTTATTAAGGTGAACGGTGGTAAAGAAATACACATGAGGGGTTATGCACCGACTTCTGCTTACAAAGCAGAATATGAAGCATTGGTTGCGGGTGACACTACACTGGATGCAAATGTTTATTATTCAAATACCAAAGGTTCCACTTGGGGAGTTAAACTTCCGGTTGGCACACGTCATGCTTATGAACGTGTACCATTTAGAGAAGCATATCCTGATTTTACTAAATGGGTAGATAGTAAGGGTGCTTCAAACCAGAAATGGTATGAGAACTTTGTTGATGAAAAAACTATAAGATATTGGTAATGCAAATTATCAGTCAATACGTTATTTGAGATATTTTGTACAATTTGAACCCCTCTTTTTTCGAAAAGAGGGGTTTCTTTGTATTCGGAAGAATAATCTTTAAACTAATACCGTAATGACGAAGCGATTTTTTATAGGCTACAGTTTGATTACTTTTTTTCTCTTAAATAGTGTGGTGCTTTTGGCACAACACAAAGCTTCCTTTGTGCAGCAATGGAAAATAGAAGATGCATCCCATGCTTTGCAGATAATAGAACGTGCAGATACATTAGAATTGATAGTTCCGGACGGACTGACTATGTGGTATCGGCAACGATTGACGGGCGATTATGAAATAAGTTATCGTATTTGTATGGTGATGCAAGGTGGAAAGTATGACCGCTTGAGTGATCTGAACTGCTTCTGGGCTGCCAATGATCCTAAATACCCTGATGATCTTTTTGCCCGTAGTCAGTGGCGTGACGGCATCTTTAAAAACTATAACACATTAAACCTTTTCTACGTTGGATACGGAGGAAATGATAACTCAACGACCCGTTTCCGTCGATACAAAGGAGAATATTATGGAGTGGCAGATGACAAGGTGAAACCTTTATTGAAAGAATATACCGATGCCTCTCATTTACTCGTCCCCAATCAATGGTATGAGATTCGGATTCGAGTGGAAAAGGGAATCACAACTTATTCTGTGAATGATGAAGAGTTGTTCCGCTATACCCTTGCGGGTAGTGAAGGTGACGGACACTTCGGTTTACGTCTTTTGCAGAATCACGTACTCTTTACAGATTTTAAAGCGACTATACTTTGACTTATATACTGAAAACCTAATAAGACTATATTTCCATGATGAAACAACCTTTTACTAAATTTGGAGTGACAACTCTGTTTTCTCTTTTGTGTTCAGCATTCCTTCATGCACAAGTTGTAACAGATGAACGGATGTTTTCTTTTGAAGAACCGCAAATACCGGATTGTATCACCGCTACCCATTCCCGCCTGTCGGTATCTGATCTGCATTATAAAGATGGAAAACATTCGTTGGAATGGACATTTGAACCGGGTGGTATATTGGAACTCAAGAAAGACCTGAAGTTTGAGAAGAAAGATCCGACCGGCAAGGATTTATATCTTTCGGCTTTTATTGTGTGGGTTTATAATGAAGTTCCCCAAGATACGACCATTGAGTTTCAGTTTCTGAAAGACGGCAAACGATGTACATCTTTCCCTTTTGGTATTAATTTCAGTGGTTGGCGTGCCGCATGGGTTTGCTATGAACGTGATATGCAAGGCACACCGGAAGAAGGCATGAATGAACTCCGGATTATTGCTCCAAATTCAAAAGGAAGCCTTTTCATCGATCATTTGATTACGGCTACTAAAGTTGATGCACGTCAACAGACGGCCGATCTGCAAGTTCCTTTTGTCAATGCCGGGACCACCAACCATTGGCTGGTTGTCTATCAACACTCGCTTTTGAAACCTGATATTGAATTGACTCCTGTAGACGATAAGCAAAGAGCAGAAATGCAACTGTTGGAAAAGCGTTTTCGTGATATGATCTACACGAAAGGAAAAACGACTGATAAAGAAGTAGAAACCATCCGCAAGAAATATGATTTCTATCAGATAACTTACAAGAACGGCCAAGTATCGGGAGTACCTATTTACATGGTACGTGCTTCAGAAGCTTATGAACGGATCATACCAAACTGGGATAAAGATATGCTGACTAAAATGGGAGTGGAAATGCGTGCTTATTTCGACCTGATGAAAAGAATTGCCGTTGCATATAATAATGCGGCAAATCCGGTGATTCGGGAAGAAATGAAGAAGAAGTTCTTAGCAATGTACGATCACATAACCGATCAGGGGGTAGCTTATGGTAGTTGTTGGGGAAATATCCATCATTATGGCTATAGTGTTCGCGGTCTGTACCTGGCATATTTTCTGATGAAAGATGTGCTTAGGGAAACTGGAAAACTTCAGGAAGCCGAACGGACATTACGCTGGTATGCGATTACTAACGAAGTATACCCTAAACCGGAAGTCAATGGAATTGATATGGACTCTTTCAATACACAGACCACCGGACGCATTGCCAGCATTTTAATGATGGAAGATACACCGGAAAAACTACAATATCTCCGGTCTTTCTCCCGTTGGATTGATTTTGGTTGCCGTCCTGCATTGGGATTATCCGGTTCGTTTAAAGTAGACGGAGGTGCTTTCCATCATCGAAATAACTATCCGGCTTATGCTGTGGGCGGACTCGATGGAGCAACCAATATGATTTATCTTTTCAGCCGGACGGAATTTGCTGTTTCCGAGTTAGCTCATGAAACAGTGAAAAATGTACTGTTGACCATGCGTTTCTATTGCAATAAGCTGAACTTCCCTCTTTCCATGTCCGGTCGTCATCCGGATGGAAAAGGTAAACTGGTTCCTATGCATTTTGCTATGATGGCTTTAGCCGGTTCTCCCGATGGAAAGGAGGAATATGATAGTGAAATGGCTTCTTCTTACCTCCGTCTGATTTCAGACCCAAGTATTGAAAATGACTCTCCTGAATATATACCTAAGGTTTCAAATACTGAAGAACGTAAGGTGGCAAAACTTCTTATAGAGAAAGGTTTCCGTCCGGAGCCGGACCCGCAGGGAAATATAGCGATGGGATATGGTTGCGTCTCTGTCCAACGTCGTAGTAACTGGTCGGCTGTGGCACGCGGACATTCCCGTTATCTATGGGCGGCAGAGCATTATCTGGGAGCAAATCTATACGGTCGTTACCTGGCACACGGCAGTTTGCAAATATTGACTGCTGCACCGGGACAGACAGTAACTCCCGCCACTAGCGGCTGGCAGCAGGAAGGTTTTGACTGGAACCGTATTCCGGGAGTGACATCTATTCATTTGCCATTGGAGCAATTGCAGGCTAAGGTGCTCAATGTGGATAGTTACTCTGGAATGGAAGAGATGCTTTACTCCGACGAGGCTTTTGCCGGTGGTTTGTCTCAACAGAAGATGAATGGTAATTTCGGAATGAAGTTACATGAGCATGATAAGTACAACGGATCACATCGGGCACGTAAATCTTACCATTTCATCGATGGAATGATTGTCTGTCTTGGTTCGGATATTGAAAATACAAATACGGAGTTCCCGACAGAAACGACTATCTTCCAATTGGCAGTTACTGATAAAGCAGGGCATGATTATTGGAAAAATTATCAAGGAGATAAGAAAGTATGGGTGGACCATTTGGGAACGGGTTATTATGTTCCAACTCCCATCCGGTTTGAGAAGAACTTTCCTCAATACTCGCGAATGCAAAATACAGGAAAGGAAACAAAGGGTGATTGGGTTTCTTTGGTTGTAGATCATGGAAAGGCACCGAAAAACGGAAGTTATGAATACGCTGTTCTGCCTCAGACGAATGAAACTCTGATGAAGAAATTTGCAAAGAAGCCCACTTATAAGGTATTACAGCAAGACCGGAATGCACATATTGTAGAGTCCGTTTCCGAACAGATCATTTCTTATGTGTTGTTTGAAACTCCTGAAACGACATTGCCGGGTGGTTTATTACAACGTGTGGATACTTCCTGTCTGGTTATGATTCATAAAGGATCTGCTGATAAGATTAAGTTGACGGTGGCACAACCGGATTTAGCTTTGTATCGCGGTCCAAGCGATGAAGCGTTTGATAAAGATGGGAAACGCATCGAACGTAGTATCTATTCACGACCATGGATTGAAAATGCCAGTAGTGAAATACCTGTGACTGTAACGATAAAAGGGCAATGGAATGTAGAAGAAACTCCGTTTTGCAAGGTGATTTCTTCTGATAAGAAGCAAACAGTTTTGCAGTTCAGTTGTAAAGATGGTGCTAGCTTTGAAGTGGAGTTAAGGAGATAAAAGTCAGACAATAGGAGATCATTTGCTTTTCCTGATAGGGGAACACTAGTTTCTCTTGGAGAAACCATAGTTTCCATGCCGTTGAAACTATTGTTTCTCGGTGCTGAAACTACAGTTTCCCAATGCTGAAACTTTAGTTTCCCGGTACGAAACCTTTGGTTTCAAGCCTTGAAACTAAAAGTTTCCCCACGAGAAACAAAGGTAATGTACTGTACTGGATTTAGTTGACAACTTCGCTTGTTATACCTAAGTTAGTTTAC
>OBZK01000794.1_pt1 | contig 16257 bp, 10 predicted proteins | sample 1495511 | NCBI WGS metagenome assembly OBZK01 (sample SAMEA2580233, study PRJEB22360) | human gut metagenome | biome: human gut; feature: human-associated habitat; material: faeces | place: Denmark | collected 2008/2010
GCGGGGCCTTCTCCCGCAGTATGTTTTCCCGTAGTACGTTCTCCCGCCGTACGTTCTTCCGCCGCACGTTCCCCCTTCGTATGTTCTCCCTCCGTATGTCCTTCCGCCGGCACGGACCACTCCTTGACCGGCTCTCCAATACCGTCCCCATTCTGGTCCTGGCCAATGAACGGCCAGTCATCCAGAAAACACATGGGCTGCAGGTGAATGATTCTTCCCAGCTCCACCACATCCTGGAAATGGACGAACCAGTCCCTTCCATCGGGCGAAGTTACCCAGCCTCCCTGGTGGGGGCCGTTTACCCGGGAATTCCCCTGGTGCATCACCACCCTATAGTCGTAGGGCCCATAGACAGACCTGGATCTGAGACAGGACTGCCATCCGGTCTCCACGCCTCCTGAGGGCATCAGAATGTAGTAATACCCGTTCCTTTTGTACATCTTGGGGCCTTCTGATGTGGGCGCAATCTGTTCACCGTCAAATATAAGCCTGGGCTCTGTCAGAAGGGAGCGGCACTGAGGATCTATTTCCACCAGCGACAGCCGGTGTTTTATACCGGAGCGGCTCTTTGCATAGGCAAAGACCATGTAAGCCCTGCCGTCATCATCCCAGAAAGGGCAGGGGTCAATCCATCCCTTTGATTCACACAGCATATTCCATTCAAATTCCCCGTAGGGATCCTTGGATCTGGCCACCAGGATTCCCTCGTCCACCAGAGGGATAAACACAAAGAACGTTCCCTCATGATAGCGGATGGATGGGGCCCATGTGCCGGAACCGTGGCATGGAAGGGCGTATTTCTCAAAGGGGAGCTTCTTCACACAGTGATTAATCAGCTCCCAGTGAACCAGATCCCTGGAATGTAAAAGCGGAACCCCCGGAATATAGGTAAAGGAGGAGGATACCATATAATAATCCTCCCCCACCCGCACCACATCCGGGTCGGAATAATCCGCATACAGAATCGGATTTTTGTACGTTCTCATATTCTCATTCAACCTCCTTTTTTTCTGCCATATATCCGGCCAGCCTTTCTGCTATCATCTCATGCCCCAGGTCCGATGGATGTAGTCCGTCCGATGACAGCCCCCGGGGAGTATCCATGGCCTTAAGCCCGTTTATATAATGAAGCCTGCCCCCATACTGACCGGAAAGAACTGCCGCGCAGCGCTGTATGGCGCCGCGAAACCGGGCCGCCCTTTTGTCCCCTTCAAAATCATAGCGGTTATAATACATGTCTGTCACAAATACCTGTTGATACGGCCTGGCTTCCAGCACAGCAGCCAGGAATGCAAGGGCTTTGCCATAGAGCCGGTCCCCATCCCATGTTTCGATCACATTGACCCCCAGCTCAAAAAGGGCCATGTCCCAGTCGTCCCTGGACCCTATATATGAGGCCATGGCTTCATCCATTTGGCAGCTTCCCGCGCACCCCAGATTAATCAAATCATATCCCAATTTCCGGGCCAGTCTGAACGCGTATGTACCGGAGGGCACCGACGCGTTCCCACCGTGGGTAATGGAAGAACCGTAAACCAGCAGACGCTTTCCGGGCATCTCCTGTTTCTTTGGAGGACGGATATCCCCCTTTATGTCCCTGAGACAGCATCCCCAGTCATAAGGAAGCAGAATTCTGGTCACTGAAGGATGAAAGGAATAACCGTTACCGGCAAATCTTTGGATGGCAGACCAGTCCTGCCTGCGGATTGTAATTTCAGTTTTGTCTGCCGTTACGGACCAGGGGCTTATTTCGTAGCTTCCCTGGTAATCCCCCTGAAACACCTCCAGAACCCCCTGGGAACGGATGTCGCCTTTAGCCGGCATACGCCTGAGTCCCAAAACGGCACTGTCTCCCTTCATCACGAACCGAATCTCGCTGTTGCTGGCAAAAAGTATATTTTTCTGCGCTTTCATGTTGAGCCCCAGCCTGGTGGGTTCCGGTACCCGGCAGAGCAGGTAATCTCCTGCCTCTTCATCCCGTATCAGGCTTTCCACATTGTGGAGTATGGTGCTGCCAAATTCCATTTTCCCGTCGTCTCCCCTCAATACATGTTATTACACCTTCACCCAATCATCCCTTCAGGCCGGAAGTCGCAATGCCCTCCACAAAATATTTCTGGGCTGCAAAGAACAGCAGAATCAGCGGAATCACGGACACCAGCGCCATGGACATAACCTGGTTCCACTGTATATTGGATGTCACGTCAATACTCACCCTGAGGGCCAGTGACAGTGGGAATTTTGAAACCGTATTAATGTAAATGTTGGTGTTGAAAAAGTCATTCCAGGTCCATAAAAACTGGAACAGGCCCGCGGAAAACAGAGCCGGCTTAAGTAAGGGCAGCAGAATCTGTATAAAACACTGGAACGGGCCGCAGCCGTCAATGCAGGCAGACTCATCCAAATCCCTTGGAAGTCCCCTTAAGAACTGCACCATCATGAACACAAAGAAGGGGTAGCATCCCACGGCAGCCGGCGCGTAAAAGGTCATATAGGAGTCCAGCCAGCCCAGCTTGTTGAACAATGCGTATCTGGGTATGATGATGATTGCATTGGGAAGCATCAGCGTGGCTATGAGCACCATAAAAAGAAACTGGTTGCCGGGGAAATCAAACCTGGCAAAACCGTAAGCCACAATGGAGCAGGACACCAGGGTCAGCAGCGTAGTGGGAACCACCAGCGCAAAGGTGTTTATGAAATACTGGGCATATGTGTAGGTTCCCGTGGTCTTCCATCCCTTGATAAATGCCTCTGTGCTCCATCCCTGGGGAAGAAGGCTCAGACTGCCGAATATCTCGTTGTTGGTTTTAAAGCAGGCAAAGAACATCCATATGACAGGAAACAGCATCACCACGCCCACGATTCCGAGAATAACATAGGTAATACCGTTTTTAATCTTTTTCTCTTTCATGCCGTCCTCCTAATTATCGTAATAAACCCATTTCTTCGAGGTCACAAACAGGATAATGGTCATGACCAGGATAACCATGAACAGAATCCATGAGGTAGCGCAGGCATATCCCATCTTAAAATACTTAAATGCATCCGTATACAGCTTCATTCCCAACACATAGGTGGCCTTATTGGGACCTCCGTTCGTCACCACAAATGCGGATGTAAAGTTCTGAAGGGCTGTGATAAGCTGCATAATGATGTTGAAAAACGCAATGGATGTAATCATGGGCAGTGTTATCTTAAAGAACATCCTGGGTTTTGACGCACCGTCAATCCTGGCCGCTTCATACAGGGACTGGGGCACCTGCTTAAGGGCAGACAAAAACAACACCATGGAGGAACCAAACTGCCATATTTCCAGCATACAGATGGTGATTACAGCCATATGCGGGGTTCCCAGCCATTTGACCGGGCCGATGTGGACCAGGCCCAGAAGACTGTTGATGAAACCGTCATTCATAAACAGTACCTTCCACAGGATTGCCACTGCAACAGAGCCGCTGAGCAGGGACGGTATGTAGTATACGGTTCGTATAAAATTGATTCCTTTCAGGTTCCGGTTCAGAATCACAGCAATAATAAGGGCCAGTACCACCTTGCCCGGCACTGTGATGAAGGTATACTTCAGTGTAACTGCCATTGAATTCCAAAATTCCCTGTCCTTTGTAAACAGCTTCACATAATTATCAAGGCCCACAAATTCCGGCGCATGGAATATATCATAGTTTGTAAATGAATACAGCAGCGAGCTGATAAAGGGATACAGCTGGAACACCAGAAAACCGAATATCCAGATACACACATACATGAATCCAATCCTGTTGCGTTTGGTCCAGCCGCCGTGCCTTGGCTTTGCCTTTTCCATCCTATCTTCCTCCTATCCTCCAAGCGGCCCGGGAAAGGATGTCCGGGCCGCCTGCTAATCTCTTTTATGTTTGTCCTGGAGCCTGTTTGTTGAGGAGCCTTTTAGTTCAGGCCGCTCAGATAGTCATTAATCAGCTCAATGGCATTGTCGGCCGCCTCTTCAGGCGTGCTCTGTCCATAGGCAATACTTTCTATCATATCTTCCTGAATTGCATAAACCTCCGCGCTGGTGGTATATCCCTTGTCGCTCTTGCCGTTAAGCCCTGCCGCCAAATCCACTGCATCCACCACGGTCTGGTTTAAGAGTCCCTTATCCGCACACAGCTGTCTTGCCGTGGATGTGGGAGGAATGGATCTTACGTCCTTAAGTGTCTCCTGGGCCTCTGTATTGTTGTAGAAATAGTTTAGGAAATCCACTGCTTCCTCCACATGTTCAGAGTTCTTATTTACAGTCATATACTGTGGGGTATCTGCAAAGAAACCGTCATTTACCCTGTCTTCTGCCATCGGCATCTGAACAACGGTACACTCTGCTTCCGGAACAGCGTCCATCAGCAGGTTGATGCTGGAGGAAGGGCCGTAGGCAAATACAAATTTTCCATCCATCCACTTTGGATTGGTGTGAATCTGTCCCTTAAAGGTAGCGCTGTCCTCCGCCGGTTCAAAGACGCCTCCGTCATAGCAGTCCTTGATGTATGTAAGCACTTCTACCAGCTGTTCCCTGGTAAAGCTCATCTTCTTTTCACTGTCAATAATAAAGGATTCTCCTGTCATCTGACGCAGATACGGCCTGAGCACGTACTCGCAGAGTATCTTGGTATCAGTATTCAGGTAGTAATAATCCGGATTCTCCGCGTGAAGCTTCTTACCGTCCTCCAGCATGGAATCCCAGGTAATCTGCTTTGTCAGGTCCATGCCGCAGGTCTCTGCCGCGTTTTTATTGGCCACGGTTGCCAGACATGACATACCGGTAGGCAGGGCCAGAAGCTTTCCGTCAAAGGTACCGAACTGGCTGATGAATGTCTCGTCAAAGCCGGATGTGTCAAATGTATCCTTGTACTCATAGAAATCCACGAAAAAATCTCCTCTGGACACAAAGTCCGGCAGGGAGTCCACGTTCTGCTGAAGGATGTCCGGGGCCGTGCCGTTGGCCAGCATGGTGGATACCTTGTCAATATATCCCTGGTCAGAGTTCATTTCCGCCTCAATCCGTACCTCAGGATGCAGCTTCTGATACTGGTCAATGACAGCCAGGGTTGCCTCATTTCTCTCATCGCCGCCCCACCACATAAAGCGGAGCGTAATCTGGTCGCCTGAGGCGGCCGGTGCGCCGGTGCCTGCGGCACTGTCCTTGCCGGCTTCAGCCTGGGACGCGGACGAAGGAGCCGGTTCATTGGTACATCCGGCCAATACGGCGGAAGCCATAATACCAGCCATCAAAAGGCCTGTGATTTGTTTTGCTTTTCTCATTACTAATTACCTCCCATTTTTCAACTGTCCCTATTGTACTGTACTTTTGCCGTCTTGTTAAGAAACCCCGCTTACGAAAAAGGTATCTTTCCTTAATCAAATGCCGGGGAAAGTATCATTTTTTACAATATTTATTCATTATTGGGAATCCTTTGTTCCGGATCCAGTTTTCAGATGATTTTTTTCTCTCTTTTATATATAATAAAAGCAGGATTTTTGAAGAAAGGGGCCCACCTATGTACCAAGTAATCATTGCAGACGACGAAACCAAGATACGGAGCGGACTTGCCAATCTCTTTCCATGGAACCAGCTGGGATTTGAGATTACCGGCTCATTTTCCAACGGCAGGGATGCCTATGACTTTGCCCTGTCAAACCCGGTGGACCTGATTCTGTCCGACATCCGCATGCCCCTCATGGACGGACTGGAGCTCTCGGAGCGTCTGCTGTCCCGGAAAAAAGTAAAAATCATATTTTTCAGCGGTTACCAGGATTTTGATTATGTGCGGAAAGCCCTGCGCAACGGTGTCTTTGATTACCTGTTAAAACCGGTAAAATATGAGGACCTGGCAGACTGCCTGACCCGGGTAAAGGAGTTACTGGACCGTGAACAGGGCCAGGACATGCCGGATGTCTGTGAAAGCCTGAGCTACTATGAAAAAATCATCAGTACGGTAAAAAACTATCTGGAAACCAGCTACCAGGACGCCACCCTGGAACAGGCCGCCAGACTGGTGTCCTTAAGCCCTAATTACCTGTCCAAAATCATGAAGGAGCACTCGGATACCAGCTTCTCCGATTATCTGTTAAAGACCCGGATGGAAAATGCAGCCCGCATGCTGAGGGACATTGGTTACAAGCAATATGAGATCGCCTATCGGGTAGGATATGACAATCCCAAAAATTTTTCCAGGGCATTCCACCAGTATTTCAACATGACGCCCACCCAGTACCGCAATTGCGGCAGCCGTCCTGAACCGCACCTATGATGTGGTCTGGCTTTCCCTACCCGGAACACCCCAAAAAAGGAACTGAAAACCATGAGAAAACGAAATTTCATAAAAAGCTTTTTATATTATTCAGCCATCATAGCCATACCCATCCTCACCGTATTTCTGGTATTCCTGGCCTTTGTCTTTCAGGCAAAACAGCGTGAAATCCGTGAGGACGCCGAGACAGCGGCCCAGGCCGTAAGGGATAACTACTCCCTGGTCCTGGACAGCGCCGCCACCCAGTACGACATCCTGGCCCGGAATCCCAGGCTGTCCATCTCCCTGCGTGGATTTATCTCCCATAAGCAGATTGGCTATCTGGACGTAATCCTGACCAACACCATCCTTTCCAACTTTAATTCACTGACCAACAACGCACCCTATATTGCCTCTGTATACTATTACCTGGATGGGTATGATTCCATTCTCACCTCTGACACAGGAGGGACTACACGGCTGTCCCAGTTTTCAGACCTGAGCTGGAAGGATTCCTATGACCACTCTGATGAGGACGAATGGCTGGAACACAGGGAAATGCACCAGTACTCCTACACACAGCCAGTCCCTGTCCTTACCTACTTTAAAAAGCTAAGCATGTTTAAGGGCGTGGTCATGGTCAATATATATGAGGAACAGTTAAAACAGCTTATCAATACCAGTTCCCAGCTGGACCGGTTCTTTATTCTGGACAAGGACGGGAATTTCCTGCTCCAGGGAGGCGCCCAAACCGCCCAGCTGTCCCTGGAGGATAAGGATCTGCTGGTCAGCCGCTTGGAACAGTCACCGGATAACGCCTACCGAGGGTGGGTGGACTTAAGCCGTGGAAAATACTATGTGAGAATCATCCCGGCTGACTGCGGGACTTATATTGCAGCCTGTATCAGCCACTCCAACTACTATCAGGCCCTTTACACCCTGCTCCTGCAGTTTCTGATGGTCCTGGCCGCAGTGATTTCCACATCCTTGTGGATTGCCTATGCTATCACCAAAAAGAATTTTCAGCAGATTGATTATTTTGTGGAGGTGTTCTCGGATGCGGAGCGTGGCGTATTTAACCCGGAAAAGCCCGCGTTCATCAAGGATGAATATGATATAATCCTCAACAACATCGTCCAGCTCTTTCTGAACCAGACCTTTCTGCGCAGCCAGCTGGCTCTTAAGGAGCAGGAACAGAAGCTGGCTGAGATGACAGCCCTTCAGTTGCAGATTAATCCCCATTTTCTGTTCAACACCCTGCAGACCCTGGACTTCAAGGCAATGGAATATACACATAAGCCCACCGCGGTAAACCAGATGATTGAGGCACTGTCCGATATCCTTAAATATTCCCTCCAGAATCCTCATTCCATGGTGACCTTAAAGGATGAAATTGATTATCTGAAAAAATACGACAGCATTCAGCGGTACCGTTATGAGGATAAGTACATCCTCTATTATGAATACGAAAAGGAACTGGAGAGCATCCCCATCATGCGCCTGATTCTCCAGCCTCTGATTGAAAACAGCCTGTACCACGGCATCAAGCCCCTGGAAGGCTCAGGTTTTATTAAGCTGCGCATTGTGAGAAGGGGCGGACAACTGATTTTTTCTGTCATTGACTCCGGGGTGGGCATGGAAAAAGCAGATATCCAAAAACTATATGAAAAGATAGCCAATCCGGGCAGCGAAAATATCGGCCTCACCAACGTAAACAGCCGCCTCATCATGCGCTATGGGGAAGGAGCAGGACTTAAGATACTCAGCAAAAAGGGAATGGGGACCTGTATCTCATTTCGCATATCAGAAGAAATAGTGTGTTCCGTCCCTCATAAAGACGCCAATGTGTGCCAGTCCCCCAAATCAGCAGTCATATTTCAGGACATGCCGAATAAAATATAATATCACCCTTGAAAGGAGCACTTACATAATATGACGATCTATCCAATCTGTACCACCATGATGAAATACAGGATTATCCAGACACTGGCGGAAGCCTATTACAGATACCGAGTGAAAAAACCATGTTTCATCATGCGGCAGAATAACCGCTGGACCCTTGTGACCATGGATAGATGACATCATATGCCCTGCACGGGAACTTTATATCCATAAACAGCAAAGGACGCTGTCCTATGATGTGTGATTCAGGCATGGAATCTGAGCCTGAAACTCCATCATAAGACAGCGTCCTTATATTATTTTCTCAATTTTCTGTTGCAATTTTAGGATTCCTTCTTTTTCTTTCCAAGGACCAAATATACGGCCATCAGCATCCCCGAAAGAATGAACGATAACTCATGGGCACTGCTCCCCCTGTCACCTGTCTTCGGTATGGCAGCTAACGGTATCTCCCCATCGTCTATGATGGCCATTGACTGGCTGAATGCTGCCGATGCATCCGCTGGAAGGGATGCAAGGGGAACCTGGGATGATTCAATCACATTCTGCTGCGCGCCTGGCCCGCTCTGGGCATCAGTCCCCTGATATCTGCCTGTGCCGCCGGACGTGGTGGTTCCTCCGCCTGAACTGCCGGAACCCTCGGAGCCTTGTGAGGTATTCGTTGTGCCGCCGTCGGATGAATCTGAGGTATCTGTATCTGCTGTGTCGTTCCCGGGCACTCCGCCCGATTCATTTCCATTACCGTTGTTTGAATCGTTATCTGGTTTTTCTGAGGAATCATTTCCTGAGGAGCCATTGTCTGTGGAGCCGTCACCTGTGGAAGTATCCTTAAGAACATTATTAAAGGTAATTTCAGTTCCGCAGGTAATACCTGTTTCGGTAAAGGAACCTTCTATATCCTTATGGTTTAAGTCCTCCTCGATTTTGGTGTCCAATGAGACATCAATAAACTTAGTCCAGTTGGAGTTGCTTGTAACATGCGTAGCAATATTTACGGAATCTGTATTTAGACTTGCTATGGAAGAGCCTAACTTTACAGCTCCCCAACTCTTTGGTTCATAATAACGGAACCAGCCGCTATCTGTATTGTCGCTGTTGTATACAGCATATGCTTCCCAGTCTTTCAACTTATTGTTTGTGGTCAGATAAGGCACACACTCAAGCTTTGTATCTTGATTATGATTAACCTTAAAATAAATATGGAGATAAAAATCTTGATTATATATTTTTTCATCAAGACCAGCCTCCTTCAGGGCATTCCTGAGTTTATCTGCCACGTCCCCAAAACCTTCCTCCTCAGCCAAGGGCCATTGATTACCGCCATTTGTGTGATCATACAGAAGCTGTGCGATAGCCCTGTTATTATTAGAGTCATTTGGGCCTGCATTAGGAGTGATTTTCTTTTTTTCATCCCAGCTTTTACATTTCCCATAAGCCCTTAACAATGCCGAAGCACGTTCCATCAGTGTTCCATATGCATCCTGACTATAATCGTAGCCATAAGGGAACTTCTCTTCCTCACTTTCGCCATTACCTGTTTCTGATTCTGATTCCTCCTCATACACACCATCAGACCAAATCTTCTTCCTGCTTACACTCTCCAGTTCATCCAGTCTATCCGTCTGAGTAACTGTATAGGTTGCCGATGCCCCAACATTTCCAATCTTCATCCTTCCGTTGGGACTCAGCTCAAACGTATAGGTATTGGTATCGCCGTCGCTAGTTTTAACGGCCTTCTTGTATTCCTCTGCCCCACCGCCGTCTGTCAGCAGATAGAGCTTTTCATTCTTATCCATCCTGCTGTCTGTGATGCTGACTTCATAGGTATACTTATCTTCTTCGCCTTTACTATCTTCCTGCCGCTCATTGGCAATCACCAGATAAGGAGAGGTCTTAAATATAGCCGTAAACGCCGAGAAATGGTCGGTCTGGAAATGAATCTGTCCAACGGACGCGCTTCCGCTCACATCCAGTTCCTGGCGTCCCTCGCTGTCAACCGCAATATCGTCTGCTGAAATGCCATCCAGCACAGGCACCTGGGCTACAGCTTCTGTTTCCCCGCTGCCTTCCAGCTCCGCCTTTGCAGATACGGCCTGGACCTCCTGGGTAGGCGTCTCCAGATGGAGAATTTCAATCTGGTCCGCCTCCATGCTGGCCTTCTCAATCCGATCTCCGCTAAAGGATACCGTGACAAGGTTGCTGCCGTCCTCGGCCCAGCTGTTATCTAATTTCACGCCGTCATACATAAGGTTGATGTCATATGCAATGATGGCGCTGACCATTGTTCCGTCATCAGACTCAGCATCTACTTTTTCCGTCAGCGCTGATTCCACCTGCTCTGTTATCTCCTCTGCCTGTATCTGCGTGTCGGCAGGCAGCACTCCTTCGGGAGCAGTTATCCTGATTGTAACCCCATTGACCTCCACTGATTTGTCAAAGGCAGGATGTTCCAATGTCTCCAGGGTGTACACCTGTATGTTCTGCTCCTCATAAACCTCGGATATGGTATACCATGCTGTCTGTGATCCGTCCAGCTCATCCGTAACCGAGTCTGCTTCCAAATCCTCATCATTGGCTGTCACATTGTCAATTGTATATCCCAACTGGGTCTTGACGCCAAAGGTCAGGCTTTCGCCTTCCTTCACGCCTCTTGGCCCCTCCATAATCCGGGCACTGGCCTCAGGGAAACTGGTGTATGTCACCTTATAACCGTCAAAATCCTCCAATGCCTTTAACTGGTTCAGGCTGGTGGTGTAAACCTTGGCTGTGGAACAATACCCCATGCCAGCCAAATCAGAGGTGCTGGCCTTCTTAGTATCATCCTCCGGCACAGGTTCCGGAGCGGTCTCCTGCTCTGACTCTGAAGGAAGTGAGGCATCTGCGGACGGTGCTGTTGATGTTTCCGCTGAATCGGAAGATGGATCGCTGCTTCCGTCCGTGCTGTCCGCTGCCTGTGTGCTCTCAGGTACGCTTCCCTCATCATCCGCTTTTGTGGTCTGCACTTCGTCTGTATCCGGCACATTCACTTCCGTTGTTGGGGCAGCCGGTTCCCTGGTCTCTTCCGCAGAAGGCTTCTCTGTCTCTTTTACCGTCTCCGTCTCTTTTTCTTTCTCTGTCCCAGCTGCTTCTCCTGTCTCTTTTACTTCCCCGTGCTCCTCTTTCTCTCTGGGCTCAGTCTCCTTCTCTTTGGAGACCTCTTCCTTCTCCGGCACGTTTTCCTTCACATCTGAGGAATCTGCCGGACTGCCCTCCTCTTTCTCAGATACAACCGGGGCATCATGACGGGAAATGGCAGCTGCCGGCACAGCTCCCTCTTCCTTCTTATCCTCATCCTTATTTGACTTTTCTTCCCTGTCCTCCTGCTTCTGGGTGTCCTTATCCTGGTCCGCAAAATCCTTTTCCGGCTTCTCATCAGAACCAGATCCGCTGTTCTTTTCCGGTACCTCTGCCTTTGTATCGGCAGCATTGTCTTTCTCTGTATCTGTTCCCTGAGCATCGTCCGTCGGCGCGGCTTCTGTATCAGCCGTACTGTGGTCTGCATTGCCGGCCGAACCAAGGGACCCGTCCTCAGGCCGTGATGTCTCCTCCTGGTTTTCGCCGCTGTTTTCACTGCTGTTTTCGCTGCTTCCGCTGGTATCTTGGCCGCTGTTTCCACTGTTTTCACTGCTTCCGCTGACATCCGCGCTTTCCTCCGGCAGAGCTGACTCCCCGGTGCCGTCGGCGCCGCTTTCAGCCGATGTCTCAGATTCGGAGGCCTCTGTCTCCTCCTGGACTGGCTTTGATATGATATCTACTTCCTCATCGCCAAATGCATCCTCATAACTCCTGATGGTGACGCGCTTTGTCTTTTTGACCTTTTCCACACCGTCATCCATCCGTGTGATTTCCGTGGTGCAGCTGATGGTATCCTCCCCGTTATTCACGTAGAGCAGGATAATTTCCTCATCCCCGGTTACCATATACATATCGCCGGCATCCTCCGGAAGGCGCACAAATACACGCAGCTCCGCTTCCATGCTGCTTCCTTCCATCTCCGGATATACCTCATACACGGCACCCTTCGTACCGAAAAATACCTTTTCAAATTCTGCCGTCCTGCCATTGGTAAAGCCTAAATCATCTGCCGTTATCTCATGGCCGCTTTCAATGGCCTCCTCCACGGCAGCTACCAAATCCGCCCCTTTCATCTGGAACGTAACCTGGTCCGCCGTACCGGCATAGGATACATTCAGGCCGGTGCCCAAATTTGTGAAAACCATGGCTGCTGTCAGCAAAAATGCCAGAATCCTTTTCTGGCTGTAATACATGGATTTCGCTATTGTACCGGAACTTCTCCGTCTTTCCATAATAGTTCTCCTTTTCATAAACTCCCCTGTCAATCAGGTGCAGCTGTTTCACGATTCATCTTAACAATATCATATCATAAATGATTACACTTTGGTTACATTTTCATGTTTTTTATAAATTATTTATGTATTTTGAATTGTAACCAGAGGCCGTATTTCTTCACTATGGTTACATAATAGCATACAAAGCGTTACGTAAAGCGTTATTTCAGGTCGCAATTGGTCACTTTTTTTATTTTTATGTTATTTTATTCATTTTTTTATAATATGTGTGTCCCCATTTCCCTGCATTCCGCACAAACCAGAAAAAAATGGAAATCTTTTTCTCCCCCCAAACCGTATAAAACATCTGGAATCCGTACATCATTTCGTTATAGCAGATTCATCCAGTACAGCCCTGAATTTTTCATGTCAGGGCGTATGGCATTATAACGGAGGTAAGGATTATGTCGGGCTACAAAGTTGAGATATGCGGAGTCAATACCGCCAAACTGCCTTTACTGAGCAATGAAGAGAAAGAGGAACTGTTTCAAAGAATACTGGACGGTGACATGGAGGCCAGGGAGCAGTATATCAAAGGGAACCTGCGCCTGGTACTCAGCGTAATCCAGCGCTTTTCAAACAGCCAGGAAAACATCGACGACCTGTTCCAGATTGGATGCATCGGCCTAATCAAGGCCATCGACAATTTTGACATCACTCAGAATGTCAAATTTTCCACTTATGCAGTGCCTATGATACTGGGAGAAGTGCGCAGATATCTGAGGGACAATAATTCCATCCGGGTCAGCCGTTCCCTGAGGGATACTGCCTATAAGGCCCTCTATGCCAGGGAGCAGCTTACCAGAACCAATTCCAAGGAACCCACTCTCATGGAAATCGCACAGGAAATAGGTGTTTCAAAGGAAGACATCACCTATGCACTGGATGCCATACAGACTCCTGTCAGCCTGTATGAGCCGGTTTATACGGACGGCGGGGACCCTCTTTTTGTGATGGACCAAATTAGTGACAAAAAGAACCTGGAGGAAAACTGGGTGGAGGATTTATCTCTGGTGGAGGCCATGAAGCGGCTGCCGGAGCGGGAGCGCCATATCATTGACATGCGTTTCTTTGAAGGAAAAACCCAGACCGAGGTTGCCCAGGAAATCCATATCAGCCAGGCCCAGGTGAGCCGCCTTGAAAAAAATGCGCTGAAAAGTATGAAGTCCTATTTAAGCTGACCCTTGAAGCCTTTCAGCAGATGTGTTAAACTATTCATGTTAGTGCTTGTTTGAAACATATGCCAACAGAAAGTGAACATATCTATGGAACAAAATGAACGCAGATTTGCAGTATTGATTGATGCAGACAATGTCTCCCCCAAGTATATCAAATACATTCTGGACGAAGTGTCGGATGTGGGAATCGCCACCTACAAACGCATTTACGGCGACTGGACAGATAACGAAAAGCGCAGCTGGAAGAATGTGCTTCTGGACTGGTCCGTAAATCCCATCCAGCAGTACAGCTACACCACCGGAAAGAACGCCACTGATTCAGCCATGATTATTGATGCAATGGACATCCTATATTCCGGAAATGTAGATGGCTTCTGCCTGGTTTCCAGCGATTCGGATTTTACCAAGCTGGCCCAGCGCCTGAGGGAGGCAGGGATGTTTGTCATGGGAATCGGGGAGCAGAAAACCCCCAAGCCCTTCCGTGCAGCCTGCGATACGTTTAAATTGCTGGAGATCATATCCTCTGACGATGCACCGGAAACATCGGTCATCGAAAACCAGAAGACCATTACCAACATAGATGAAATCCAGAAGGCCATCACCAAGCTCCTCATTGAAAATAACAGCCAGAACCAGCCCATTATCCTTGCAAAGGTGGGTAACTTCCTTACAAAGCGCTTTTCAGATTTTGATGTCAGGAACTACGGCTACTCCAAGCTCTCCACCTTTTTGGAAAGCCTGAACAACAACGACTTTCAGGTGGTCAAGCTCCACGGCGGTTATTTTGTCCAGGAAAAGAGCGCCAGCATCTCCAAAACTGAGATTGAAAAGGAAATCATCCGCATCATCAAGGGATATAACGGACATGTGGATAATCTGAGCATCATACACGATGAGCTGAAAAAGACATACCCTTCCTTTGACGTGAAGCAGTATGGTTTCAGCCGCATTTCCAGCTTTATCCGCAGCTTCGGTACATTCCGCATCAGGGATAACATGGTTCAGCTCAAATAACAACAACAGAAACGCCCGGAAAAGGACATCCACCTGTGGATGCAGCCTTTTCCGGGCATTCTTGTTTTATTGTCTTTCCTGGTGTCTCTTCTTCGGCTGTTCTGCTTCTACTGTCCTGCCTCTCCTGTTATCTGCGGATGATTTCAAAGCCATCCTTAAACTCTTTATAGTCCCTTATGCCGATGAATTCTTCCGGAACAGGCATCTTCGTCATATGGCTGGTGATTTCATACCATTTGTCCATTTGGAATACAGCGTCCGGGTCTGTCCATATGGCCTCCGCCTCTTCTCTGGTCAGGTCCGTATATTTAAGTATGTCCTCAGGAAACTCCTGCTCTTTTCCGTAACATCCAAACTCTGATTCCAGTATTTCCTTAGTAATTGATGTCGCCCTCTGGTACACATGCTTTTGATGTTTGTCGCTGTAGGCAACCATCAGCAGATCTCCGTCAAATTCGTCATAGAGAATGACATCCGACTTGAATATTTTTGACACTTTCCTGGCGTTCTCCATGGTGCAGTTTTCCTGGAGACTCTGGCTGTCTATGCCCAGCCAGGGGCTGTCCTCTGTCCAGGCCGCCAGCGCATCCCCGCTTTTTACCCCAAAAAAGCCTGTGTCAATCTTCTTCACCAACTCCAGGCAGTCACCGATTTCCTCCGGGCTTAAGTCCTCCTCCAGAAGGACCAGACAGTTTGTCATAACATAGTTTTTGCCGTAATAGCCGTGAAATACCTCGTCCTCCATCTTTTTACAGATTCCCGCAGACGTATCCAAAATCCGGAAGGAATCAAGAGCCTGCCTGGCTTCTCCTATGGATTCCGGCGTTTCTTCCCTGAGACGTACCGTTACCGTATAAAAATACTCCGGTCCCTGCACACTGAGCTCTACGCTATATCGGTATGCCCCTTCCACGTATTCACCCCCGCCGTATATCTGACCGGTATTCTCCTCGGCCTTATACCGTATCTCCTTTTGGACAATCTCGTCTCCCTTCACCCTTCTGTATGTATACTCCAGCACCTCCGGCATGGAATCGTCCTTAACAGCTGCTCCGCTCTCCATCCTTCGGATGTAATCCGCCTTTGTCCTGGGGGTATCTATTCCCGCTATTGCAAAAAACTGCGGCTGCTCCCTGTATCCCCGGACCAGAATACTCCCCCATTCCGAAACCAGGATGTCCCCGAAATCACGGTTTCCCTGCTGGGTCCACTCCTCCTGCGGAAGCCGGATTTTATAATAAAGAGAGGAGGAGACATAGGTTCCGTCTGACCCCACCTGGTCAAAAACCGTATCATCGGGAACAGTAATCATAATACCGTCCTGCATTTTGTCTGCTGCTTTATTTCCATGTTCCGCTGCCTGACTTGCGTTTTCCCCCGAATCCGCCGGTCCCTCTTCAGACACCTCTGCCATTGCCGTCCGGGCCTGTACGCTGCCCTCCGCTGTCCCTGTGTTTCCCGCTGTCCCTGTGCTTCCTGTTGTTCCTGTGCTTCCCGCTGTTCCTGTGCTTCCACCGC
>OBZK01000804.1_pt1 | contig 16001 bp, 9 predicted proteins | sample 1495511 | NCBI WGS metagenome assembly OBZK01 (sample SAMEA2580233, study PRJEB22360) | human gut metagenome | biome: human gut; feature: human-associated habitat; material: faeces | place: Denmark | collected 2008/2010
TTCTGGCTGCTGCGGGAGCTCTGTGGGCCTTTGAGGGGACCGGACCCGTGACGGTTCTGGCAGATGAGCAGGCACAGGAGATAAGCGTTTCATATATACCGGGCTGGAACCAGACAGAGGGAATATGGTATTGGCTGGAACCGGATGGAACTTTACACAGGGGATGGCTGCAGGCAGACGGAAGGTCCTATTATATGGATGAAAATGGAGCCATGGTTACAGGCTGGCGGGAAGTGGATGGGGAGTGGTATTACTTCCACGAAGATGGGGGCATGAACCTGGGAGAGCTGATACTGGATAACGGGAAATACGAGTTTTCAGCACAGGGAGCCCTGGTTTCGGCCGGCTGGGTGGAAAATACAGGCGGAGGGGCCTATGACGCAGGATGCTACGACTATATGGCCCAGGATTTGTTTGACCAGCTGAATGAGGAAAAGAGGGATTTATTCTTTGAGGAATACCCGGACCGTGAGGATGAATATGACGGTGATATGCACCGTGTCTATGACCGGTACGCGGGCTTTCAGATGGATATGACCCTCAACAAGGCGGCGGACCACAGGCTGGAGGGAGCCATGGCAGGGGGCTATGCAGATGACAGGATTCCCGGAGAAGGTACCATTAACGATTACCTCTCCGTTATCAACTACAGAAGAAGTGCTTCCTGTCTGGAGCTGTACGTGAGGGACTGCGAGGACGCGTCAGAGGCATTTGATAAAATAAAGGAAAAGCTGGATAAACGTTTCCAGTCAAAGACCGACCGGAAGTATTCCCTGGAATATTACCGCAGCCTGGGGATGGCCCACAGGGAAAAAGACGGGAAGCAGTATTTTGTGGTGATTCTGATGCGGTGAGCGTAAGGATTTTGCGGAGGAATATTGAAGCAAATTGCCGGAGCGGAAATACCGCAGCAGAATTGCGCGGTACAGGGTATAAGGCCTGCAGGGCACAGCCGCAATGGCGGCAGCATAAGGAGCATGGGAGTATGGGACAGAAGCTGTTTGGCAGAATCAAGGACAGAATGCACAGGGTAAAAGGCCGGGAGCCGCAGGAGGGGGATAAGTTTTCCTTCCGTATGGCCCGGTTTATCATACATAAAAAAGGCTGGATTGAGAGCGTATTTGTGGCAGGGTGTGTTTTCTCCCTGATAGCGATGCTTTTTGTAAATGTAAATTATGACCTGACGGAGTACCTGCCTGCATCGGCCAGATCCTGTATCGGACTGGACCTGATGGAGGATGAATTCGGTTATCCGGGCACTGCCAGGCTTATGATTAAGGATGTGAGCCTGTATGAGGCAAAGCAATACAAGGATAAGCTGGAAGCAGTGGACGGGGTGGACCAGATTCTCTGGTGCGACAGTACGGTAAATATCTATTCAGGCGAGGATTTTATACGCCAGAAGGATATTGAGGACTACTACAAGGACGGATGTGCTGTTATGGACATCACCTTTGACCAGGGGGATACGGCAAAGAAGACATCTCAGGCCATTGACGAGATGAAAGCCATTACAGGGGATAAGGGATATTATGTGGGAATGGCTGTACAGAACAAATCCCTGACGGAAAATGTGGAGAGCGAGATGAACCTCATTCTTACGGTTGCCGTCATTATGATATTTGCGGTGCTGTGCATCAGTACCACCGCCTGGTCGGAACCATTCCTTTTTCTGCTGGTTATGGGTGTGGCTATTTTGCTGAACCGGGGCACCAATATTTTTATCGGGACAGTCTCGTTCCTCACCAATAATGTGGCTATGGTGCTGCAGCTGGCCACCTCCATGGACTACTCTATTTTCCTGCTGGATGCATTTTCCAGGGAAAAGCAGAAGGGGCTCTCGGAAGAACAGGCCATGATCAATGCCATTGACGCTGCTATCAACTCAATATTTGCCAGCAGCCTGACCACGGTGGTGGGCTTTCTGGCATTGGTATCCATGAAGTTTACCATTGGATTTGATATGGGACTGGTGCTGGCAAAGGGAATTGTGTTCAGCCTTATAACTGTGCTGTTCTTCATGCCGGCTATGATTCTCAAATTTTCCAGGTGGAATGATAAGACCAGGCACCGTCCCTTCCTGCCCTCCTTCCGAAAATTCAGCGAATGGGTCTACAGGGTGCGTTACGCCTCCCTTATCATTATGCTGATTCTGGCGCCGCCCGCTTATGTGGCCCAGGGAATGAATGATTTCCTGTACGGCAACAGCGCGGTGGGAGCCAGCGAGGGAACCCAGGTCTATGCGGATGACCAGGTAATCTCCCGGGAATTTGGAAGAAGCAATATGATGCTGGCCATGTATCCCAATACTTCGGCTGTAACGGAGAAAGAGATGTCAGATGAGATAGAGGATCTTCCCTATGTGAAAAGTGTGACGTCCATGTCCAATACCCTTCCGGAGGGAATACCCGAGGAGTTCCTGCCATATTCCGTTACCAGTGAGCTCCACACAAAGGATTACTGCAGGATGCTTATTTACATACGGACCAAGACAGAGAGCGACCAGGCATTTAAGGGCGCGGATGAAATACGGGATATTCTGGAGCGGTATTATCCGGAGAATTCCTATCTGGTGGGGGAAACACCTTCCACACAGGATATCAAGACTACGATTACGGCGGATAATTCCAGGGTTAACTTGTTATCCATGCTGGGCGTGTTCCTGGTGGTCATGTTCAGCTTCCGGTCCTTTGCCATACCTATGATTGTCATGGTGCCCATTGAGGCTGCGATTTTCCTCAATATGGCCATGCCTTACCTGGCAGGGGATACCATGGTGTTTATGGGGTACATCATAGTGAGCAGCATCCAGCTGGGAGCCACGGTGGATTATTCCATTCTGCTCACCAACAATTATGTGTCCTGCAGAAAGTCCCTGGAGAAGAAGGAAGCGTGTATCCAGGCGCTGATGCTGTCCTGTCCCTCTATTTTTACTTCGGGAACCATTATTATATTGGCCGGATATATCATTCATTTCATATCGACCACAGCGGCTATAGGGGACCTGGGCCATTTGATTGGACGGGGGGCGCTGTTCAGCGTGATTCTGGTGCTGACTGTGCTGCCGGCCCTTCTGGTGCTCTTTGACCGTATTATTACCAGCAATGAATGGGACCGCCTGCAGAAGTATCTGAAACGGCGCCATGAAAAGCGCAAAGCCCTGATAAAGGCAGGGATAGGTACCATTGTCAACAAGGCGTCCGCATTGAAACGGACTGATTTAGAACCAGCGGAGGTGGAAAGCGATGAAAATGAAATATAAGAGAATCATGGCAGCGGGAATGGTCTTTGTCATGCTTTGCACCGGCACTGGCACCGCGCCTGTATACGGAGCACAGCCTTCTGTGGACGTGGATGAAACCATGTATGTGAACCTGGACTATTACGGCAGGGTGGATAAGATTAATGTGGTAAAGGGGGTGGGCCTCAACGGCCAGACGGAATTTACGGATTACGGAACCTATGAAAATGTGATTAACATGTCTAACAGCATCGAACCTGTGCTGGGGGACGGAATGGTGACGTGGCAGCTTCCGGAGGACCAGAGGGGAAGATTTTATTATAAATGCGCTGTGGATAAAGGCATGATGGTACTGCCCTGGGACTTTGACGTATCTTACAAGCTGAACGGTGTACCCATGGACGGCGATAAGCTGGCAGGAGCTTCCGGGCTGATTGAGATCAATGTGAAGGCAGAGCCCAATGACAATGCCGGGGAGTATTACCGCAACAACATGATGCTTATGGTGGCTGTGCCCGTGGATATGAGCAAGTGCTACAGCGTGGAGGCTGAAGGGTCCCAGACCCAGAACCTGGGTGAAACCACAGCGGTGGTATTTACCGCCCTTCCCGGGGAGGACGGGGATTACACGGTGCGCATCGGCACGGACAGCTTTGAGACCATTGGCGTGATCATGGCCATGGTACCGGGTACGGTGGAGGATCTGGAACATATCAAGGACCTGAAGGAAGCCAAGGATACATGGCAGGATGCAGGGGATGAGCTTTACGACAGCCTGGAGCAGATGGCAAAGTCTGTGGAGAACATGCGGCAGGGAGTAAACCAGGTCCGCCAGGGTATGGACTCAGCGGAGAGCGCCAGACAGAAGTGGAGTAATTCCAAGGACAGCATACTGGCCGGAAATGACCAGACGCTGGCAGCGCTTACATCGGTGTCACAGCAGATGGACACCATGATTCCCCATTTGCAGACGGCCAAGGACTGTGCCGAGGTGGTTCACAGCAGCATGAATGACATTGTCAACACGCTGGGAGATATGCAGGACCCTTTGAGAAAGCTGCAGACCAGACTTAAGAACATAGAAAACAGCGCAGGCGGTATCAGCAGCGATTTGCCGGAACTCCAGAAGACCATGGAATCCATCATTGCGCTGGATACCCAGCTTCAGGCATCCCAGGACACACTGCTGACGTATCTCAGTCTGTATAAGAGTTCCAGTACCAAGGCCAGACGGCTCTATGACGAGGAGCTGGATGAGGAAGAACTGGAAGACATGGAGGATGTGGATTACGGGACATCAAATGGCGGGAGCCATTCGTCATCCGGCGGAGGCAGCAGCCAGGAAAACTCCCAGAATAATAATCAGGGGAATGACCAGGAAAGCGGAAATCCCAGCGGCAGTACGGAGGGGAAGGATAACCCGGATGGAAGTGCCGGAGGAAGCGGAAGCACAGACGGAAACGGAAGCACCAGCGGAACTGGGAGCGGGAGCGGAAATACGGACGGAGGCACAAGCACGGACGGAAGCGGAACTGGAGCCGGAAGCGGAAATACAACCGGAGGCGGAAGTACGGACGGAAGCACAACCGGGAGCGGAAGCGGAAATACAACCGGAGGCGGAAGTACGGACGGAAGCGGAACTGGAACCGGGAGCGGAAATACAATCGGAGGCGGAAGTACGGACGGAAGCACAACCGGGAGCGGAAGCGGAAATACAACCGGGGGCGCAAGTACGGACGGAAGCACAACCGGGAGCGGAAGCGGAAATACAACCGGAGGCGCAAGTACGGACGGGAGCACAACCGGGAGCGGAAGCGGAAATACAACCGGAGGCGAAAGCACCAACGGAAGCACAGCCGGGAGCAGCAGCGGAAGCGCAGCTGAAAGCGGAGATCCCAGCGGAAACGCCGGCAGTAACTCCGGCAGTAACACCCCGGATACAGGCACTGCTATTAGCTCTGCCATAAATACAGGAAGCACAGGCCTGGCAGGCATGGCGGCCACCGCATCCATAGAGAAGAAAAACATCCCTCTGGTAAGCAGTATCGACCAGCAGGCCGCCGCACAGGCAGCGAAAGCCATTGAACAATCCTTATATGACAAGGTGGCAGTCCTTCAGGATTTATCTGCTCAGAGCAAATCCCTGACAGACAAGATGGCGAACCTGATGGATGACACGTCTGATTCTGCGAAATACAGCGCCGAGATAGTTGACAATATGGATTATCTGATTGAGGATTTAAAGGCCCTCAATGATTCTCTGGATGTATATTATCCGGATCTCCAGACTGCCCTGGATGACTCCCAGGAACTGGTACGGCGTACCACAGATGCACTCAACAATGGAATCAGCACCCTGACTATCATCCAGAACACGTTAAAAGACAGCAGCGATGATTTTGACGCGGCTGCCAGGGACAGCCTGCGCGGCAGTATGGAACTTCTGGATAAAAGCCTGAACATCCTGGACAGCACCACGGTGATGCGCCAGGCCGGACGTACCATGAAGGATACCATTGACAATGAGCTGGATAAGTTTGATACAGATAACCGTTTCCTGTTTATGGATCCGTCCGCAGACAAGGTATCCTTTACCTCGGACCGGAACAAACCGCCCAAGACACTGCAGATTGTCATGCGCACCGATGAGATCAGCGTGGACGACGACACGGCCAAGACCGCGGATGCAGAGGTGGCAAAGGCCAAGGAAAGCCCCTTAAGGCGGATGTGGAATGTGCTGGTACAGATGTGGAAGGCAATGGTAAGCATTTTCAAAAACAGGTAGAAGCCTGTCTTAAAATTTGATATACTGTCCATAGAAGCAGCGGGCAGTGCAGCGCAACCAGGGCTGCACTGCCTGTTGTGGCGCAGGGATATGTTACAAAAAACACAGGTACCGGAGCGTTTCCGTGCAGTACCTGCCGCAGGAGGAATACCATGGCCGTTACAGGAAAGCAGGAGAAAACAAAATACAGGCTGGCTGAATCCGTTAAGGAGTGCATGAAGACAGCGCCCGTGGATAAGATTACGGTCAAAAACATTGTGGAGGGCTGCGGCGTGACCCGGCAGACCTTTTACCGGAATTTTCTGGACAAATACGATCTGATAAACTGGTATTTTGATAAGCTGGTGCTTCAGTCCTTTGAGCAGATTGGCATGGGACATACGGTGGGGGAGAGCCTGACCCGGAAGTTTGAGTTCATTCTCAATGAAAAGGTGTTTTTCACAGAAGCCTTCCGCTCCGATGACAGGAATTCATTAAAGGAACATGACTTTGAACTGATTCTCCAGTTTTATACGGACCTGATTGCAAAAAAGACCAGCCAGCCTTTGGGCCAGGAGCTTCAGTTCCTTTTGGAGATGTACTGCCAGGGCTCTGTATACATGACGGTGAAGTGGGTTCTGGGAGGCATGAAGGACACGCCCCGGGAAATGTCGGATAAGCTGGTGGAAGCCATGCCGCCAAAGCTGGCAGAGGTGTTCGGAAAATTGAAACTGCTTTAAGCCCCGGAAAGTCCCGGATATCCCCAGCCGCAGCAGACACAGAAAATGGTGATTATGCATAATCCTAAATGGTGAAACTGCACAAAACTTAAAGGAAAGTGACAGACAGGGATGTTTGTCACTTTTATTTTAAAACAGGACTTGTTATAATATTAACAAAAGCAACCAGGTAAATCCACGGACACTTAAGACGGGTCCGGCGGCGTACTGTCAATGTAAAGGAGAAGAAAATCATGGCAAACAGAATCGTATTAAACGAGACATCCTATCACGGCGCAGGTGCAATCCAGGAGATTGCAAATGAGGCAAAGGCAAGGGGATTTAAGAAGGCTTTTGTATGTTCCGACCCTGACCTGATTAAGTTCAATGTAACCTGCAAGGTGACAAAGGTACTGGAGGATGCAGGACTGGCCTACGAGATTTATTCCAATATCAAACCTAACCCGACCATCGAGAACGTACAGACCGGCGTTGCGGCTTTCAAGGCATCCGGAGCCGACTATATCATTGCCATTGGCGGCGGTTCCTCCATGGATACCTCCAAGGCAATCGGTGTTATCATCACCAACCCTGAATTTGAAGATGTGAGAAGTCTGGAAGGCGTTGCTCCGACCAAGAATCCGTGTGTGCCGATTATTGCAGTTCCCACCACAGCAGGCACCGCGGCGGAAGTTACCATTAACTACGTGATCACGGATGTGGAGAAAAAGCGTAAATTCGTATGCGTGGATACCCATGATATCCCGGTAGTGGCAGTGGTTGATCCGGAGATGATGTCTTCCATGCCCAAGGGACTGACAGCAGCTACCGGTATGGATGCCCTGACCCATGCAATCGAGGGCTATACCACAAAGGGTGCCTGGGAGATGACCGACATGTTTAACTTAAAAGCCATTGAAGTAATCGCCCGCAGCCTGAGGGATGCGGTGGAGAACAAGCCTGAGGGCAGGGAAGGCATGGCTTTGGGCCAGTATCTGACCGGAATGGGATTCTCCAACTGTGGTCTGGGCATTGTGCACTCCATGGCTCATGGCCTGGGCGCTTTATATGATACCCCCCACGGCGTTGCCAATGCCATCATCCTTCCAACCGTCATGGAATATAATGCGCCATGTACAGGAACCAAATTTAAAGACATTGCCATTGCCATGGGCGTGGAGGGTGTTGAGAATATGACACAGGAGGAATACCGCAAAGCAGCAGTGGACGCGGTAAAGAAACTGTCCGCTGACGTGGGAATCCCTGCTGACTTAAAGGAAATCCTTAAGCCTGAGGATGTGGACTTCCTGTCACAGTCCGCCATGGATGATGCCTGCCGCCCGGGCAATCCAAAGGATCCATCCTTTGAGGATATCAAGAACCTGTATCTGTCACTGATGTAATTACATATACAGCCGCCTACGGCACAAAAAGGCCGCAGGACATGCCCCTGTTAGGGTATGTCCCGCGGCTTAACATTTGCCTGCGGCAAAGTCCTGCATGGGCCGGGAAACAGTCTGCGGCAAAGTCTGTTATCACCCCTGCAGCCACGCCTGTCCAGGTGCCAATTTCTCGCTGAATATACGGCCCTGGTCTTTTTCATATTTTGCCTGATGATATTTAAAAAGCATGTTTTTGTCGGGCATTTGGCCCAGGATTTCGATTTTGCCGGTGACGTGGGACATGGCGTAGCGGATGCATTTGCCCTGGCCGTTCTGCATGTTTTTTGCCTCTTCCACAATGCGGCAGCCCTCTGTCAAAGGAATCTGGAACTGACTCTTTACCCCGGATACGGGACGGCACTGGAAAATGTAATAGGGAATGACACCGTATCTTGTCAGATTCTTTAGCAGGGTTCCGAGACTCCCTGCGTCATCGTTGATTCCTTTTAACAGAACGGTCTGGTTCTTTACAATGACACCGGCGTCCATCAGGCACCGGATCGCTTTTACTGCTTGCGGAGTCAGTTCGTTTGAATGGTTAAACTGGGTCACCACATAGATTTGTTTGATTTTTGTATAGCGGGCCAGAATATCCAGAAGTTCCGGGTCATCATAAATCCGCATAGGCAGCACCACCGGGGTGCGGGTACCGAAACGGATTAGATCCAGATGTTTAATGGAGCTGAATGCCTCCAGATACCGGCGTATGATTTGATTGCTGTTCAAAAAGGAATCCCCGCCGGATATGAGCACATTGGTTATTTCAGGGTGGGAGGCGATGTAGGCAGCCATCTGGTCCACATTTCCGGCTGTCTCGCCGCCGGAGATTCCCACCAGCCGCTTGCGGAAGCAATGCCTGCAATACATGGCGCACCGGTGGGTGGACAGGATGAGCGCCGTCTGCCTGTACTTGTGCTGCAGGCCGGGCAGCACTGTGTTATCCGCCTCCCCGCTGGTATCAAAATCCCCCGACAGGTCGGTTTCACGAATGGAGGGTATAGACATCCTGAACACAGGATCCTGTTCCGGATTGTTCCAGTCAATAAGAGACAGATAGTATCTTGTGACTGTCATGGGAAACTGTTCCAGGATTCGGGTCATGTGTTCTTCCTCCTGGCTGGTAAGCCTCATATAGGTTTTCAGTTCCTGGGCGCGGGTTACGTTGTTTCTCAATGTTTCATTCCAATTCATCCAATCATCCCCTTCATTCATTATTTTTTCCATTATACCATCAGCAATAGCAGGTTCTGATGAATAAAAAGTGAAGGTTTTGTAAATATTAGAATATTCGCTAATGCTTAAAATATTATAAAATTTCGCCTTTTTTGTATATGGTATTCCCTGGGACTCCATGGTAGAATGAAAGGACCCAAAAGAAATTGCTGGAAAGAGGAGTGTGTAAATATATGGGAATGCAGATTACAGTGAAGGATAAAAACGATGCGGTAAAGGCAGAGGCCGCAGGCAGGGAACAGGCCGTACTGGCATGGAAGGGTGAGTATGAGGAGGGAGACAGGATTATATTTTCTCTTCCGGAAAAGAACCGTTTCTATATCATGCGTGTGGATGATACCATGGATGAAGCCTTTATCTATGGGGCGGGGAATGAGCTGGTTTATGAGGTTCCCTTTGCAGAGGGTAAGACATCCTATAACCCCAAGTCATTTACAGGAGAGCGCCACTATCTGACCATGCGGTATGCCAGGGATTATGAAATTAAATCATACCGGAATCTGGCCAAGAACGTTATGGACCAGCACAGGGGCCAGGAATGTTATCCCCACGCCCACGCCAATGTGGAAACCAGGGGAGAGGCTGTGTTTGCGGCACGCAACGCCATTGACGGTGTGACGGCAAACCTGTCCCATGGAAAGTGGCCATATGAGTCATGGGGAATCAATATGCAGGACGATGCCCAAATGACGCTGGAGTTTGGCCGCCCCGTGGATTTTGACCAGATTGTCCTCTATACAAGGGCTGATTTTCCTCATGACAACTGGTGGGAGAAGGTGACATTTACCTTTTCCGACGGAACCTCTGAGACCGTGGAGCTTGAAAAGAGCGTTGAACCTCATATCATCAGCCTGGAGCGCAAGGGTATCACATGGCTTACCTTCGGGCAGCTCATAAAGGCAGACGATCCTTCCCCCTTCCCTGCCCTGACGCAGATTGAGGTCTATGGCCGGGAACACGAGGATGTATAATAACAGGAAAAATCAATATACTCAATAATTGGATAATGGTGCGGCTCTGCTGCGGGAAGATTTGTAAATATATGTATTTCCGGAAGAAATTTTACACATAATTTACATAGACTTTACATTACTGGCGGGAAACGATATTGACGACATATGAAATATCCCGTATAATGAGTATGTGTAAAGAAGTCGTAAAGAAATGGTAAATAATCAGGAAAAGAGGCTATAGATATCATGGGAAACGCCCTGTGTGACGGATGCCGCAAGAATATGATAAAGGAGGCATAACCTGCGATCGTTTGTTTGGGATGGCGGGCTATGCCATATTTTTGCCCATTTTTACCCGGAATCATTCCGGAACACACAGGATTATCCGTAAAATGATAATATAGCAGCAGTTAATTTCCTCGGACAAAAGGAGAAAACACATGGGAGTAGAATTGGTTTTAAGCCTGCTGGGCGGCCTGGCCCTGTTCATGTACGGCATGCAGATGATGAGTACCAATCTGGAAGCTGTGGCTGGAAACCGTATGAAGCAGATTCTGGAGCGCCTTACGGCAAACCGTTTTCTGGGAGTGCTGGTGGGGGCAGGAATCACAGCCCTGATTCAGTCGTCTTCAGCCACAACCGTTATGACGGTTGGATTTGTCAACTCGGGTCTTATGACACTTAAGCAGGCTGTATGGATTATCATGGGTGCCAATGTAGGTACCACCATTACGGGACAGCTGATTGCCCTGGACATAGGAGCATTGGCTCCGCTCATCGCCTTTGTGGGCGTTATGTCCCTGATTTTCGCGAAAAATAAAAAGGTACAGCATGTGGGAGGCATTATTGCCGGTATCGGCGTCCTGTTCATCGGCATGGGCATGATGAGCGATGCCATGGTTCCGCTGCGGGATTCCGAAACCTTCATCCATATGGTGACCAAATTTTCCAATCCCCTTCTGGGAATCCTGGTAGGAGCGGTATTCACAGCCATTATCCAGTCCTCGTCTGCGTCTGTGGGTATCCTTCAGGCTCTGGCTATGGGCGGCGTCATCAACCTTCACAGTGCCGTGTTCGTGCTGTTCGGCCAGAATATCGGTACCTGTATTACAGCGCTTCTGGCTTCTGTGGGAACCAGCCGCAATGCAAAGCGCACCACCCTGATTCATCTGATGTTCAATGTGATTGGTACGGCCCTGTTTGTGACCCTGTGCATCCTGACTCCTTTTACGGACTTTGTGGTAAGCCTGACTCCGGATAATCCGGTGGCTCAGATTGCCAATGTCCATACCATTTTCAATATCAGCACCACCCTGATTCTTCTGCCCTTTGGTGCCCTTCTGGAGAAGATTGCTATTGCCATTCTTCCGGATAAGGCAGTTCCTGTAAAGGATGCGGACCAGTGGTTTGAGGGGCTTATGGCCTCCAAGCACCACCTTGGTATCTCCACCATTGCGATCAACCAGATTCATGATGAGATTAAGGGGATGCTGGCAACTGCGGCAGAGAATGTATCCCAGAGCTTCAAGGCCGTGGAGGAGGGCGCCGCAGAGGGAATCCAGGCCATCGCGGACCGGGAAGAGGAAATTGATTTAAGCAATATGAGGCTGTCCCAGAAGATTTCCAAGATACTTGTGCTGGACCAGACGCCCAAGGATATTGATACCCTGAACCGGATGTATACCATTCTTGGAAATATTGAGAGAATCGGTGACCATGCCATGAACCTGGCGGAGTATGCCGAAACCATAGAGGCAAAAGGACTTCAGTTTTCCAATTACGCCAGGAAGGAATTTGCTGTCATGGAGGAAACGTGCCGGGAAGGCATGGAGCTTTTAAAGGCGGCAGCTGCCGGGGACGCCCAGTCTCCTCTGGCGGAGGTGGCAGAGATTGAACAGAGGATTGACGATATCACCCGCAAGTTCCGGCAGAACCAGATTGACCGCATGCGGGAGGGCAACTGCAATGTGGAGTCCTCCATCCTGTATTCGGAAATGCTGACTGACTACGAGCGAATCGGCGATCATATGCTGAACATTGCCCAGGCCTATGACGCCATAGAGTGGTCAGGGGACCGGGGACAGACAGCGGCGGCAATCGCGTAAGCAGTGTAATTGAACGATAGAATCCGCAAGTACCAATAGAATCCGTAGTGCCAATAGAATCCGTAGTGCCAATAGAATCTGCATGTACGGGTTAAATAAATAACCTTAAAGCCCTGGGGGCGCCGTGAAATTCACGGCCCCTCAGGGCTTTTTTTGCGTTTTGGGTGATTTATTACGTTTGTTTTTTGCGTTGTGCAATATACACATGACAAATGTCATATTAAATATTACCTATGTAATAATTGCACATAAAGCATTGGATTTATCCATGAAAACTGCTATGATTGGATGCGGAAGGGGGAGGTAAGATGGAAGAAGGAAATAAAAAGATAGCAGTGGCCGGGCATATTTCCCTGGATATTACGCCGGTTTTCCAAAACAGCGGGAAGCAGAAGCTCTCTGAACTGTTTCAGCCTGGAAAGCTGCTTAAGGTGGGAAAGGCCATGATGTGTACAGGAGGAGCTGTTTCCAACACAGGCCTGGGTCTTAAATGTCTGGGAGCGGACGTGGTTCTGATGGCCAAAATAGGGGACGATTATTTTGGGAATGCACTAAAGGACATGATAAGCGCACATGGCTGTGAGACCTGCATCAGCCAGGTTCCTGGTGAGAATACGTCCTATACCATTGTGCTGGCGCCCAAGGGACTGGACCGTTTTTTTCTTCACGATCCGGGCTGCAATGATACCTTTGGCTGCGGGGACGTGGACTTTGAAAAAGTAGGGGAAGCATCACATTTTCATTTTGGTTATCCTCCCATTATGCGAATGTTTTATCTGGATGAGGGGGAGGAGCTGGTAAGGCTTTTTAAGAAGGTAAAATCCATGGGGCTTACCACGTCCCTGGACCTGGTGGCGGTGGATCCGGATTCCGAAGCAGCAGGCATGGACTGGGCAAGGATACTGGAGCGGGTGCTGCCCTATGTGGATTTCTTCGTGCCAAGCATTGAGGAGCTGGGATACATGCTGGACCGTCCTCTGTACTGCAAATGGCAGGAGAAGGCAGGTGGCGAGGATGTCACAGGCATATTATCCCTGGAGGAGGACGTTAAGCCTTTGGCTGCCAGAGCGCTGTCCATGGGGACCAGATGCGTTCTCCTGAAATGCGGGGCAGCCGGCATGTATCTGAAGACCGCGCCTGAGCCGGTATGGAGGGAATTCCTGCCGGGATTTACAGGATGGAATGATATCAGCCATTTCGAGGACAGCTATGTGCCGGACTGCATCCTGTCAGGAACAGGGGCAGGGGATACCAGCATAGCCGCCTTCATAAAGGCCATGCTGGACGGCTGCGGGCCCCTTGAATGCGTCCGTCTGGCAGCTGCCACGGGTGCATCCTGCGTCACGGCCTACGATGCCCTGAGCGGCCTGCTGTCCTTTGAGGCGCTGAGGCAGAAGATGGAAGCTGGATGGGAGAAGCAGAACATCATCCATCCGTGACATAGAAAAAACGATTTTTGCGGTCAAACAAAGGAATGCCATATAGGGAAAACGCGGCTTCCTCCGTAAGAGGCAGAAGAACCATGTATGTCCCGGCCCAGGCCGGAAGAAAGGAGAATATATAACATGTTAGTTTCAATGAAAGCGGTTTTAGACCTGGCAGATGCAAAAAAAATAGCAGTCGGCGCCTTCAACATCACATCTCTGGAGGGAATTCAGGCCGTATTAGGGGCGGCTGAGGAGCTGGGACAGCCGGTTATCCTGCAGTTTGCGCCGGTCCATGAGTCCATTATCCCTCTTAAGGTCATCGGGCCGGTGATGGTGATGATGGCAGAGAAATCCTCTGTGCCTGTATGCGTCCATCTGGACCACGGCGATAAGCTGGAAATCCTTAGGGAAGCCCTGGAAATGGGATTTACCTCAGTGATGTATGACGGCTCCGTTCTGCCATTTGAGGAAAATGCGGCAAACACAAGGATTGCGGTGGAAATGGCCGGAGACTGGGGCGCTTCCGTGGAGGCTGAGATTGGAGCCATGGGAAGGCAGGAATTCTCAAGTGTGGGAGAAGGCGAAGAAGGGGAGGCCGTGGAGAGCTGCTATACGGACCCGGAACAGGCACAGGCGTTCACCGGGCTTACCGGGATAGATGCCCTGGCCTGCTCATTCGGCACCGTGCACGGGCTGTATCTGACCACGCCAAAGCTGGATTTTGACAGGATACGCAGGATACGGGAAAGCATCGGCATTCCCATTGTGATGCACGGCGGATCCGGGGTCAGCGACGAGGATTTTAAGAAATGCATTGCCAACGGGGTCAGGAAAATCAATTACTACACGTACCTTGCCAAGGCGGGCGGCATGTATGTAAAGGAAAAATGCAGGGCAGCCGAAGAATATGTGTTTTTCCACGATGTAACCCAGTGGGCGGTCCAGGCCATGAAGGAGGATGTGCTCCACACAATCAGGGTGTTCTCCCATCTGGAGTAAGACGGCAAAGGAGGAAAAGCCATGAAACGTTCAGAAATCAACAGGGCATTGAGGGACATGGAAAAGATGATTGACAGATGCTCCTTTAAACTGCCCCCGTTCTGTTATTTTACACCGGAAGAATGGAACGAAAAGGGCCATGAATACGATGAGGTCCGGGACAACATGCTGGGATGGGATATCACGGATTTTGGAATGGGGGATTTTGACAAGGTGGGATTCTCCCTCATCACCCTGAGAAACGGCAATGTGTCCATGGATAAGTACACGAAACCCTATGCGGAAAAGCTGCTGTACATGAAGGAAGGACAGTCTGCGGCCATGCATTTCCACTGGAATAAGATGGAGGATATCATCAACAGGGGAGGAGGCAATGTGCTCATAGGCGTATATAATGCCGGCAGGGAGGAGGGGCTGGCTGACACGGATGTGCGGATACACAGTGACGGGCGGGAGTACACGGTTCCCGCGGGAACGCAGATACGGCTGTGTCCCGGAGAGAGCATTACCATCCAGCCTTATCTGTATCACGACTTCCATTTGGAGCCGGGCACAGGGCCGGTTCTGTTGGGCGAGGTATCCATGTGTAATGACGATAACCGGGACAACCGGTTCTATCTGCCGGCAGGCCGTTTTCCGGTTATAGAGGAGGATGAGCCGCCCTTCCGTCTGCTGTGCAATGAGTATCCCGCAGCGGGCAGTTGTACAAAACGATGAAAATTTGCGGCGGCTGAACGGGAAAGGGTAAAAGTGATGATGAAAAATATGACAAATGTCATATGAAAATGATTACATTGTGCACATGTGTTAAAAAGAAAAGCATGGTAAGATTTTATTACAGCAAAAACAACAAAACATTTTGCAAAAGGAGGTAACTTATGAAAAAAAGTACTAAGAAGCTGTTGGCGGTAATGATGTGCGCAGCAATGGCAGGTTCTGCCCTGGCAGGGTGCAGCAGCGGGGACTCCCAGACAACGGCAGCAGCCACCGAGGCGCCAACCCAGGCCCAGACCACAGAGGAAGCCAAGGAGGCGGCCGCTGAGCCTGAGAAGGCAGAGGAGAGCAAGGAAGCCACAGAAGCGGCAGGTGCGGCAGCCGGCCGTATAGGCAGAGCCGGA
>OBZK01000857.1_pt1 | contig 14917 bp, 9 predicted proteins | sample 1495511 | NCBI WGS metagenome assembly OBZK01 (sample SAMEA2580233, study PRJEB22360) | human gut metagenome | biome: human gut; feature: human-associated habitat; material: faeces | place: Denmark | collected 2008/2010
TATTTGCCATAGGATCTCAATGACACCGGCAATGCCTGCTCCTGCCAGAATCATGTTCCATGGAAGGTTGCCGTCCATGACGCCCTCTACCACGGTCTTCATAATCATGGCCTGAGGAGCCGGAAGTTCCGCCGAGCCATAGCCCCAGGCCTGGTTCAGAAGGTAAAGTACGCCGCCGATGGCAATGGCAGAAGAAACCACGCCAATCAGCTCTCCCATCTGCTGGTTCCTTGGAGTGGATCCAACCAGATAACCTGGTTTTAAATCCTGGGAGGTATCCCCGGCAATAGCTGCAATAACGCAGATAACACCGCCGATGGAGATAACGCCCATCATGCTCTCATGGGTGGCGCCGGACACGGCTTTAAGCACCAGCGCCGATACCAGAAGTGTGGCAATGGCCATACCGGATACCGGGTTATTGGAGGATCCGACCAATCCCACCAGACGTGAGGACACGGCCGCAAACAGGAAACCAAACACAGCAATCAGCATGGCGCCCACAAAGTTTACAGGAACAGCCGGCACCAGCCATATGATTACCACGGCAATGAGGACGCCTATGAGTACCACATTCATAGGAATATCCCTGTCCGTGCGCAGGGTGGAAGCCTGACGTCCGCCCTTTAAGCCCCGCATGGCATCCCTGAAGGTATTCACAATCATGGGAAGGGACTTAATCAGGCTTATGATGCCTGCCGCTGCCACGGCGCCAGCGCCGATGTAACGGATATAGGAGCCCCACATAGCCTGACTGCTCATCTCGCTGATCAGCACATCTGCCGGTGCAAAGGGCGCTGTGAGTCCGCTTCCGAACAGCTTGATAATGGGCATCAGAATCAGCCATGATATAATACCTCCCGAGAACATGTAGGAGGAAATCTTTGGACCGCAGATGTAGCCCACTCCCGCAAGGGCAGGAAGCACGGAAATCCCTACGCCTCCACCGTATTTTTGGATATCATAATCCACATCGCTGGGGAACAGCTTCAGGCCGTCAGCCACAAACTTGTACAAAGCGGCAATTCCCATGCCCGCAAATACAACGCCTGCCTTGGAACCGCCCTGCTCTCCCGCAATCAGTACCTCGGCACACGCCTGGCCTTCCGGATAAGGAAGCACCCCGTGCTCCTTCACAATCAGCGCCTGGCGCAGAGGAATCATAAACAGCACGCCCAGCACGCCTCCGCACAGCGCAATCAGCGCAATCTCAACCAGGGAAGGCGCGCCCTCTCCCCACTCACTCATCCACATAAACAGGGCAGGCAGGGTAAAGATGGCTCCTGCTGCCACAGATTCACCGGCAGAACCAATGGTCTGCACCATGTTGTTTTCCAGAATGGAATCCCTTCTGAGGATTACCCGGATAACGCCCATGGAGATAACTGCCGCAGGTATGGATGCGGACACGGTCATACCGACGCGAAGGCCCAGATAAGCATTGGCAGCACCAAAGAGAACAGCCAGAAGGATACCCAGGATCACAGAAACCGCGGTTACTTCCGGAACCACCTTGTCCGCCGGTATAAATGGTTTAAAACCATTTTCATCTTTCATGTATCTATCGCTCCTTTCGTATTGACCACATAAAAACCGGATATTTTGGCTCTTACGTGAGATACAAGCCAACCCTGCCGAAACAGGACGGCTTGTATCTTATCCCCGTAATTATAGCATCCTTCAGAAAAAATTTCCACAATTTTTGTGTAAATGGTAAGAATTGCATTAATTTTTTTAATTTTTCCATCATTTTTATTTAATAAAACGGCCACAAAACCTTACAAAACAAAGTATTTTCTCTGTTTTGTGGCCTGTGGCCGGAAAAAATTTCCGAAATCCATTATTTTTCACAATCAAACACAAGTCCCCAGGAAGCCCTTATATCATCCATAAGTCTAAGAATGTCCAGTGTGTCCTCTTTCTTAAGTACATCGCTGGAGGACATGCCCAGCCGGACGCACCTGTTTACTTCCCGTATCTGATACTCAAAACCGTTTACCTCAAAATGAAAATCCAGGACATATTCCTCCCCCTTCATGGGACGGATAATCAGCCGTTCTGCCTTCTGGTAATCCGGCAGATAAATGGATCCCCCGGACCCGAACACGGCTGCTTCCCTTGGCATATCCATGCCGATGGAGGCGGTGGCCGCCGCCCTGAAACCGCCTGGATATCGGAGCAGAACCGTGCTGTAATCATCGGTGCCGAATTCATTCAGATGATACTCCGACACAACATGTTCCGGCTGTTTATCTCCCATAACCATGCGCAGAAATCCCAGGTTATAGATGCCCACATCCAGAAGAGCGCCTCCGCCCAGCCCGGAATCAAACTTGCGCGCCTTCCTTGCCCCTTCAGCCACAAAGCCGAAATCACACCTGGCAAATCCCACCTGGCCGATAACTCCCCCGTTTATCAGCTCCTGCATCTTTTTCAGGGCCGGAAGATGGCGGATCCAGAAGGCTTCCATGATGAACAGGCCTCTTTCCTCTGCCGCGGCGAAAAGCCGTTCCCCATCCTTTACATTGGTGGTAAAGGGCTTCTCACATAACACATGCTTTCCTGCTTCAAGACATGCCATACAGTTCTCATAATGCATATTGTTGGGAGTTGCCACATAGACCGCGTCCACCTCTTCGTCCCTGAGAAGCTCCTCATAGGAGCCATATGCCCTGGGAATTCCGTATTTCCTTCCGAAGGCCTCCGCCTTTTCCCGGGAACGGGAACCGCAGGCCGCCAATCGGTCCTCCCCCTTCATTCCATTTACTGTTTCAGCGAACTTTGCCGCTATGGTGCCGGTTGCCAAGATTGCCCAATTCATAAAAGATGCCTCCAACTGTTTTATTTATGCAGTATGTTTCATCAAATTCACTCTGAAGCGCGTATGAAACACACTCTAATGCTTCATCTTGTGTTTCTTCCTGTACATGTAAGTGTCCGCCCTGGCCAGCGTGCTCCCCAGGCTCACATCCTTACCCGGGTCAAAGAAGGCATATCCGGCCGCAATGCCGGCCGCAAATACATTCCCGTCGCTGTAAGCCTTCACAGCCCTCTCCATGGCCAGAATTCCACGGGTCACCTGCTCCTGTCCCAAACCGTCTAACTGGACCACAAACTCATCCCCTCCAATGCGGAACAGGGGCGCCCCCGGAAACGCCTCCCGTATAATGTCAGCGGACCTGCGGATGTATTCGTCCCCCTTGTCATGGCCGAAGCGGTCATTGACCCCCTTAAGGTCATTGAGATCACACATCAGGAAACCGCTTCCCGGTATCTCCTCCGGATGGCTGTTCTTGTGCTGCAGCATGTGTTCATAAGCCAGCCTGTTTCCAACACCCGTGAGACCGTCCCTGTCACGTTCCACCTTAAGCGCTTTTGTCTCAAGGATTTCATCCGTCACATCCTCCACCACGCAGCGGATGGGATGGACTGCCGTCTTACATGTTATCTTAATCCACCGGGTTCCTTCCGCGGTATCCATCTTTATCACACCGGGTCCTCCGTCCCGGTGTGAGGCAAGGCTCTTTAGGAAACGTATGAATTCATCCTTATCCCGGGAAAACAGGTGCTCCTGCTCCTTTGTAAGCCTTAAAAGCCTAGGTATCTGGCTGGTCATAAGCACCTTGGAGGAACGCCCTGATATCTCAAAGGCTCCCACAGGAAGTTCCGACAATTCTATGAGCTTGGCATGTCTGGCAAACCACTGGCTGGTAAACACGGCAATGATAAGTCCGGCTGCCATGGAAAGGACCAGGGAATACTCCAGAATCTGGCCGATTCTGCGCGGAAACTGCAAGAGCACCGGCTCCTCCATAAGTCCGATCAGGTACCACTCATCTCCTTCAAACGGGGTATTGTGGTAGTACATCCCCATCCGGTTCACACAGGCGTTAATCTTCCGGCCGGTCCGGTCCGTGTTCAGCAGGGTATATATGGAATTTTCCTTGTCCTTAAGCTCCATCTCAAACTTGCGGTCCTGCCCGGCCAGCTGTCTCTGGAGGGCGCCGTAAGTAACCGCTGTCTCCTTCTTGTCCTGCTGTGACCGGTATCCGATGACATAACCGTAGGAATCCCCTGTCTGAAGTTCAGAGGCGGGCAGGAACCGGTACAGATAGCTTACGGATATCTCCACACCGAAGACAGCCAGCACTCTGCCGTCCTGTCCGAACAGGGGAACGGAATAGGTAATCACATCCTCATCTCCTTCGTTCACCTGAAAAGGCGGACTCCAGTATCCCAGCCATTTGGACCGCCCGTTTTCCACTGCCGCGCTCCAGGGCTTTTGGAAAAAATCGCGGTTTTCCTCATTTACCTCCAGCCGGAAGTTCCAGTTGGCCGTGGTGGATATTTTCATTTTTTCGGCTACGTTCCACGGGCCGATGAGCATATACAGATTTTCATTCTGGCTGCTGTTGCGGTCCGGATTATTATTCCTGAAGTACAGGGCGGCCAGGGAGCCGTCTGTCTCCCCTTCGTCCGGCAGTATTAAGAACACACCCGTGGTCTTTGTGTCGTACAGGGCATCCAGGACCTCAGGTGCCAGCGCCTCCAGCATGCGGTCCGGCTGTCCCTGATATTCCAGCCCGTCCGGACTGTCAAAATACCTGCTTATGGTATCTGTATGATGGCTGAAATTAGTCCAGACATTCTTCATCTGGTTTTCCAGATTATTCCTGCGGCCCTTTACCTTTTCCGCAAATATGCGGTATTGGTTGGCCTCTGCCTGTTCCATAACTCCCCCTGCCACCATAAAGGACACCAGGAGCACGCTTTGCAGTACCAATGATACCACAAATGCTATGGTCAGCTTAAATGCTATGGATTTACTTCTGAATTTTCTGTCCATCTGTCTTACCAGCCATTTCCTTTAGGAGTGTTTCATACCAATGGTTAAAATGCTCCTCATCCAGCAGTTCCCTTTCTACAGACTCCCTGCCCTCACCTTTTTCCATCCGCTGCTTCAGGGTTTCCAAATCCACATTCACACAGTTCTCCAGGGATGTGGAAAATATCTGGTCCATATCATAAGACCCCCCAAAGGTTTCCCGGACATATACATTGTGATTTTTCAGGGCTGTAAGTGAGGTCCCGATGCTCTGCTCCACTGCCTGGACATTGTCCCGGCTTTCCACATGGGACACCAGATCTGATACGGATTCCAAAGCCTTCTCCTGCACAGGCAGATATCCTGTGGCCACTGCAAAACGTATATTCTGCTCCGGCTCCGTGAACCATTTAAGGAACCGGACCGCAGCCTGCTGGTGGCTCTCATCTGAGGCAAACACCGCCATGTTGGCCCCTCTCTGTCCCATATAAGGCGTACCATCCTGAAAAACAGGATAGGCATAGCTTTTGCAGGAAATGGGATGGGACTGTTTTTCATCCTCAATCACCACCTGCGGAAAGAAGCCTGCGCCTGCCGAGGAGCCGATATAAGCCATCAGCCGCCCGCTTTTAATGCCGTCCTGGTTGTAGGTCCTGCTCTCGTACCAGCCCTTTATATGGGGTACATAGTATGCGTCCCATACCCGCCTGGCCGTGTCTTTGGAATAATTGAATTCAGGCCCATCCTGCGTCCAGCGGATACCCTCTCCCAGCTGGGCGGCCGACAGTGCGGCAAAGTCATTGAATGCGTTCATACCCAGGAACGGACTGCCCCCGGACCATTCATAATACATGCCCGCAGCCTGAGCCAGGCCCTCCCAGGTCTTAAGCATCTCTTTGTCCGCGCCTGTGTCCCCGGCAAATGTCTCCCAATCCGTTTCATTGAGATAGAGAATCTCCGTGGATTTTGCCACCGGAATCATCCGGTGAATGCCGTCTCCTTCCCAGACCCCCTCCTTCAGGAATTCGGGCCGGTAAGCGGCCAGTTCTTCCTCCGAAAAATAGTCATCCAGATGAACCAGGGGCACTATTCCGTCCAGCCTGTACGCGCTGTCCGGATAGGATGAAAATATATCCGGCAGCGGGCTGGCGGTTGCGTACAGCACATCATCCAGCTCATTGCTGGAGCCGTATCCCACCGGTTCCACTATAATTCCCTGCTCCATGCCCACTGTCTCGTTAAATTCCATCACCAGGTCGTCAAAAGCCCCCTTGGCCACTGCGTTATAGGAATGCCACAGCACTACCACCACCGGCTTTCCGTTATCTTCCTTTTTTCCATCTGCGGCCATGCAGCCGCCAAGCCCCAAAACAGCGGCCATGACAGCCGCCAGCATATGTACACTTGATCTGCGGTTCATAATGAATTACCTCCCCGTGCAGTCCCCCATGGCAGGCACAGATGCCGCCATTCTCCAAACACGTTACATCTTAAGTATAACACGCGGCACGGCCTGCTGTCTATTCTGGATGTATGATAACAGAATCTGAGCCGCCCCTGGTTCCGGGTATATCGGGATTCCCAGCTCTTTAACCTTTGAATCCAGGGTCTTTACCAGCATAAGACCGGAGGCTGATGTTTTATTTTATTATGGAATTTCTGAATATGCAAGAAAAATATGGCGAGAATATCCGCAGAAAAGATTGGGCTGAGTCAGAAAGAAAATGGAGAAGGCGAGCGGTATGAAACAGAATCCGCCGAAAGAAAAAGACAGGACCCCCAATGGCCCTGCCCTGTTCTGCTCTTTCTATGCCTCTCTGCCTGAATGTGAGTAAAATGTAATCAGATACAGTCCGCACAATCCCACCAGCGCATAGATTATCCTGGTCACCCAGGAGGCTGTTCCGAAAATCCATGAAACCAGGTTGAAATTAAAGAATCCTACCAGCCCCCAGTTCACAGCCCCAATCAGGGCGATTGTAAGAGCGGTATAATCCAATGCCTTATTACCCATTGCATGCTACCTCCTTGTCATGAGCATTTTGCGCCTGTTCTCCAGACACATATGCAGCTTGCTATACGCTGGTAGTATGTACCGGTTTGTGGAATTCCATACATTTTTTGCTGTTTTATCACCATTGCTGTTTCCGGCAGCTGAAGGCGCTTGTGCCGGTCAGTCCTTCTTATAAAATGCCCGCGCCTCTCTCATCTGCCGGATTACCTCCTCCGGAAGTATATCATACAGGCGGTTCCGCTTAAGACCAGGCTGGTCCAGATATTCTTCCCTCAGCATGCCGTTTACCCGGTCCAGCTCCTCCTTCAATTCCCTGGCTGATATAAGGCGGCATCCCTGGCCCAGAATGATGACCTGTTCCACTCCGTCGGAGGTTGCCACGGACACATCGAACCTGCGGGCATTTTCATGGGCAAACTTCTCGATATACTGGTCCGCTGTCTCAGCCTCCTTTGTGTAGACCACCTGGATATTGTGGTATTCAGAAACCTCCGTGGCATGTCCCGCCACACGGTAGGCGTCAAAAACCACCATGAGACAGCACTTGCGTATGGCCTGATAGTTGCAGAGCAAATCCATAAGCCTTCCTCTGGCTCCGTCCATATTGTCCAGGGCCAGCTCCCGCAGCTCCTCCCAGGCAAAGATAATATTGTAGCCGTCCACCAGAAGATATTCCTGTCTGGCCTCCTGCTTCTGGTAGGTGCGGGTCACCGGGCCGCTGTAGGCTGCGGCGCTCCTGCTTCCCCTGCTCTTGCTGGGATATCCTTTGCGCGCTGACTTATCCCGGCTGTTGGAATAAAAGGTGCGCTCCAGTATGGCGTCAATCTCATCCGTACCCAGCCATGTTTCTGCGCAAGCGTTCTGTCCGGCAGAGGATTGTCCCTGATTCCGGCCGGAAAAGGGATTCCTCTCTCCCTCCCTCTCCTCCCCACCAGGGGATTCTATTACAATACCGCTGTCCACATGCATGTACTCCTTCACCCGGTCCCAGCTTACCACAAATCCGGCCCCATGGGCGCAGAACACGGAGCCTGTGGGATTCTCCGTATCTCTGTCCGGGTCGTAGCCGGTCTGTTCGATGATTTCCCGGCTGTTATGACAGGGCTCGTATCCTTTCAGCGTACATGCCAGTCTTCCCTGTCCCCTGGTATAGGATATAACCTCTGACTGATACCCCCGCATGGCGGCAACCGGCGCCTGTCCCGTGAGGACGGCCTGTCCCTGCCTGTTCTCCTCGATGACGCAGGTCCCGCACCGTTTCTCAATATCGGTCATGGCACGCCCAATGGACGCCTCCGGCACTTCCAGACGGAAGGTATACCATGGTTCTAAAAGAATGCAGGAAGCCTCCATAAGCCCCTGGCGCAGGGCCCGGTAGGTGGCCTGCCTGAAATCTCCTCCCTCCGTGTGCTTGTTATGCGCCCTTCCCGCCACAAGGGTGATTTTCATATCTGTTATGGCTGCTCCGGTCAGAACGCCCCGGTGCACCCTCTCCTCCAGATGGGTCAGCACCAGGCGCTGCCAGTTCCTGTCCAGGTCGTCCTCGCTGCATCTGGTCTCAAACTGGAGACCGCTTCCCCGCTCTCCCGGTTCCATAAGCAGATGGACCTCCGCATAGTGGCGAAGGGGCTCAAAATGCCCCACACCTTCCACTGTTCCGCTAATTGTCTCCTTATATACGATGTTTCCTGTGCCGAATTCAACCTGTATGCCGAAACGCTCTTCAATCAGGCTCTTTAACACCTCAATCTGCACTTCTCCCATAAGCTGCATGGATATCTCTTTCAGTTCTTCATTCCATACTACCCGCAGCAGGGGATCTTCCTCCTCCAGCTGGCGGAACTTTGGCAGCATCACAGCACCGTCGCAGCCCTCCGGCAGTTTTACCTGGTAATTGAGCACCGGCTCCAGCACCGGAACCATGGAATCCTGCCCGGCTCCCAGTCCCTGTCCCGGATAGGTCCTGGTAAGACCGGAAACAGCGCAGATGGTTCCGGCCTCAGCCTCAGCCACTGTCTCATACCGGTCCCCGGAATATACGCGGATCTGGTTTACCTTTTCCTGCCATGCTTCGGATGGCTTTTCGGTATTTCCGCCGGATATGATTCCCTTTACCTTAAGGCTTCCGCCTGTAATCTTTAAGTGGGTCAGGCGGTTTCCCTGGTCGTCCCTGGAAATCTTGTACACCTTTGCCTCGAACTCCTGCGGATAGTTCGGCACCATGGCCCATCTGCGTATTCCGCCCAACAGCTCCTCCACCCCGGTAAGTTTAAGGGCCGACCCAAAGAAACACGGAAAAAGCCTGCGTTCCTTAATCAGGCGGCGTATCTCATCATCCTCCACATCCCCGGTTTCCAGATAACGCTCCAAAAGCGTCTCATCACACATGGCAGCGTGTTCCCTGAATTCTTCTGTCCCTGCACCGGCAAAATCCGCACATCCGTCGTCCAGACGTTTCTGAAGTTCTCTCATTCGCTGCTCCCGGTCCGTACCGGGCTGGTCCATTTTATTGACAAAGAGGAATACAGGTATCCTGTATTTTGCCAGCAGGCGCCACAGGGTTATGGTATGGCTTTGTACTCCGTCCGCACCGCTTATAACCAGAACCGCATAATCCAGCACCTGGAGCGTTCTCTCCATTTCAGCGGAAAAATCCACATGGCCCGGCGTATCTAACAGCGTCATGGGCATTCCCTCCCATGTCAGAGCTGCCTGCTTTGAGAAAATAGTGATGCCCCTGGCTCTCTCAAGGGCATAGGTATCTAAAAATGCGTCCCTGTTGTCCACTCTTCCCATCTTGCGTATGCTTCCTGCCAGATACAGAAGCGCTTCCGATAATGTAGTTTTCCCGGCATCCACATGGGCCAGAATTCCAAGTACCATTGATTTCATATCCTGTCTCTCTTCCTGCTGTCTTATGTCCCTTAACATGGCCGTACATCCACCGTATTGTCGTTAAGAGTGGTGGCTGCTCCTATATCGGACAGCCGTTCATGGTGGAGGGCATTGACCAGAAGCCCGTCTTTTGTAAAGGTCCTGTCGTAAACGCCCTCGGCCGCGGCCGTTCCTTCCGCCACCAGAGGCGTGATTTTCGCGGTAAACTCCACCTCTGCCAGATCATTAAAGGCTGTAACAAGACTGCCGTCCCCGATGTTTCTTGCTGCCGCATCTTCTGGATGGAGCATCAGCGCCATGGGACCCCGGCCTGACTTTAAGTCCTTCCTGTCCATAAAGACCGAATTCAGCGTGTACGCGCTGGGTACCGCCACCAGCCGCAGAGGGTATGTACCCCCGTGGCTCTTAATATACCTGGGCATGGACTCCTCCAGGTTTTCATTATAAATCATCATTTTACCCGCAGGCGTCCTGAAGCTTCCGTGGTCTGCAAATGCAGTGGATATGACTCCCCCGTCCCTTAATATGCGCCGTTCCTCCTCTGAGATACAGGATAATCCCTCCATAGGATGGGCCAGAAGCTCCTCAACCATTTCTTCCTCTGTCCTCTTAAAATATTCCTCCTCATATCCCATGGCCTGAGCCAGAAGGCAGAAGGTATTCCAATTGCTCTTACTCTGCCCGGCCGGCTCGATGATTTTTCCGGCTGTTCCAAAGGTACAGTATCCGTACGCCGTATACACATCAGTCTGTTCCACGGAAAAGGCGGCGGGCAGCAGGATGTCGGCATACACGGCCGTATCTGTCATGAACCGCTCATGGACCACTGTAAATAAATCAGGGCGCAAAAGTCCCTCCAGGATTCCCTTCTGGCAGCAGACAGAGGCCACCGGATTGCCCCCATAGACCTAAACCGGCCATCAGGGCTTCTCTCCCCTGCTCCCTGTAAGGGCAGAGGCAATCTCATTGATATTCACCCTGCGTCCCGGTTTTTTCCTGAAATCCGGCCTGGTAACCAGCCGGTTGTCCACATAGGGACCCGCTCCCGGATTACAGCCGCACAAGCCGCCCCCGGGACGCCCCCAGGCGCCTGTATAAGCAGACAAAATGGTGATAAGGCGTGTGGTCATTCCTCCGTTTCCATAGCGGGAGGGACCGCTTCCCAGAATGATGGCCGGAGCCTGGGCAAAGGCATATTCCCTTGCCAGACCCTCGATTACCTCTGCGGGTATGCCTGTCTCCTTTTCCGCCCAGGCAGGGGTGTATGGGGCCAGGGTTTTCCTGAACGCCTCATACCCTTCTGCCTGACGGGTGAGGAAATCCCGGTCCGCCAGGTTCTCTTCCTCCATCACATGCATCATGGCCAATGCCAGGGCGCCGTCCGTGCCCGGACGAATCAGAATGGTCTGGTCGCAGTATACATCCATATCTGCCGCGCAGGATTCTATGAGCACCACCCGTTTACCCTGTCTGCGTGCCCGGATCAGCGCCGGCATGGACTGAAGCCTGGTGGCCTTCATATTGCTTCCCCATACCAGGTAAAAGCTGCTGTCCGAAAGCTCCCTTGGATCCAGACAGCCTGTCTGCCCCATGACCGCCTCATAGCCTGCTCCCTTTGCGGAAGAACACAGTGTCCTGACCATGTCACAGGCCCCCATCCGGTTGAAAAAGGCATCCCCGCATTTGCGCTGCAGGACGCTCATAACCCCTGAGTAATACATGGGCAGGATAGCATCAGCACCGTCTTCTTCCAGAATACGGCTCCACCTGCCTGCAATCTCCTCTATCGCCGCATCCCAGGTTATGGGTTCAAATCTCCCCTCTCCCTTGGCGCCCACCCGCTTCATGGGTGTAAGAATCCGCTCAGGTGAGTGGACGGACTGCTCATAGTGCTGCATCTTCCTGCATATCAGCCCCTTAGCAGCCGGATGGTCCGGATCGCCTTTCACACCCAAAATCCGGATTCCGTCTGTTTCTGCCAAAAGTCCGCAGGATGTGGGACAGTCGTAGGGACAGATTGTTTTTCTTATATATGATGCCATCTTTTGTCACTCCCTCTATTACCGCGCCCGGGGCATAATCCGGCCTGGCAGAATGCGGTCTGGTATGGACCGGCGCAATCCGCCGGACTCTGTACGGTCCGGGCCTGTTACTGCCTGAATTCCGGGCGCTGTTATCTGATATTAAGTATAGCCAGCAATCGCTTTTCCGTCAAACTAATTTTCCTTCCCCTCCAGGCCCGTGCTGCCTTCGGGACTCACCTGTACCGAACAGTGTTTGACCTGCGGAAATCTTGCTTCGATGGTATCGTGGACTTCCTTTGCAATTGTGAAGGCCTGCTCCAGCATAAGGCTTTTGTCTGCTTCAATCTCCAGGTCAACATATATCCTGGAACCGAAAAGCCTTGTTTTCATGGAGCCCACACGTTCCACACCCCGTGTATCTAACGCCGCCTGCTCTATGGACCTGACGGTCTCCTCGTCACACGCCTTATCCACCATCTTATCCATGGAATCCCTGAACACATCCAGGGCTGCCTTTACTATGAATATACAGATGACGAAGCTGGCCAACGGGTCCATGACCGGCACTCCCATTCTGGCGCCCAGAATACCGATAAAAGCGCCCACTGAGGACAGCGCGTCGCTGCGGTGATGCCATGCGTCCGCCATCAGTGCACCTGATTTTAATTTCCTGGCCGCAGCCCTGGTATACCAGAACATCCATTCCTTTACCACAATGGATATGACTGCGGCACCCAAAGCCAGCATTCCCGGAACATTCCTGCTCCCTTCCGTTCCCGAACCAATGGTTTCCACAGCGCTCACCCCAATGGCGATTCCTGTGGCAAACAGTACGGCTGACAGTAACAGTGCCGCCACGCATTCCATCCGCTCATGGCCATAAGGATGTTCCTTGTCTGACTTTCTGGAAGCCATGGTAATTCCTGCCATGACAATCAGCGTGCTGAACACATCCGAGGCAGAATGGACCCCATCCGATATCATGGCGCCGGAATGGGCCAGGATACCCGCACCTACCTTGAATACGGAGAGTACTACGTTAATGGCAATGCTGACACAGGATACCCGCATGGCCAGCCCCGCACCATGACTTCTTATCTTTTTCCCTGAAACCTTCTGCTCATTACCTTCTCCCATCTGTCATTTCCTCCCATATATATGACAACCACCTAATCTGACATCCCGCCCTCAAAAATATAAAAAACGCCTGAGGGGCAATGTAAGTAAACCACTGTCCCACAGACGCTTCTGTCTGCTGCCGCTGCCTGCGGCCCGGCTCCCAAGGCAGTAAACGCCTTTGGCCTGCTCAGTTTGTACTGTAGATTAGATATGCAGCGCAAAGAGTGTCTTTCTGCAGACTGATATGAAAGTCTGTTACTGACAGGATATGAGGAACGGTTCTGTTTGGTGCGGTAATGATTGTGGATTTATCCAAATCAGGCCGTGATAAACGGATGAAAAAAACAGCCGTATCCGCAGAAGGGAGCATATCAGTGCCCCTGTATCTCTGCCCATATGGCTGTTTTCCATTATCTAAATATCCGGCATGAAATTTTCAAACGTAATTAAAAGCAAATTTTAAAGCAAATGCTTTCTGAGCTCCGCCCCATCCGCAGCGCTCAGGTAAGCCGGTGCAATGTCGAACACGGTCTTGCAGCCGGACTGCCCTTCCCTGCTCAGGCGGTATGCGGCCCTGGCATATGCCGCAATAACAGATGCAGTGAATTCCGGGTTGGAGTCCAGCTTCAGGCTGTATTCAATCACATGTCCGTTCTCGTCATTCCATCCCGTGCTGCCGGTGCGGATAACAAAACCGCCATGGGGGATTCCAGCATGGTCACGCATCAGTTCTTCCTGGCTGATAAAGTGCACCGTGGTGTCATAATCAGCAAAGTAGTTGGGCATGGTTACGATGGCTTCCTCGATGGCCTTTAAATCAGCTCCCTCCTCTGCCACCACAAAGCACTCCCTGGTGTGTTTATCCCTGGTGGTAAGCTCCGGCGCCTTTTTGCTTCTCACAGCCGTAAGGGCTGCCTCCACCGGAATGGTGTACTGCCTTGCGTCCTTCACGCCTTTGATTCTGCGGATTGCGTCGGAATGGCCCTGGCTGACGCCCTTGCCCCAGAAGGTATAATCACTGCCGCCCGGCAGAATAGCATTGGCATAGAGCCTGTTAAGGGAGAACATGCCCGGATCCCAGCCAACAGATATAATTCCCACATGACCGCTTTCCTTTGCAGCCTTGTCCACTGCCTCAAAATGCCGGGGGATATTGGCGTGGGTGTCAAAGCTGTCTATTACATTGAAATGCGCTGCCATTTCCGGGGTCTGTCCGGGAAGGTCCGTGGCGCTTCCTCCGCAGAGTATCATCACGTCAATCTGGTCCTTCATGGACAGAACATCCTCTGCCCGGCAAACCTTAGCCCCCTCAGTCAATATGCTGAGGCTGTCAGGATTCCTCCTGGTGAACACTGCTTTCAGCTCCATGTCGGGATTGTGCTTAACGGCACACTCCACACCCCTTCCAAGGTTTCCGTAGCCTAAGATTCCAACTCTGATTGCCATATTTTTATTCTCCTTTGTAACGTAATAGTGTGGGTTGTCGGTTTTTGTAAATTATACTACAGCCTTCTTTTCTTGGCAAATCATTTTTTATCACTGCACCTTGACGCAGTGCCGGTTTTTGTTACTTTCGCTTTCTCCGTCGGAAACAGACAGCTGTGCCGCCAATCACCGCAGCAGCGAGGACAGCCCCTGCATACCATTTTAATCCGGATTTTCCCGAATCTTCCCCATCCTGCACTTCCTCCTTTGACGGGTCCTGCTCCGTGTCCGTGACTTCGTTTTCTCCCTCCGGCAGCCCTGCTGTATCCTCCACTTCATCTGCCGGTTGAATTTGCGGGTCACTGTCCCCGTTCTTTTCACCCCGGCCGCGGACCTGGGAAGGCGTTGCCTCTTTAAGCATTTCCTCTGCGGTCTGTCCGGCGGCTGTTCCTCCGTCTTTATAATCGGGAGCAGAATACGGAGTATAGGATTCCCGCCTGCGGCCTCCCCGGCCTCTCACCGGCGCCTCCGGCGCGTCAGACTCCTCCTGCATCCCCGGCTGGGAGGAGGAATTTCCACCTGATATGCTGCCTCCCCCATACCCGCCAGAACTGC
>OBZK01000858.1_pt1 | contig 14841 bp, 9 predicted proteins | sample 1495511 | NCBI WGS metagenome assembly OBZK01 (sample SAMEA2580233, study PRJEB22360) | human gut metagenome | biome: human gut; feature: human-associated habitat; material: faeces | place: Denmark | collected 2008/2010
AAAACAATTAAATGTAAGAATAATTATGTCAAAAATATAAAATAAATTAAAAGAAAAAGATTATATTGAAGGAAAAAGATTTGAAATAGGGGTGAACTTTACATATTATAGTTCACCCTTATACAAAAATATAAAATATAATTTATTATAGGAAAATTTAAAAAAATCAGTCTATTTAATTTATACTGATATATTGTAGGATTTTACAAACAAACTGTTATATAACTTTTTTTATCTCCAATTTTGATTTTAAGATATCTAAGAATTTATAACAATCTTCTGGATATATTTCTCCCATATTTGCTACTTGGAATATATTAGCATCTAGGAATTTGCCTTTTCCTGGATAGACAACATAGCCACTTTCCCTTTCTAGCCCTAATATAAACTCATTTACATTGATTTCTTTAGGTAGAAATACAGATGTTACTGTATTAGACATATACTTATCTGGAAGTAAAAATGTTAGACCCAATTCTTCCATGCCATTCCTTAAAATAGCAGAACATTCTTTGTATCTTTCTATTTTACTGTCATCTTCCAAAAACTCAGTTAAAGCTTCATTAAGGGCAAATATTAAAGTAACATTAGGTGTATTTGGTGTTTGAGAAGATGATTTAGCAACTTTATAGTGTTTATAAAGATTAAGATACACATTCTTACATTGATTTTCTTTAATATTTTGTAAAATACTCTCTTTAGCACAAAGGTATGCAGAACCTGGAAATGCTCCAAGAGCTTTGCCACCAACACCTGTTATTATATCTATATTAAACTCTTCCACATCAATATATTCACCTGCTGAGGCACTTATTGCATCTACAAAAAATATTTTGTTATACTTCTTAGCAAGTTTTCCTAGTTCAGGGACTGGATTTATCATTCCTGAACTAGTTTCATGGAACACCATAGCAATTACTTTTATATCAGAATTTTCAATTATGTATTTTTCTAAAATGTCTAGGTCCGGGTATTCTGCCCATTCAAAATTAGGTTTATATGTTTTTACATTATAAGTAGATAATATTTCTTCTAGCCTTTCTCCAAAAACACCATTACTAACTAGTAGAACTGCATCTTCTTTGTCAAAGATAGAAGATAGTACACATTCATTTACAGATGTTCCAGAGCCAGATACAATTAATGAGTAGTAATTAGAAGTTGCATTATATAGTTTATTGATTTTTTGTTGTGTATCTTTGAATAAATCCATAAACTCATTTCCTCTATGGCATATATCATAGTGAAGAAGTGAATTTCTGACTTTATCTGTAACCATTACTGGTCCAGGACTGAATAGATATGTTTTTTTCATTGTAAAGCCTCCTTAAAAAGTTAAATTTAAATTTTTGAATGACTGATTATGTGTAAATATTAAAATGTTATGTGTTATTTTAACTAGATTATAGAATAAAATAATGAATATTGCAATAATAATTCAATAAAAATACTTTTTTAATCACTATAATTAAAAATAACAAAAAATATTGTAATGAATATTGCATAAATCCACATGATGATATAAAATATAAATAACTTGAATAGATTATATATTCAAAAAATAAAAAAGAATTTATTAATTCTGAAAATAAAGGGGGACATTTAAAGTGAAATATGTATTAGCAATTGACCAAGGAACAACAGGAACAAGAGCAGTATTGATAAACGAAAAATCAGAGTTTGTTTTTAGCGATTATATGGAACATACTCAAATATATCCACAATCTGGATATGTTGAACATGACCCTATAGAAATTTGGAATAATACAAAAACTGTGAGTAATAATGTATTACAACAAGCTTTTGAAAATGGAATCAATGAAAGTGATATAAAAGGAATTGGTATAGATAATCAAGGTGAAACAGTAATGTTATGGGATAAAAATACAGGTAAACCACTTTACAATGCTATTGTGTGGCAGTGCAGGAGAACTTATGATTATGTGGAAAATTTAAAGAATATACCAGGTTTAGAAAATAAGATAATAGATAAGACTGGGTTAATTATAGACCCATATTTCTCAGGTACAAAAATTAAATGGGTAATAGATAATGTAAAAGGTGTAAAAGAAAAAATTAAAAATGGAGAAGTACTTGCAGGAACATTAGATAGTTGGTTAATATGGAAAATGACAGGAGGAAAATCTTTTTTAACTGATGTATCTACAGCAGCAAGAACAATGCTTTTTAATATAAGAGATATGGATTGGGATAGAGAGTTGCTTGACATTATAGGAGTACCTAGAAGTATTTTAGCAGATATAATGCCTACGAGTGGTGATTTTGGAACTACAGATAAGGAGGCATTTTGTGGGGTTTCTATAAAAATTACTGCTTCAATGGTAGACCAACCAGCAGCTTTATTTGGCAATGGATGTTTTGAACCAGGAATGGTTAAAAATACTTATGGTACAGGATGTTTCCTATATATGAATATAGGTGAGGAACTAAATATAGCAGGTAATGGTATTTTGACAACTGTTGCTTGGAAAATAGGAGATAAGGTTACATATGCTTATGATGGTGGAGTGTATATAGCAGGTGCTGCAATACAATGGCTTAGAGATGGCATTGGAGTTATAAAAAATTATTCAGAAACTGATGACATGGCAAATTCCATATCAAGTACTGGAGGTGTATATTTTGTACCAGCATTTGCAGGTATAGCAGCACCTTATTGGGACCAATATGCTAGAGGTACAATGGTTGGGATAACAGGAAGTACTAAAAAAGAGCATATAGTAAGAGCGACTCTTGAGTCTGTTGCACTTCAAGTCAAAGATGTTGTTGATTCTATGAACTTAGCCTCAGGGAAAAAAATAAAAATGTTGAGAGTAGATGGTGGAATTACTAAAAATAACTTTACAATGCAATTTCAATCCGACATATTAGGCATACCAATTGAAATTGCAGAAAATCCTGAGACGACAGTACTTGGAGTAGGATATATGGCAGGTCTTTCTTGTGGTGTCTGGAACAGTATTGATGAAATTAGAAGTGAATTTACAATAAGCAAAAAATATATTCCAAATATGACTACTCAAAAAAGAGAAGAAATATTACTTGGATGGAACCAAGCAGTAAAAAGAGCTATGAATTGGGAAAACGATACCAAAAAGGTGTGTGCTAATTAAGTTACAATAGAGTATTTTACATGTATAGGAGGAATTAAAAATGCCCTTTGATAAAATTATATTATACATAATGGCTGTGGGAGTGCTTTTAGGAGCGTTAGATAGAATAATTGGAAATAAATTTGGACTTGGCGAGCAGTTTGAAGAAGGGTTTAATTCAATGGGTCCATTGGCTTTAGGAATGGTTGGTATAGTTTGTTTAGCTCCAGTAATTTCAGATGTACTAGGTCCTATAATAATACCAATCTTCAATCTCTGTGGAGCTGACCCATCTATGTTTGCAACTATTTTAGCGAATGATATGGGAGGGTATCCATTGGCTATGGAACTTGCACACAATAAAGAGGCAGGAATGCTTGCAGGATTGGTTGTGTCATCCATGCTTGGATGTACATTAGTATTTTCAATTCCAGTAGGACTAGGTCTTATAGAATATGAAGACAGACCATTCTTTGCAAAAGGGTTACTGATAGGCTTGATAACAATACCTTTTGGAGGTATTATAGGAGGATTAATAGCAGGATTTAACTTATCAATGGTAATTATAAATATGATACCAGTGATAATATTGGCAGTAATATTGGCAGTAGGTTTAAAATTTAATTCTACGCTTATGATAAATGGGTCATTAGTTTTTGGAAAATTTATATCTATATTGATAACGATAGGTTTGGGAGCAGCAGCATTTCAAGAAATAACAGGTATAGTACTTATAAAAGGCATGACACCTATAAGAGAAGGTATTCAAGTAATTGGAAGTATTGCAATCGTGTTATTAGGTACTTTTCCAATATTACATTTATTAGTTAAAGTTCTTAATAAACCACTTACAATAGTGGGTGGAAAATTAGGTATGGATGCCACTAGTGCAGCAGGATTAGTTTTTACTTTAGCCAATAGTATTCCAGTATATAAAATGATGAAAGATATGAGTCCAAAGGGGAAAGTAGTAAATACTGCTTGGCTGGTTTGTGCTACAGCAGCTTTAGGGGACCATTTAGGATTTACAGCAGGAGTAGTTCCAGAGATGATTACACCTGTTGTAATTGGAAAATTGGTTGGAGGAGTATTGGCAATTGCACTTGCTATACTTATGACAAAAGATTTAACCTTGGAAGAAGAACAAAGTATTAAAATGAAGAAAGATGCAGTGTAGAATAAACAATACTTAAGTCAAATTTAAATTATTTTAAAGTAGGAGTTTAAATAACTAAAAATAAATTAAAAAGACAGACAATTAAAAAATAATCGAATAACTAAAACTTATAAATTAAATAAAATGGCAATCAAATAACTAAAAATGATAAGCTAACTGAAAGTAGTTACATAATTAAAATATAAAGTATAGTTTAGACATAAATGGAGCTAAATAAATAATTATTTGGCTCCTTAATTTTAATTTATTACATCAAGGAACTAAAAATCAATCATATAAGCTAATTATCAGCTATGACTAAAGGTATTCCTTTTTGAGAAAACTCTATTATTATATTATGGTCTATACTAGCAGAGGTAATAATAGTATCTATATGTTCTATAGGAGCTACTGATGCAAATGAATTTATACCAAACTTAGGAGGTTCGACAACTACTATAGATTTTCTAGACCTTTCAATCATTTTTTTTCTAACAAGTGCTTCTTCTAAGTGATAGTCAGAGATTCCATTTTCAAGAGTGATACCTCCAGCTCCTAAAATAGCTTTATCAACATTAAATTGTTCAATAGCTGACAGTGTAAGCGGACCAGAAAAAGAACCTTCAGTTTCTCTAAGATAGCCCCCAAGCACATATACTTTTATATTAGTATTCATAAGTTCGTTTGCAACTAAAATTGAGTTGGTTATTACAGTTAGATTCTTTTTATCTTTCAAATTTTTTGAAACTTCAAGTACAGTAGTTCCAGTATCCATAAAAATAGTATCATTTGTATTTATAAACTCACTACATTTAATAGCAATCTGTTTTTTATCGTTTGAGTTTATTTTTTTTCTTTTAACATAGTTAAGTTCTACGCTACTTGCTATAACTGGTATAGCACCACCATAAACTCTTTTTAAAAGACCGATACTCTCCATATGGGCTAAATCTCTTCGTGCAGTTTCTATTGATATATCAAACATTTGAACTATGTCATTTATTTTAATTATATTATCTGATTTGAGAATACTTAAAATCTTCTCATATCTTTCCTGTGGTAACATAAAATATCCTCCTTGGACTAGTATTATTTTAGTTTTGGCATAACTTACAATTAAGTCAGAGTTTAGGTATATTTGTTAATGTATGTATATTTATCAAATAATATTATAAGTGTTATGCAAGATAATTTTACCATATTTAAAACTTACATTTAAGCAAAAAAGTAAAAATAGATGTTTAATAATTCAAAATAACTCAAATTTTATAAAACAATTGACTAAAATATGATTTTATTATATAATTTACTAGTATAGAGATATGGAGAAGTACTCAAGTGGCTCAAGAGGATCCCCTGCTAAGGGATTAGGCTGGGTAACCGGTGCGAGGGTTCGAATCCCTCCTTCTCCGCCAATTATTAAAGGCTATTTTTATTAAAGATAGTCTTTTTATAATGTCATAAATGATTAGATATGTATAACTAAAGAAAGGAGGGAATAGATGACAACTTTAATTTTTTTCATAGTGGGGATAGCATCTTTGGTAGTTGCTTTTGTTATTGATGGGGGACATGTTGGAGCATTATTTGTATTTTCATCAGCACTTGTTGTGTTTGGTGGAACTATAGGAGCTGTTGGAGCTTCGACTCCATTCCCTGTGTTTAAAAAGTCTATAAAGATAATGTTATTAGCTTTTAAAAATAAAAAGCCTAATAACATAGAAAATATAATCTATTTCAAAGAAATTGCAACAAAGGCTAGGAAAGAGGGGCTTCTTAGTATTGACAAAGAAATAAGTGAGAATGATGAATTAGACCCTTTTATTAGAAAAGGGCTTGAACTTATGGTAGATGGAGTGGATGCAGTTACTATAAGAAATATATTGGAATCACAGATACAGATAACATCAAAACGACATAAAGAAGGAATAGCAATTTTTGATTCAGCAGGTGGATATGCACCTACACTGGGGATAATAGGTACAGTTATGGGATTAGTACATATTTTAGGTAATCTTTCAAGTAATCCAGATGCATTAGGACCTCAAATTTCTGTTGCATTTTTGGCTACTTTGTATGGTGTTGGTTCTGCCAATTTAATATGGTTACCAATAGCATCAAAACTTAAGGCTATAAATCAACAAGAAGTAAGTGAAAGACTTTTGGTGATAGAAGCAATATTATCCATACTTGAGGGTGATAATTCTAATTTAATGACAGAAAAATTAAAAATATTTTTAAATTCAAAAGAACTAATTGAACTTGAAGAAATTGGTGGTAGAGCTGAATAATATAAAAGGATGGAATGTTTATGTTGTATGATGAAGATGAAAAAGAAGAAAACAATGAGCGATGGCTTTTAACTTATTCAGACCTCATAACATTACTTATGATTTTCTTTGTAATAATGTATTCTATGAGTAATGTTGATGCGGAGAAATATAAACAATTATCTCAATCTCTAAATTATGCTTTTGGTGGTTCTTCTGGAGTTATTGAAGGTGGTAATAGCAAGATAGAACCAGTAGTTGAACCAGGAAGTAATGATTTAGATACTTTACAAAATGCTAAGTTTAAAAAAGTTGGTGAAGAAATCCAGAAGTATTTAAACGAAAATGGTATGGCTAATTCAGTATCATTAAGAGTTCAAGATAGAGGATTAGTAATAAGCCTTAAAGATACAATACTATTTGATACAGGGAAAGCGATTGTGAAGGATAATTCTAGAGATAAGATTATTCAAATAGGTAAGATGTTAAATGAAATGAATAGTTACATGAGAGTAGAAGGCCATACAGACAATATGTCTATAAAAAATTCAGAGTTTAAGTCAAATTGGGATTTATCAGTTATGAGAGCAACCAATGTTGTTCAACTTCTTATTGACAATGCAGGTATAGCACCAGATAAATTATCTGCTGTAGGATATGGTGAGTTTAGACCAATAGCAGAAAATTCATCTGAAGAAGGTAGGTCAAAAAATAGAAGAGTTGATATAGTTTTAGTTGATAGTAAATATGATAATGTAGAAAATGTTTCAAAGGATAAATAGTTAAATTAGCTGTCTCAATACAGAATTAATTCTAAAGGAGATGGCTTTTTTATGCGAAAATCAAAAATAGATACATAGTAAGTTACCTTTTTGTAGGAATATATGGTATCTTAAATATATAATATTTAAATAATGTATAAGCTCAATTAAAAAATTTATAGAGGATGGAAAATAAATGGGAAATAAAAATAAAAATACTAAATATAAAGATAAAACAAGAGAAAGGTATAATAAAAAAGTTGAGAATTTAAATAAAGAAAAATTAAATAAAGTTAATAAGCAATCTAAGAAGGTAGATAAGATTGATGATATTATTAATAAATCTAGTATTGTATTATGTGTACTTTTAGTAGTGTTTTCATTACTTTACTTATTTAAACTGGTTCAACTTAATATAATAATGATACTTTTAGTAATTACAGTAGCTATTCAACAAGGATTGGTGTCATTTGGTGCATTTAGAAATAAAAATTATGTAAAAGCTTTATTTTCTATATTTGTAATAGTATGTTTCTTAATTGCTTTTAAATATGTTGTAAATCCTGTTTAAATATATCAATAAACGTTCTATAATTAATATAAATAGTGAAGTTACAGTTTTAATGCTATTATAAATTTTATAATTTGAAGGAGTAGATTTTATGAATAGGTGTAAGTTTGCAAAATTAATTATCACATCAATGATTGTTTTATTACTTACAGGATGTAGTTTAAAGAAGGAAGATAATTATAAGTTAGACCCAGAAAATCCGACATCAATACAAATTTGGCATTATTATAATGGACAGCAGAAAATGGCTTTTGATAAGCTTGTTAAGGAATTTAATGACACTGTAGGTGCTGAAAAAGGAATTATTGTTGAAGCATTCAGTCAAGGTAATGTAGTTGATTTATCAGAGAAAGTTTTAGATTCTGCAAATAAAAAAGTTGGTTCTGAAGATGTACCAAATATATTTGCAGCATACTCAGATACTGCATATGAAATGGATAAATTAGGGTTACTAGTAGATATGGATAAGTACATAAGTAAAGAAGAATTAAATGAATACATAGACGAATATGTAGAAGAAGGCAGAATAAATTCTAAGGATGAGTTTAAACTTTTCCCAATTGCAAAATCAACTGAAATTTTGATGTTAAATAAAACTGATTGGGATAAATTTGCAAAAGCTACAAATTCAAATATAAATGATATAAAAACAATTGAAGGATTAGTAGAGACATCAAAAAAATATTATGAATGGACAGATAGTTTAACGAAAGAGCCTAATGATGGTAAAGCATTTTTTGGAAGAGATGCTTTAGCAAATTATATTATTATAGGAAGTAAACAACTAGGAGTAGAAATTTTTTCTGTTAAAGATGGTAAAGTTACACTAAATATTGATGAAAAAGTTATGAAAAAACTATGGGATAATTTCTATGTACCATATATAAATGGATATTTTGCTTCTTATGGTAAGTTTCGTTCTGATGATGCAAAAACAGGTGATATATTAGCTCTTGTAGGTTCTAGTTCAGGAGCAGCATACTTTCCAGATAGAGTAATGCTAAATGATAATGAGAGTTATAATATTGAAACATCTGTTTTTCAAGCACCACGTTTTAAAGGAGAAGGAAAATATGCTGTACAACAAGGTGCAGGAATGGCTGTAACAAAATCTACTAAAGAAGAAGAATATGCATCAGTAGAATTTTTAAAATGGTTTACAGATAAAGAACCTAATATAAAATTCTCTATTGCTTCTGGATACTTACCAGTAAAGAAAAAAACGAATGATTTGGATGTTATAAAAGAAGTTATGAAGAAAGATAATTTGAGTTTATCTGATAAAGTTGAAGGTTCAATAGCCTCATCTATTGAACAGATTAACAGTTGTAATTTATATACTAATAAAGCATTTGATGGTGGAACTAAAGCTAGACAAATACTTGAATATTCAATGCTTGATAAAGCTAAAGAAGATTCAAATAAAATAAATGAATTAGTAAAAAGTGGAACTTCTAAGAAGGATGCAGTAGCACAATTTAATAATGATAAAAATTTTAAAACTTGGTTTGAAAGTTTTAAGGCTGAGCTTGAAAATGCTATAAAAAAATAGATGAATTGGCAGTTAGTGTGTTGACGAGCACAAAGGTATAGGTGGAATGGGTATGGAAAACAATCTAAGAAAAAACAATTCAATAATGAAAAAGATGATATTTCCCCTAATTATTGTTATGCTAATTCAAACAAGTTTATTTTGTGCCACAATTTTATGGGGAGGAACTATTAAGAAATTAAATGATAATTCGTTTGACATCTTAAATGAAAGAGTAATTAATCGTAAAAATTATATACAAAATGAAATGTTACAAAGATGGTCAAATACAAGTGAAACGGAAGCTACAATTAATTCCTCTGTAAAAAAAGTATTAAATGAAAAAAATGCCTTAATTGAGGATGTAGGCAACAATGAAGAAATTAACAAAGATATTATAAAAAGCATATCAAATGATTTAATATATCTTTTGAGAAAAAATTCTGTTACAGGAGCTTTTATAATCCTAAGTGACAAAAATATTAACGATAAGTCAATAGATAGTAAAGGTGAAATAAGTAGGACAGGATTGTATATAAGGGATTTAGACCCTAAGTTTAATCCAAATGATAATTCTGATTTGTTAATTGAGAGAGGTTCATCAGACATAGCAAGAAGTTTTGGAATATCTATGGACAGTTACTGGGAACCTAAGTTTTCATTTAAAAGTGAAAATGAGCAAGATGGAGATGATTTTTTTTATAAACCATTTAGAGCTGCAATTGATAATCCAAATGTATCAAGTTCTAATTTAGGATACTGGGGAAGTAAGTTTTTATTGACAAATGCAGGTGATAGGCTTATGACATATACAGTTCCCCTTATTTATGAAGATGGAACTGTATATGGAGTACTTGGAATAGATTTAAGTGTAAATTATTTAAGAGAATTACTTCCATATTCAGAGATAAATGGGAATAAAAAGGGTAATTATATTTTAGGTGTAGATAGAAATAATGATATGGCCTTTGAAAATGTAATTTCAAATGGATACTCATTAAAAGAAAAATTTTGGGATGGTTTACATTCTAATTTAGAGCAGAAGGAATCGTATAAAAATATATATAAGATTAAAAATAAAGATAATGAATGTGGTAATGGCAACATTTATGCTAGTGTACAATACTTAGATTTATATAACTCCAATACTCCATTTGAAAATGAACGTTGGGCTCTTTTGGGTATTATTGAAGAAAAAAGTCTTTTGTCATTTTCAAAAAGGGTAGAGAAATTAGTTATAATATCTATAGCAATTTCTTTATTAATAGGTCTAATAGGTATTTACATTGCATCAAGATTATTTACAAAACCAATTGTTCTTTTAGCCAACAAAGTTAGAAACAGTAATCCATCAAAACCAGTAAATCTTGATAAGATAAATATATCTGAAATAGATGAATTATCTTCAGCTATAGAGTTACTCAGTGCAAATGTTGCAGATTCTTCGTCAAAATTATCACAGATTATTGAAATGGTAGATATGCCAATTGGGGCTTTTGAGTTATACAAAAACGCAGAAAATGTTTTTTGTACAAAAGAATTTTTTAGCGTGTTTACTACTGAAATCAAATTTGAAGAATATGGATATATGGAAAAAAATAAGTTCCTGAAAAAATTAAGGGGACTAGATAAATATTTGCAAGAAAGTTATGAAACAGAAAATACATATATATATAAGTTTGAATCTAAAGATAAAAAACTTAAGTGGATAAGAATGAATATCTTTGAAGATGAGCTAAAGGTTCTTGGTGTTGTTGTTGATGTAACAAAAGAATTTATTGAGAAAAGAAAGATAGAATATGAAAGAGATTTTGATATTTTAACGAATCTTTTAAATAGGAGAGCTTTTCATTCACAGATACAAGAAAAATTTAAGAATAAAGATGAACTTAAGATAGCAGCATTTATTATGTGGGATTTAGATAATCTAAAATATATTAATGATACATATGGACATGATGCTGGTGATGAATATATTAGGTGTGCTGCAGACATACTTAAGAAGTTTATATCATGGAATGGTATAGTATCTAGACTTTCAGGTGATGAGTTTTATGTATTTATATATGGATATGAAAGTAAAGATAGTATAAGAGATATTATTAATTCTGTTAAGAAACAGATGAATAATACCTTATTAAAACTTCATGATGGAACAGAATTTAAAATAAGGGCATCAGCAGGAATTTCCTGGTACCCTGATGATTCAACCAACTATGATGAATTAATGAGATACGCAGATTTTGCTATGTATCAAATTAAAAATACAATCAAGGGTGAAGTTAGTGAATTTGATATTAATATATATAATAAGGATTCATTCTTATTGAGTAATAGAGAAGAATTAAACAAGTTAATTGATGGTCAATTAGTTGAGTATGCATTTCAGCCTATTGTAGATTGTAAAGGTAAAGTTTTTGCATATGAAGCACTTATGAGACCTAAAATAAAAACTTTTAGTTCACCAATAGATGTCATTAGATTAGCTCGTTCACAGTCTAAATTATATCAAATTGAGCGTATTACATGGTTTAAAGCACTTAAATCATTTAAAAAATACAAAGAAAAATTTGGCGATTGCAAACTGTTCTTAAATTCTATTCCTAATAATAATTTGTCAAAAGTAGATTTTGAGGAAATTGAAGATTTATATGGTGAATATTTAAATAGAGTAGTACTAGAAATAACAGAGAATGATAAGATTAATGAAGATTTTATTGAGAAAAAGAAAGCATATATAGACCATTGGAATATAGAAATTGCTTTAGATGACTTTGGGACAGGTTACAACGGAGATGCTGTACTATTATATATAATGCCAGACTATGTAAAGATTGATATGTCTATTGTAAGAGGTATTGATAAAGATGAAAACAGACAGAAAATATTAAAAAATCTTATCTCATATTCTAACGAAAGAAATATTAAAGTGATAGCAGAAGGTGTAGAAACAAAAGGTGAAATGGAAACACTAATTAATCTTGGAGTAGATTATATGCAAGGCTACTATATTAGTAAACCATCATTTATACCTGAAGATATAAGCGACAAAATTAAAAAAGAACTCAAGATATGTCATGAAAATAGGAATGATGTGGTTTAATAGAGGAAAAATTAAATTTATTTTTATGAACTTTTAGTTTATAATTAAAAAGAAAATAATATAATTATAAATCAAGGTGGTGGAGCTAATAATCACAACAAATATAGATATAAGAAAGTTAAATGAAAATCAATTAGAAGCAGTTGAGCATATAGATGGGCCTTGCATGATACTTGCAGGGCCTGGTTCAGGTAAGACCAGAGTAATTACATATAGAATAGCCAATATGGTTGTAAACAAAAACATAGCACCAACAAGAATCTTGGCAATAAGTTTTACCAAGGCATCTTCAATAGAAATGAAAAATAGAGCTTTGAATTTAAGTGATGATATAAGACTTAATAAGGTAACCTATGGTACTTTTCACTCTGTATTTTTTAAAATTCTAAGATACTTTGAAAGATACAACTTAGACAGTATATTTGATGAAAAGTCAAAGCGAATGACAATCAAGGCAATCCTAAAAAGTTTAAATATAGAGAATGCTGATGATGATGAGAATATAGGACAAGTTATAAATGAAATTTCCTATGTAAAAAATGAACTTATGGATAAAAATGAATTTAATTCAGAAGTATTAACAAAAGATGAGTTTTTAAAAGTATACAACTTATACGAAGAACAAAAATCTAAAGTTAATAAAATAGATTTTGATGATATGCTTATAAGAACTTATTATTTACTTTTGAACAATAAGTCTGCACTAGAAATGGTTAGAAATGTGTATAAATATATATTGATAGATGAATTTCAAGATATAAATAAAGTACAGTTTGAAGTTTTAAAGTTAATTTGTAGCCCATTAAACAATATATTTGCAGTTGGAGATGAAGACCAAAGTATATATGGATTTAGAGGTGCTAGACCAGATTTTTTGCTTGAATTTGAACAATACTTTAATAATACTAAAAAAATAATATTAGATATAAATTACAGGTCTAAAAGTGAGATAGTGCATACTGCAAATAGACTTATCGACAAAAATAAAAATAGATATGAAAAAATCATTAAGTGTAGTCAGGGGGATGGAGGAAGTGTTACCTATATTTCTCCGCATGATTCAGAGGAAGAAGCCTTATATATTGCCAGGGAAATAATTGACGAAATACAAAAAGATTATGTAGAGTATTCAGATTTTGCAGTAATTTATAGAACTAATATACAGTCAAGAGCATTAGTAGATGTATTTATGGATATGAGGATTCCATTTGTAGTAAAAGACTCAGTAATTACAATATATGACCATTGGGCAAGTCAAGATATACTAGCCTATTTAAGAATAGGTATTAATCCAAAATCAAATAAAGATTGGTTGAGAATTATAAACAAGCCTTTTAGATATATATCCAAAGACAGTATAAATATGGTTAAGGATGAAAAAGACTTTATAACAGCATTAATAAATAAGTGTAATCTTCATCCTAAACAAGTTAAAACAATAAATGATTTGGAAATAGATTTAAGTTATTTAAATACTTTAAATCCTAAAAATGCAATATCTTATATTAGAACTAGTCTTGATTATGATAGATATGTTTTAGATTATTGTAGCAACAGAAAGATAAAGACTAATGGACTTGTAGAGATATTAAATGAACTTGAGAGTTCAGCAACTAATTTTAATACTGTTACAGAGTTTTTAGAGCATATTGATAGAGTAAAGACTGAGTTAACGGAAAATAAAAAGAATAAGCAGACTGAGGGTGTCATATTTACAACTATGCATAGTGCAAAAGGATTAGAATTTAGAAATGTTTATATTATAGGTGTAAATGAAGGAACAATACCTCATGAAAAATCATATGATATTTGTAAGGAAGAGAAAAAAGAAGAACAATTAGAAGAAGAAAGAAGACTTATGTATGTTGCTATTACAAGAGCTGAAGAAAAGTTATGTATAAGCTCTACTTTAAATAAGTATGGTAAGAAAGTTGATAAATCATTATTTATTAATGATATAAAATCTCCAACGAAAAAAGAAATTGACAGTATTGGTGTAGGGGATAAGGTATACCATAAAAAATTTCATGAAGGAGAAATAATTAAAAAAGATGGAATTATGTTTACAATAAAGTTTAAAGATAGAGAGCGAATCTTGGATTTGAAAACTTGTTTATTGAAGAATATAATTTATACTATTTAATTTAGAATCTAAATTTAGATAGAAATATAATGTATTATTTATTATGTGCAAGACAAATAGATATGTGTAAAATGTATTATTTAACTTATTAGAAAAAGAAATAAGGGTTTAATATATTATTTATAGTTGTTTAGAAAAAGCAACAATGTGGAAAATATTATTTAGTATTATTAAAGAAAAGCAACAATGTGAA
>OBZK01000859.1_pt1 | contig 14840 bp, 15 predicted proteins | sample 1495511 | NCBI WGS metagenome assembly OBZK01 (sample SAMEA2580233, study PRJEB22360) | human gut metagenome | biome: human gut; feature: human-associated habitat; material: faeces | place: Denmark | collected 2008/2010
GCGCCGCAAATAAGCGGCGCTGTATTTGGCGTGGAGCGAAGGATTTGACCTTTACGTATCTGGAAGGGGAGAAATTGGTTGAGATTGCAAGTCAACTAAATCTGCCAGAAGGAACGGTCCGCCGTTGGAAGTGTACACATAAATGGGATAACGAACGTTCGGATAAGAAAAACGAGCGTTCGCGAAAGCGTAAGCGCGGAGCCCAGCCCAAAAATCAGAACGTCGTTGGAAACAACGGAGGAGCTCCGGAACAAAATAAGAATGCAGAAAAATTCGGTTTCTTCAGCAAGTATTTGCCTGAGGAGACCGTTTCTATTATCCAGGAGATGCCGACGGATCCGCTGGATGTCCTCTGGGATCAGATCCAGATTGCGTATGCTGCTATTATCCGGGCACAGCAGATCATGTATGTGCGTGACCGGGATGATAAGACAATCGAAAAGATTGAGCATAAGGTCGGCAACGTGATCGGAGAGCGTTGGGAGGTACAGCATGTCTGGGATAAACAGGGGAAATTCCTACAGGCCCAGGCCAGGGCACAGTCGGAGCTTCGCAGTCTCATTAAACAGTATGACGAGTTGCTGCATAAGCGCTGGGATCTTGCCAGTGATGAGCAGAAGGCACGTATAGATCAGATCAAGGCCCAGACGGATAAACTTAAGGGTACCGACAATGAAGCGGAGCTGAGCCGTCTTGACCAGGTTCTTAGCGAGATAAAAGGGGTTGTGTAGTATGCCATTTTCTGATAAACAGCAGGAGTTTTTCCGAAATGCAAACCACCGATGGAATATTAAGGTTGGTGCGACACGTTCCGGAAAGACCTATATGGACTATTATGTGATCCCTAAGAGAATTCGTGCCAGGAGAGAAAAAGAGGGCCTGGTGGCGATCCTGGGTGTTTCTAAAGGCACGATCCAGCGAAACATCGTTGAACCATTACAGCGTATCTGGGGAACCAAGCTGGTAGGTGATATCAATTCCCAGAACATTTGCCCTATGTTTGGAGAAGATGTTTACTGTTTGGGTGCTGAGAAAGTCAGCCAGGTATCTAAGATCCGAGGCTCTTCATTAAAGTATTGTTACGGTGATGAGGTTGTAGATTGGAACCAGGATGTCTTTAACATGCTTAAATCCCGTCTGGATAAGCCTTATTCCTGCTTTGACGGAGCCTGTAACCCAGATGCCCCACAGCACTGGTTTAAAAAGTTCCTGGACTCTGATGCAGACATTTACTGCCAGAAGTATGAGATCTTTGATAATCCATTTTTAAGCCGGGTATTTGTAGATGAGCTTTGCAAGGAATATAAAGGAACGGTCTTGTATGACCGGTACATCCGTGGCCTGTGGGTAGCTGCGGAAGGTTCTGTGTATAAGTTGATGTGTGATGCGACATCCAGTGGAGGCATTAACCCATATGCAATCTATGAGAAGCCTAAAAGCCTTTTACAGATCAATATTGGTGTTGACTTTGGTGGTTCAGGATCAGGACATGCATTTGTTGCTACTGCATATTCCAGGGCTTATCAAAGTATTACGGCACTTGCCAGTGAGCGCCATATGAGCGTAAATGGCAGTATTGATCCGGATAAGTTGGGAGAATTGTTTGTAGACTTTTGCTTGAAGATCATCAACCTGTATGGATTTATTACCGTTGTCTATTGTGATAGTGCAGAGCAGACGCTGATCGCAGGTATGAGGACAGCGGTCAGGAAGGCGGGGCTTGGCTGGATCCGGATTGAAAATGCCCTGAAGACAACAATCAATGACAGAATACGTTTTATGCAGCGGATGCTTAGCCAGCACCGCTTTTTCTATGTAAAAGATCAGTGCCAGAGCCTGGAAGATGCTCTAACAACGGCATTGTGGGACGAGAAGAAATGTCTTGTGGAAGATGTGCGACTGGATGACGGCACCAGTGATATTGATACGCTAGATGCTTTTGAGTACACATTTGAGCGGGATATCAGCCGGTTTATCCGGTACGAATAGAGGTGATAACAATGAAATTTTCTAAAATGCTGGCTGCGATCACGCAGGTTTTAAATCAGGATTCAGATACACAGGTTGATGTCTGCATGACTTCTGAAATGGCCCGTAGGATAGAGCTATGGACGGCCATGTATGAAGATAATGCGCCATGGGTGGATCGAAAGAAAGTGAAGAGTGCGCAGCTGCCGGCGGCTATTGCCTCTGAGGTTGCAAGACTTGTTACCCTGGAAATGAAGTCGGAGATAACAGGAGGTTCTTCCGCTGCTTATCTGAATGATCAGTATCAGAAAAAAGTGCTGACAAGTATCCGCAGATATGTGGAGTACAGATGTGCGAAAGGCGGCTTGATTTTAAAGCATTATGTTACAAAAACAGGTCTTGCGATCCAGTATGTACAGGCAGACTGTTTCTTCCCGCTTGCTTTTGATGATTCCGGCCAGATTCAGCAGTGTGTATTTACGGAACAGTTCCGGAAAGGACAGAAGATCTATACCAGGTTGGAAGTTCACACGCTGCAGGGAGAACAGATCCGGATCACAAACAGGGCCTTTGTTGCAACCAATGACTATAGCCTTGGAAGCGAGATCGGTATAAATTCTGTAGATAGATGGTCAGAATTAATGCCGGAAGCAGTGATGGAGGGTGCTGACCGACTTCTGTTCGGGTATTTCAAAGTACCTTTCGCAAATGCAGATGATACGGGAAGTCCGCTGGGTGTATCCGTATACTCCAGAGCGGTAGAGCTGATCAAAGAGGGGGACAGGCGCTATTCCAATATCTGCTGGGAATATGAGGGTACGCAGCTGGCGGTACATGTGGCAACTTCGTTGCTTAAATATAACCGTGACCTGGATAAATTTGAGTATCCGGGCGGCCAGGACAGGTTATACCGCAACGTGGAATATAACTCCGGGGCAACGGACAAGCCTTTTATGGACACATTTTCTCCCGGGATCCGAGATACGGCATTATTCAATGGGTTTAATAACCAGTTAAAGTTGATAGAGTTTGCATGCTGCCTGGCTTACGGAACGCTTTCAGATCCCCAGAATGTGGATAAGACAGCAACGGAGATCAAGACCAGCAAGCAGCGCTCCTATACCTTTGTATCAGATACGCAGTTAGCTTTACAGACCGCCCTGGAAGATCTGGTATATGCCATGAACTTTTGGGCTTCACTATATGGTCTGGTGCCGCTGGGCAATGACTATCAGGTTTCCTTTGACTGGGATGATAGCATTGTAGTAGATGCAGAGGCGGAACGCCAGACAGACCGTGCGGATGTTGCCATGGGTGTGATGAGCTTAGCAGAGTACAGAAGCAAGTGGTATGGGGAGACACTGGAAGAGGCCCAGAAGAACCTTCCTGAACCAGCAAGCGTAGAGGAGTGATCTGATTGACACCGGAAGAACTTGAAAAGCTGCCGAAGCCATTAGAACGTACCATGACGGCATTGGAAATGGATATCATGTTAGAGGTTGTAAACCGGATCCAGGAATGCTCCCAGATCACGCCGGTGACAGACTGGCTGCTTAACCGCATGACAGCTATAGGCATGAGTAAGAAACGGATCAAAGAGATCCTTCGGGAAGGTGTAAAAACTGCTGGGATCGATATTGATGAGATTTATGAAACTGCAGCAAGATCTGATTATGTGAGAAATAGTAGAATCTACAAAGCTGCAGGCATGGATGCAGTCCCGTATGAGGATAATGACTGGCTGAAACAGGTGGTGCAGGCAGTAAAGGACCAGACAGCGGATAGCCTCAGGCCCATGGAGAATATAACAAAGACAACCGGCTTTAATGTTCCAATGGGAAATGGGAAAAAAGTATTTACTCCTATGTCTGAATATCTGGAACGCAGCTTGGACGAAGCCATGATGAAGATCACTACTGGAGCTAAGACATACAGCCAGGCGATCGGGGATGTGATCGATGAGATGACATCCAGTGGTGTCCGGATAGTTGATTATGCGTCAGGAAAGTCAGACCGCATTGAGGTGGCTGCCAGAAGAGCCGTTATGACAGGCATTGCTCAAATGACCGATAATGTGAATGAGCATAACGCAAAGGAGCTGGGAACGGACTACTGGGAAGTTGAATGGCATTTAGGAGCCCGTAACACGGGAACAGGATACATGAACCACCAAAGCTGGCAGGGAAAAGTATATAGTTCTGCTGAAATGCGTACTGTCTGTGGCTTGGGAGAGATGCTGGAATTTGCCGGGATCAACTGCTATCATATCCGCTTCCCTTTTATTCCTGGTATTTCAAAACGTAAATACACGGATGAGTGGCTTGCAGAGCAGAACCGGAAAGAAAATGAAAAGAAGTCCTTTCATGGCAAAGAGTATGATACATACGCGGCGTTGCAGTATCAGCGGAAACTAGAGCGTACGATCCGAAAGCAGAAACAGGATATCAAGCTCCTGGAAAAGGGCGGAGCCGATAAAGATGACCTGACTGCAGCCAGATGCAGGAAGCGCTTAACGGAAAAGACCTATGTGGAATTTTCGAAGGCTATGGATTTGCGGCAGCAGAGAGAGCGATTGAAGGTTGGAAGCGGTAGTGATGTTAGTGAAAATGGGATTACAAACAAGAAAATACCGAAAAGTGAGGAGTATCGTATAAATCGAGATGAGATTTTTTCAAATGAGTATTTGAAAAAGTTTCGTGGTATAAGCGATAGTGCGATAGTGGATGAGAATATTTGCAAATACGCAAGAGCAGGTTTAATTCATCGGGACGGTACAGTAAAAGAGGATTTATATATTTTATCAAGCCGGACGGGTGAAATTCTGGGCAAGAATATCAATGATACGCTTGATTATGGTGTGTCACCTAATAAATCTGTTGTGAAGGCTGTGAGGAATAATCCGGAAAATCTGATTGGGCTGCATACACATCCAGATGGAACGCCGCCAACAGGTAGTGATTTTGAAGTATCTGGTTTGCGAGGATATAATTTTGGTGTGGTGGCCTGTGCTGATGGAAGTGTTTATACATATAAGCATTCAAAACAATATGTAAGCAAAATCTATATCGATAGTACAATTGAAAAGTACAAGAAAATGATTGATTCAACTGGTCATAAGGTTTATACTTCTGATATAGAAGCACACCTTGCGGCATTAAAAAGGGTTTCGGAGGAATATGGAATTTATTATGAAAAAAGATAAAGATTTTTATTATGATGGTCCTGTAAAAGATTCCGGCAGAAGTCTGGAAGAACTTGATAGGGATATTAAGAAAGAAAAAGCCAGAATGGAAAAGCAAAGCTGGCCTACAACATATCAGGGAGAATAGATACCACCAGTCAGTAGGCCGGTGGTATTTTTGTACCCATTTTTAAGAATAATTGCGACGTCGCAAATGAAAGAAGGTGATCTTATGGGACTTTTATCATGGATCAGGCAGAGGTTTTTCAAAAAGAAAGAGTGCTGCCACCACTACCGGAAACATTGGAGCCGGGCTTCCGGTCCTTATGGCGGTTATGTAAGACGTTGTACCAAATGTAATAAGATCGAGCAGTAAGCACGCAGAGATGCGTGTTATTTTTATGCAAAAAATTGTCCGGAATGACGTAAAACTACCAACACAAGGGAAGCAACCCCGTAAAAAGCGTAGTGGGAAAGGAAGAAAATGAAGAGAAAATTTTTAGAAGACATGGGTCTGTCCAAGGAGCAGGTTGACAGCATTATGGATGAGAATGGCAGGGATATTGAAGCCATGAAGTCTGAGCGGGACAATTATAAGTCTCAGCTTACGACAGCCCAGGAGACTTTGAAAAGCTTCGAGGGTGTCAATGTACAGGAACTTCAGGGAAAGATCACCAAGCTGACTGCAGATATGGCAGCCAAAGATGCTGAACACCAGAAACAGATTGCGGATCGTGACTTTAACGATCTTTTAAAGACTACTGCAGAAGGGTACAAACCCCGTGATCTGAAAGCGGTCATGCCATTCCTGGATGTAGAAAAGCTGAAAGCCAGCAAGAACCAGGAAGCAGATATTAAAACTGCTCTGGAGGCAGTTAAGAAGGACAATGCCTATCTGTTTCAGGATACGCAGATACCCAAAGTGGTTTCTTATACTCCTGGACCGGGCGGTAAAGGAACTGAAGACACAAAGGCAAGGGCAAACGAAGCCTTAAGAAGCATTTTAGGAAGAGAATAAGGAGGTAATTGATTTATGGCAGTTAATATTACAAGCAGAGCCGATGCGGAGGCAATCATCCGTGAACAGGTAGTATCTACCATTTTCCAGGACGCACCAAAGCAGTCCGTATTTATGAGCATGGCACGCAAGTTGCCAAATATGACCAGCAACCAGACCAGGATCCGTGTATTGGATTTCCTTCCAACTGCGTACTGGGTGGACGGTGACACTGGTATGAAGCAGACCAGCCGCCAGGCATGGGATAATGTATATCTGGATGCAGCCGAACTGGCAGTTATTGTGCCGATCCCAGAGGCAGTATTAGATGATGCGGAGTTTGATATCTTTGGTGAGATCACTCCAAGAGTAAACGAAGCAATCGGCCAGAGAGTAGACTCTGCGATCATCTTCGGTGTGAACCGTCCACGAGTATGGCAGAACGATATCATCACTCTGGCACGTCAGGCAGGTAACAATGTAGCTCCAGGTGTCAGCCCGGATTATTACAACCTGCTGCTGGGAGAAAACGGTGTAATCTCCAAAGTGGAAGAGGACGGTTATATGGCAACCGGTGCTTTGGCTTCCATGGGTATGAGAGCGAAGTTAAGAGGTATCAAAGCAACAGACGGTACTCCGATCTTTAAGAGCGATATGCAGGGATCTACCAATTATGCACTGGATGGTGCGCCAATGTATTTCCCACAGAACGGCGCATATGACAACAACATTGCTCAGCTGATCGTAGGCGATTTTAAACAGGCAGTGTATGCGATTCGCCAGGATATTACTGTAAAGATCCTTGACCAGGGTGTTATCCAGGATCCAAGCACAAAGGATATCGTTTACAACCTGGCACAGCAGGATATGGTGGCTCTGCGTATTGTATTCCGCATGGGCTGGGCTCTTCCAAACCCGGCAACCAGAATGGATGAGGATCGTGTAGGATGCCCATTTGCTTATCTGGAACCAGCAACACCGGTAACTACCCAGACAGTTACATTTACCGTAAAGGATAATCAGAGTGAAGCAAAACCGATTGAGGGCGCCATTGTAGATGTAAACGGATCCAGATTAAAGACCAATGCATCTGGTGAAACTGTATTTAACTTAAGACCTGGTACATATCCAGCTAAGATCAAAAAGACCGGATATAGTCAGATTACAGAAACTGTAACTGTAGTTGCATCTGCAGTAACTAAGGACGTAACTTTAATTCCAACTACCTAGGAGATGATGTGCTGATGACTTATGCGGATGAAGAATTTTATAAAAATAAATATCTTTTAGGGCGGAAACCGGTCATCAGCACTGGTTTCCCTTTTTATGCCAGAGAGGCGAGTTATCACATAGATCGGTACACTTTCGGAAGGCTGGCAGCTATGACAGACATTCCAGAAGAGGTCCAGATGTGCTGCTGCGAACTAGCTGAGTCTATTTACCAGCAACAAAAGACAGAGAAAGATGTTTCTGGAAAGACTTCAGAAAAGAATGGAACGTATTCTGTTTCCTATGGATCTTCTCAGGAACTGGCAACGGCAGCTGTACAAAAACAACATCAGATTGTTATGAAATGGCTGGAAAATACCGGACTCTGTTATCAGGGGGTGTAGTGATGTTTACCAATGCAGATGTGACATTATATTTGTACCATAAATCAGGAAAAGAGATTAGCTATGAGAGAGTAACTATTCCGGATGTTTACTGGGAAGATGTACGCCAGTCCACGTTTTTAAAGACCGGGCAGAGGGATGCTGCTTCTGTGCTTTTGGTCATTCCATTGGAAAACATCACAAAGCCGCTTGTATTTACCCCAGGCAAGGATCTGGCTGTAAAAGGTATCGTTGAAGATGAAATAGACTGCAGCAGTCAGGAAACCATGTCAAAGTCACTGGCAGCGTTGAAAGCAAGCTATGGGTATGTGACAGTTACAACTGTGGATGAAAGGCTGTATGGCAGTGAATCGGTCCAGCATTATGAACTGTCCTGTAAGTAGGAGGCAGTCAGATGAAGTTAGAAGTAGAAATGAAACCGGTTGATATGATTCTGAAGAGACATGGGCTGCAGGAGAATGGACCAGCACAAAAGACGATAGATAGCGAATGTATGCGCTATATGAGTGATTACATGCCAAGGCGTCAGGCTGGTGAACTGGAACATATGATGGTGATGTCTACGGTCATAGGTTCTGGCCAGATCGATACGCCTGGTCCATACGCCCATTACCTTTATGAGGGTATCCTTTATGTATCACCGACAACAGGCAGTGCCTGGGCGAAGAAAAATGAAATAAAGGTACCAACAGGAAAAGAACTGACTTATGCAGGCGCTCCCATGCGTGGAAAGAAATGGTTTGAACGTATGAAAGCTGATCATAAAGATGACATTCTTCAGGCAGCACAGGCAGTACTTAGCAGGGGAGGCAGTATATGACGATCATTGAGTATATGCGCCGGAAATTAACCGAATATCCAAAGATATCAGAGTTTCTGGCCGGTGATGATATCCATATTGATTTTACAGAACCGGATCCGGTTAATTATGGTTTGTCCAGCAGTGGGGATGCCCTGGTAAAAGAAGATATCCTGGGTAATCAGATCCGCAGGCATAACTTTGTTATGTACGCAGTGGGGCAGTCATTTACCGATTACAACCGGCTGGCAAACAGCAATTTTCTTCTGGAACTGGCCTATTGGCTGGAGCAGCTTCCAGAAGAGAATGGAATAGAAGTAAATGTGGGTGACGAAGTGAAACAGGCCACATTTTTAAAAGCAACCACAGCCAATGCTATGAGTATGGGGCTGATGGGAGATACCGTTGAACAGGGCGTTATGTATCAGCTGCAGATCTACGCCCAGTACAAAGTTGAAAGTGAGGAAGAATAAATGGCAGATAAGGCACCTGTTGCAGGACAGAAGATTAAAAGAAAATTCATGGGTAACTTTATTGACTCCGCTCTTCCAGGCGCAGCGGAAACGGCTTATGTGCGTCTTGGAAAAGATCTGGAAGAGTATAACGTGGAAATGAATGCCAATGTGGATACCAAGGATAATATCCTGGGTGAAACATCCGTTACTTTGGACAGCTATCAGCCACAGGCAACAGCAGATCCGTTTTATGCTGTTATGGGGGATCCCATGTTTGATCGCCTCCAGGGCATTGTTGATGAGCGTCAGACTCTGGATGATTTAAAGACTACCGTTGTTGAAGTACATCTTTGGGATGAAGTATCAGAAGCTGCTGGAAGTTATGTTGCATACTGTGAGGATGCTATTATTGAGGTGTCCAGTTACGGTGGTGATACTTCGGGTTATCAGATCCCGTTTAATGTACATCATACAGGAAATCGTGTAAAAGGTAAGTTTGTACTGGCAACAAAGAAGTTTACGCCTGACGCCGAATAAGGGGGATTTATATGGAAAGCCTTAAATTTGATGAAGGTTATAAGGAGTACATGATAAATGGCGATCCGGACCGTGTGATCCGGATCAATCCCTCCGACCTGAACATGTGGCAGCGCTGTATGAATGAAATGGAGAAGCTGGAACATGTGAAAGATGAACTTCAGGGCAATGTCAAACTTCTGGAGGACGGTACCGTAGATCCAACAGATGAAAATGCAAGCGCTGAGTGGAAGAAAGCAGAGCAGGGCGTGAAAGACTGTTTTAATGCTATTTTCAATGCAGACGTATATGACACGCTGTTTAATGGCCAGTCTCCATTTTCACCGGTAAAGGGTGGGAAGCTCCTGTTTGAATCCGTTATGGACGGTTTGATGCCGATCATTAAGAAGAATATGAAAGCCGGTGTAGAAGCAAGTAATAAGCGCATCCAGAAGTATACAGCCGGTTACACAAAATGATCCGGTTAGGTCAGCTTCCTGTTATTCTTACGATAGGCGAAAAGGAATGGAAGATAAGGACGGACTACAGAGATATCCTGGTGATCATGCAGGCCTTTAATGACCCGGAGCTTATGGTAGAAGAAGCGTACATGGTCATGTGTAAGATCCTGTATGAAGACTGGCCGGATATGCCAAGGGAACTTTATGAAGAGGCTGCTAAAAAGGCACTCTGGTTCTTGGATTGTGGCCAGGAAGACGAAGATGAGATAATGCCGGTCAAGGTGATGGACTGGGAACAGGACGAATCGATCCTGTTTCCGGCTATCAACCAGGTGGCTGGATGTGAAGTAAGATCTGTTTCTTATATACATTGGTGGACCTTTGTGGGATATTTTATGGAGATCCGGGAAGGAATCTTTTCTACTGTGCTTGGAATCCGGCAGAAAATGGCGAAGGGTAAGCGCCTGGAAAAGTGGGAAAGAGAATTCCGCAGAAGCAATAAGAAAATCTGTGATCTTAAGACACGATATACGAAAGAAGAACAGGAAGAAATTGATTACTGGAATAAGTTATTAGGCTGAGGCGCTTTGGAGCGTCTTATTTTTATGCCTGGAAATGAGGTGAGGATATGGCAGCAGATGGCAGTCTGAAATTTGATACGAAGATAGATACTTCTGGGCTGGAGAAAGGGACCGGGACGTTGGAGAAAGCGTTTGAACGACTTACTAAGGCGGTAGACAGGCTTTCTGATAATATCTCCAATGTGTTTAATAATGCCGGACAGGCTGCCGAAGCAGCAGCGGCCCAGTCTTCTAAAGCTGCTGAAGGAATTGACCAGGTAACTGAGTCTGCAAAGAGAGCTGAAAAGCAGACTAAAAGCCTGCAGGAACAGATGGATGCTATCAAAGTGGATCGTGGGGAATACCAGGAACAGGAGTCGACACCTGCCAGACAGGTAAAGGTGGACGATCCTTCTGCATATGGGTATGATCCAGCAGCAATAGATTTTATCGAAAAATACACATCCGGAGAGAAGAAAGCAGATCAGGAGACCAATGAATTTATCCAGAAAATCAGCAGCTTAAAGAAGGAACTCAAAGACCTGGAAAGCCAGGGGATGTACTTCGGTGATGATCAATATGATGAAGCTTATCTGAAACTGGAAAAAGTCAAGCAGGCTCTTAAAGATTACAAGCAGGAACTGACCAATCCAACGCCAGATGCAGTTGTTTTTCCAGCAGATTCCCTGCAAGGGAAGATTGATCGTTTAAAGAAGGAACTCAAAGACCTGGAAAGCCAGGGGAGAAGCTTTGGAGATGCCTTGTATGACAGTACCTATAAAGCTTTAAACCAGGCACAGTCTGACCTGAATACTTATAAAAAGGATCTTACGACTCCTGTTAAGATCCCGGTTCAGTTTGACGCAAACTCTTTTGAAGGGCAGAAAGAAGCACTCAGAAGTAAACTTTTGGGAATGGAGCAGCAGGGGATATCACTTGGAAATGCGGATTATGACCAGACCTATGTTCAGCTGCAGCAGGTGATCCAGGCAGAGAATGAATACAAAAAGTCTCTTTTAAATGCAGATGCCGGTCAGAAAAAAGCGAGTGCATCCGCAAATAAGTTAAGAGACTCAGTGAATGGAGCAGGCAAAGCAGCACAGACTTCCGGTAAAGGCATGAAACTTTTAGGCCGGATCAGCCGCATGATGATGATGCGTTTTGTCATGCAGGCAGTAATGGCAGCAACGGGTGCAATAAAGGAAGGGTTCCAAAATCTTGCAAGATATTCCGGAAGTGCAAACCAGACATTATCAAGCCTTATGTCTTCGCTGTTGTATTTAAAGAACAGCTTAGCGGCAGGATTTGCTCCTATCTTAAGCGTTGCGGTACCGGCAATTAATGCATTGATTGATGCAATAGCTTCAGCTTTAGCCTGGATTGGGCAGTTGGCGGCTGCATTAACAGGAAAATCAACCTTTGTAAAGGCCAAAAAGACCCAGGAAGACTATGCGAAAAGCCTGAAAAAGACAGGAAGCGCCGCAAAAAATGCAGGTAAAAGTCTGGCGGATTTTGATAAACTGCGCCTATTGGATAAGCAAAATTCCGGTGGCGGTGGAGGTGGTTCAGAAACAGATCCCTCCCAGATGTTTGAAACAGTGGCGGTATCTAGTTCTCTGGTAAAAGCTCTGGATGCATTAAAAAGCAAATGGAATGATCTGTCTTCATTATTTGCAAAAGGCTTTAAAGTTGGTCTGGGTGATGTTGCCCCAAGGTTTGAGACCATTAAAAAGGGACTGCAGAGCATTAAGGAAAGTCTGTTAGGTATCTTTTCGGACCCGCAGGTTCAGGCGGCTGCAAGTACCTGGGGAAATAAAATGGTCTATGACCTGAGTGTGATCACTGGATCTATCGCTTCGGTTGGTATTACCCTGGCAGCAAATCTGATCGGTGGTACCGCCAAGTACCTGGAAGAGGCTCAGGACCGGATCAAGCAGTATATCATAGATATGTTTGATATAACCGGAGAGACTGCGGATATTGTGGCAAATTTCTCTGCGGCATTTGCAGAAGTGTTCAATGCCTTTGCAGATGAAAACGAACAAACTTTTACAGCAAACCTGATCGGGTTCTTTTCTAATTCCTTTATGGGTGTGACAGAGCTGTTTGCCAAATTAGGCCGTGATCTCTTAAATGCCCTGCTTACTCCGTTTACCAATAATGCAGCAGGCTTTAAAAAGGCATTTGATGGTCTTCTGGGTGTTGCATCCCAGGTAATGGGAGATATCAAAGATATATTTACGGATGCCTTTGATCAGATAAATCAGACCTATGATGAGCATATAGCTCCCATGTTTGATGCATTTACAGAAGGATTTACGGAGATCTACGGAAGTGCCTTGGAAGCATTTGAGACATATATACTGCCGGCACTCCAGAATGTTGCCGATAAATTCTCAGAGGTCAAAGAGCAGTACCTGCAGCCATTTATCAGCAGTTTTGTCGCACTGTTTGGACAGCTGGCAGATACAATAACTGCTGTATGGAATAGTGCCTTACAGCCGTTCCTGAACTGGATTGTCCAGAACTTTGGGCCACTTATTGGTAATGCGATCCAAAATATAGGAAACTATTTAGCGTCGCCAACTGATCCTGCAAAGCTTTTCCCTGGGCGGCCGAAAGTGAAAGATCTGATCGCTCAGTCACGCAATTATCAACCAGAAATTTTTGCGGATATGTCTGAAATGCATCCGTAGCAACTACCTTACTCATCACATATTCTGCTATATAGCTCATATTTCATGGTGGCTATTCCGTTTTTACTGATCCTCTTTTACATTGTAAGTGTAGCAATAAACTTGCAATGTAAATGGAGGAAACTACATGGAAAAACTGAGGAATAAGATACTGGCTACGTTAAAAACGGGAGGAAATTTTACAACAGAACAGTTAATGATCCTGGATCAGGTGCTGTGTCATGAAATGAGTGGGTATGAAGTAAGAGAAAAGACAATGGAGCTAATGGTGGAAAATACGGAGAACTGGCAGCTTTATGAGATATTTATGGTACGTAAAAAGCTTATAAATCTGTCAGATGGTACTTTGGGTCAATACAAAAGAGTTATTGAAGATTTTTTACGTTGGTGCCCTAAAAAGCTGAAGGATGTAACTGCTGATGACATACGTATGTATATGGTATATTACAGAAAAACTCACGACATATCCACACGTACTCAGGATGGACATAGACTGATCTTTAGTTCTTTTTTTACATTGCTGCATGATAATGGGTATATCCCAAGCAATCCGTCAGCCGCATTGGATCCAATAAAGTACAAAGCAAAAGTCAGAGAACCTTTATCACGTCTGGAAGTAGAAAAGATACGCCGTAAGTTCCAGAACATACAGGAAGAGGCTATTTTTGAAATGTTTTATTCCACAGGCTGCAGAGTATCGGAAGTTGCTGATATGAAACTTTCTGATATTAATTTTGAAGAAGGATCCATAAAAGTATGCGGCAAAGGAAATAAAGAACGCTTTGTACATTTGACACCTAAGGCAATCTTGTCATTAAAAGCTTACCTGGAAACACGAAACGATAATACAGATGCAGTTTTTGTGGTAGGTAAGCGAAAAACAGCCGGCATGGGCAAAAGTACACTGGAGAAAATCGTTAAAGAAATTTGTTCCAGGACGGATATACAAAGAACGGTCACACCTCATGTTCTGCGACATACATTTGCTACACATATGCTGGAGACCTCACCGATTGATGTTGTACAAACTTTGTTAGGACATGAAAAACTTGATACGACAAAGATTTATGCAAAAACAAGTATGATGGTGATAAAAGATAACTTTTATCGTTCCCACTTATAAACATAACGCTCTGGTAGATGATCCTGCCAGAGCTTTTATTTTACCTAAAAATATGAGGAGGTATCTCAATGGAAAAAATCAAACTCACAGGATCGGAGCAGCTTTATGAGATCCAGAGTATCCGGTCAACATCGGAGCATGTGTTACAGATTATTTTTGCAGATGCTGTACCGGACTCCTGGGACGGTGATATCCAGTTGTATACGGCGGGAGCTGTTTTGGCAACCACATTGACCGGCTGGAACACCGTATATCGTGATGAGGGCCAGACAGTGTATCTATCGGATGATGGTAGCGTGTATACGCCACCTACTGATCCAGAGCCAGTTACACCACCAGAGCCGTATGTGCCAACTCTTGCAGAGCTGCAGGCCAGTAAGAAGCAGGAGGTTAGCCGGGCATGCGAGCAGGCCATCTATTCCGGCGTCAGTGTAACGCTTGCAGATGGATCCACAGAGCATTTTGCGCTGA
>OBZK01000888.1_pt1 | contig 14212 bp, 9 predicted proteins | sample 1495511 | NCBI WGS metagenome assembly OBZK01 (sample SAMEA2580233, study PRJEB22360) | human gut metagenome | biome: human gut; feature: human-associated habitat; material: faeces | place: Denmark | collected 2008/2010
CCTGTCATAAGCTTCCTTATTGCGCAGATCAGGAAAAAGCCGCCCGGCAACTGCCGGACGGCTTTCATTCAGCTTATTTAACTTAATTTATGGATAAACAACCCACTTCTTAACTTCGGTTCAAACCAGGTAGACTTCGGCGGCATTAAAAGGCCTGCATCTGCTACTGCTAAAAGCTCTTCAATAGAAGTGGGATACATGGAAAAGGCAATCTCCATATCTTCCCTTACACGGCGTTCCAGTTCTTTTAATCCCCGGATCCCGCCGATAAAATCAATACGCTTATCCGTTCTTGGATCACCGATGCCAAGTACCGGTCCTAACAGCTGGTCCTGTAAAATAGAAACATCCAGTCCCTTTACCGGATCAGCGCTCCTGTACTGGGGAAGTACCTTTAAAGCATACCAGGTGTTGTCCAGGTACATGCCGAAAGTTCCTTTTTCAGCCGGTGCATAAGGTTCTTTTCCAATTTCTTCCAGTTCGAACTTTCCCTTTACTGCCTCAAAGAACTGTTCCCTGTTCATTCCATTTAAGTCCTTGACCACACGGTTGTATGGAAGGATCATTAATTCCTCATCCGGGAACAAAACAGACAGGAAGTAGTTAAATGGCTCTTCACCTGTATATCCAGGGTTTTCTGCCCTGCGTTTTAAGCCTACCTTTACAGCGGAAGCTGCTCTGTGATGTCCGTCTGCAATATAGGTAGCCGGAATTGCTGCAAATGCTGCCTCAATAGCTGCAGTCTGTGCCTGATCATCGATCTTCCATACCCGGTGACGGATGCCGTCATCCGACACAAAATCATAAAGAACCGGTTTGGCCTTTTCTTCTGCTACAATAGCCTTTAAGATCTCATTCTGTCTGTAAGTCAGAAAAATGGGACCAGTCTGGGCATTGACTGTATCCACATGACGGATACGGTCTAATTCTTTATCCTCTCTGGTATTTTCATGCTTCTTGACCACTCCGTTTACATAATCATCAATGGAACTGCAGGCAACGATCCCTGTCTGGCTGCGTCCATCCATAGTCAGCTCATACAGATAATAATGGTCTCCTGCATCTGTAACATACACACCTTCTGCGATCTGGGTATCTAAAAGCTCTCTCGCTTTTTCATACACACAATCTGCATAAGTATCCACATCATCAGAAAACTGAGTCTCCGCCCTGTCAATATTTAAGAAAGAAACAGGATTTCCTGCTACAGCTGCACACGCCTCTTTCCTGTTGTATACGTCATAAGGAAGGGATGCAACCTTAGCTGCATTCTCCTTTGCAGGTCTGATGCATATAAATGGTTTTACTACTGCCATTTTTTTCTCCTTCTGATCCGTCCTTTTATTTCACTATGCGTACCCGTAAAACACCCTCAATGGCCTTTAATTTCTCCACAGTTGCCTCTTCTGGCTTGTGTTCCAGATCTAATAAGGTATACGCAAACTTATCACGGCTCTTATTAGTCATATCAGAAATGTTTACGCCCTGAGCTGCCAGTATTGCAGTGATCTGTCCGATCATATTTGGGATATTCATATGAAGAACGGCAATACGGCTTTCTGCCTGGCATACACCCATATCGCAGGCCGGATAATTAACAGAATTTTTAATATTACCATTTTCCAGATAATCTGTGATCTCCTTTACTGCCATTACCGCACAGTTGTCCTCAGACTCTCTTGTGGAAGCACCCAGATGTGGGGTGAGGATCACATTTTTCATATGTACTACCTTTGGATTTGGGAAATCGCTGACATAACGGGCAACTTTTCCAGCCTCCAGTGCTGCAGCCATATCATCATCATTTACAAGAGTATCCCTTGCAAAGTTTAAGATCACCACGCCATCCTTCATCATGTCCAGTTTATCTTTATTGATCATGCCTTTGGTGGACTCTAACAGCGGCACATGAACGGTAATATAGTCGCACTCCTGGAAAATAGTATCTACATTGGTGATGTGCTTTACATTTCTGGAAAGTCTCCATGCTGCATTAACAGAAATATATGGGTCATAACCGTAAACTTCCATTCCCAGATGGGTAGCTGCATTTGCAACCTCAGCACCGATAGCGCCAAGTCCGATGACACCTAACTTTTTACCCTTTAATTCCCAGCCTGCAAATGCTTTTTTGCTCTTTTCTGTTGTTTTTGCAATGTTTTCGTCCTGGGCATTGTCCTGACACCATTTAATACCGCCCACAATGTCACGGGAAGCTAAAAACATACCGGCAAGAACCAGCTCTTTTACTCCGTTTGCATTGGCACCTGGTGTGTTAAATACAACCACACCAGCCTTTGCGCACTCATCTAAAGGAATGTTATTTACACCTGCACCTGCACGTCCTACTGCCAGAAGTCCCTCCGGCAGCTCCATTTCATGCATAGAAGCGCTTCGTACTAAAAAGGCATCTGCCTCTGCTTTATTGTCAGTTATCTCATAATCAGCCGGGAACAGGTCTGTTCCGCAGGCTGCTATTGGATTTAAGCAATGGATCTTTTTCATAATACTATCTCCTCGTCCTCATAAATAGTGTTCATATAGATCACAGATGTTTCTTCTCAAAATCAGACATAAACTCAACCAGCTTCTCTACACCGGCCTTTGGCATTGCATTGTAGATACTTGCGCGCATGCCGCCTACTGTTCTGTGTCCCTTTAAGTTTTCAAGTCCTGCTGCCTTGGATTCTTTTACAAATAAGGCATCCAGTTCTTCATTTCCTGTGATAAATGGTACGTTCATGATAGAACGGTCTTTCTTTACTACAGTGCCCTTGAACAGCTTGCTCTCATCTAAGAAATCATAAAGGATCTTTGCCTTCTCCTCGTTGATCTTCTTCATCTCTTCCAGGCCGCCTTTTGACTTTAACCACTTAAATACCTTGCCGCACATGTAAATGCCGTATGTAGGAGGTGTATTGTAAAGGGATTTTGCATCTGCATGGATCTTGTAACGCAGCATGGTAGGTGTTCCCTCTAATACATCCTCTGTGATCAGATCCTCACGGATGATAACGATAACAGTACCTGCAGGTCCTACGTTCTTCTGTGCACCTGCAAAGATCAGGCCATATTTAGATACGTCAACAGGCTCAGATAAGAAACAGGAAGACTGGTCTGCTACTAACAGCTTTCCCTTTGTATTCGGGAGAGTCCAGAACTTTGTTCCGTAGATAGTATTATTTTCACAGATGTACACATAATCTGCATCTTCAGATACAGGCAGGTCAGAACAATCCGGAATATAGCTGAAAGTCTTATCAGCACTGGAAGCGATCGCATTTGCCTTTCCGTAAATAGATGCCTCTTTATGCGCTTTCTTTGCCCACTGTCCAGTAATGATATAATCTGCCACGCGGTTCTTCATCAGGTTCATAGGAACCATGGCAAACTGGGTAGAACCGCCGCCCTGAAGAAAAAGCACCTTATAATTCTCTGGAATGTGTAAGAGATCGCGCAGATCTGATTCAGCATCTTCAATAATGGTCTCATATGATTTAGATCGATGGCTCATCTCCATTACTGACATTCCTGTGCCTCTGTAATCCAGCATTTCTGCTGCTGCCTCTTTCAGGACTTCTTCCGGTAATACTGCCGGCCCTGCTGAAAAGTTGTAAACTCTGCTCATAATTCTCCTCCTCTTGGAATTAATTGTGTACCCTCATTTATTTATATGCAAGGGGCTTCCCTGCATGATGCAAACAGGAAATTTTTCCTGCATCACACAGAGAAGCCACCTGTGTATATACGCCCTTGTATAAGTAATTTTTGTATAAATAATTCCGTCTTTACTGTTACTTTACCAGTATAAACCAATAACACGGTAACGTTCCAAGGTGTTAGAAATTACTATACAACGTTTCATTTTATTTTTCAAGCAGATTTCATCTGAATCTTTTTTAGATTTTCAGTTAACTGTTGAATTTTTTTCTATGAAAACGCTGAACTAGTTGATCTTTAAGTCTGTATCATCAAATGCATCTGCGATAGGAGCTCCCGGAGATACCATTGGGAATACCTTGTCGTCGCAGCCGATCTGACAGTCAATGACAACAGGGATATTTAAAGAGATCGCCTCTTTTAATACAGGAGCCAGCTCCTCTTTCTGGGTCACTCTGTAAGCCTTTGCTCCCATTGCCTCTGCGATCTTTACATAATCAACAGAATCATTGAGAACAGTCTGAGAATAACGCTTTCCATAGTAGAGCGTCTGCCACTGACGCACCATACCTAATACATGGTTGTTGATGATCAGTTCGATCACCGGGATATTGTAACGGGTCGCTGTAGCGATCTCGTTCATATTCATGCGGAAGCAGCCATCACCTGCAATGTTGATAACAGTCTTATCCTTGCAGCCCATTTTAGCACCAATAGAAGCGCCCAGGCCATATCCCATGGTTCCCAGTCCACCGGAAGTAAGAAGGGTTCTGGGCTGACGGTATTTGTAATACTGGGCCGCCCACATCTGGTGCTGGCCAACCTCTGTTACGATCACAGCGTCCCCGCCTGTAACTTCATTTACAGTCTGGATAATAAAAGGACCGGTAAGTACATTCTTATTGTAACGCAGTGGATACATATCCTTCATACGTTCAATATGGGCGATCCACTCATCATGGTTAATAGGATCCAGATGGGTATTTAACCTGCGTAAAATAGTCTTAGCATCTCCAATGATGCTTGCGTCAACCTTAATATTCTTGTTGATCTCCGCACGGTCAATGTCAATCTGTAAAATTTTTGCGTTTTTCGCGAATTTTGATGCATTTCCAATAACACGGTCACTGAATCTGGCGCCAACTACTACTAAAAGGTCTGCCTCAGTAATGCCATAGTTGGATGTTTTAGTTCCATGCATACCAACCATACCTGTATACAGTTCATCTGCACCATCAAATGCGCCCTTACCCATTAAGCTGTCTGCAACCGGTGCCTGGATCTTGTGGGCAAACACACGCAGTTCTTCAGAAGCATTGGAAATAATAGCACCACCGCCTACGAAAATAAATGGCTTCTGGGCCTTGCGAATCAGTTCCAGAGCCCGCTCCATATCTTCTTCTTTAATGGTATCGGTCTGTGGTTCGATCTTCTCCGGCTCCTGATACTCATAATCTGCAGTTGCCGCAGTTACATCCTTTGTAATATCCACCAGAACAGGGCCCGGTCTTCCACTCTGGGCGATGACGAAAGCCCTGCGGATCACTTTTGCCAGTTTGTTGATGTCTTTTACAATGAAATTGTATTTCGTGATAGGCATGGTCACACCGGTAATGTCGATCTCCTGGAAACTGTCCTTACCTAAGAGGCTGTTTGCCACGTTACAGGTAATAGCTACTACCGGAACTGAATCCATATATGCAGTAGCAATACCTGTTACCAGGTTAGTCGCACCAGGGCCGGAAGTTGCCAGGCATACGCCTACCTTTCCAGTTGCCCTGGCATATCCGTCTGCTGCATGGGAAGCGCCCTGTTCATGAGATGTAAGAATATGGGTGATCTCATTCTGGTGCTGATACAGCGCATCATATATATTCAGGATGGCACCGCCCGGATATCCGAAAACAGTGTCTACCCCCTGTTCTTTCAAACATTCTATAACGATTTCCGCACCTGTCAATTTACTCATATGTCCTGTACTCCTTTACAATATTACTCAGCGCTTTCCTTATTTTGCCTGAAGGATAGCACCCTTGTCGCCGGAAGTTACCAGTGAAGCATATCTTGCCAGATAACCGGTAGTCACCTTTGGCTCTCTTGGCTGCCATTTTGCTTTTCTGGCTGCCATTTCTTCATCAGAAACCAGTACATTTAACTGATGATTATCAATATCAATGGAAATGATATCTCCCTCTTCTACTAATGCGATCGGACCGCCTACAGCTGCCTCCGGAGAAACATGTCCGATAGAAGCACCTCTGGATGCTCCGGAGAAACGTCCGTCTGTAATCAGGGCTACTGTGGATCCAAGTCCCATTCCTGCAATAGCAGAAGTCGGATTTAACATTTCTCTCATGCCAGGGCCGCCTTTTGGTCCCTCATAACGGATCACAACAACATCCCCGGCAACGATCCTGCCACCCTTGATCGCTGCAATAGCGTCTTCCTCGCAGTCAAAGACTCTGGCTGGACCTTCATGCTTTAACATTTCAGGAGCTACTGCAGAACGCTTTACAACGCCTGAATCTGGTGCCAGATTACCCTTTAAGATAGCAATACCACCGGTCTGGCTGTATGGATTGTCAATCGGACGGATAACATCCGGATCTTTGTTTACGCAGTCCTTGATGTTTTCGCCGACAGTCTTTCCTGTAACAGTCATGCAGTCCAGATTTAACAGGCCTTTCTTGCTGATCTCATTCATAACAGCGTAGATACCGCCTGCCTCATTCAGGTCTTCTATGTAAGTATGACCTGCAGGTGCTAAGTGGCACAGATTTGGTGTTCTTGCGCTGATCTCATTTGCAATGTCTACATTTAACTCAACACCAGCTTCATGTGCAATAGCCGGTAAATGGAGCATACTGTTGGTAGAGCATCCTAAAGCCATATCCATGGTCAAAGCATTCATAAATGCTTCTTTTGTCATAATATCTCTTGGACGGATATTTCTTTTTAACATTTCCATTACCTGCATGCCGGCATGTTTAGCCAGCTTGATACGTTCGGAATAAACTGCAGGAATGGTTCCGTTTCCACGAAGTCCCATACCAAGAACCTCTGTCAGGCAGTTCATGCTGTTTGCAGTGTACATACCAGAACAGGATCCGCAGGTCGGACAGGTCTTATTTTCATATTCTTTTACATCTTCTTCGGTCATCTTTCCTGCTGCATAGGCACCAACTGCTTCAAACATACTGGAAAGGCTGGTCTTGCATCCCTTTACGTGGCCTGCAAGCATTGGACCGCCGCTGACAAATACAGTTGGGATATTTAATCTTGCTGCCGCCATTAACAGACCAGGAACATTCTTATCACAGTTTGGAACCATGACCAAAGCATCAAACTGATGTGCCATTGCCATACATTCAGTAGAATCTGCGATCAGGTCTCTGGTAACCAGCGAATACTTCATGCCCACATGCCCCATGGCAATACCGTCACAGACTGCAATCGCGGGAAATACGACCGGGGTACCGCCACCCATGGCAACACCTAATTTTACTGCCTCTACGATCTTATCCAGGTTCATATGTCCCGGAACGATCTCATTATAAGAACTTACAATACCTACTAATGGCTTATTCATTTCTTCTTCTGTCATACCAAGTGCATTAAAAAGGGAACGATGCGGTGCCTGCTGCATTCCTTTTCTTACTGCGTCACTTCTCATATTTTTATCCTCCTGAAAATCTCATGTACTCCCGGAATCTTTTAGTGAATACGCTCTGCAACCAGATCACCCATCTGGGTAGTTCCAACCCTGGTGCAGCCTTCTGACATAATATCGCCGGTACGATATCCATCTTTCAGCACCTGACGTACTGCTGTCTCTACTGCCAGTGCCTCTTTGTCCAGGTCACAGGAATAACGAAGAAGCATCGCTGCGGAAAGAATGGTTGCTAATGGGTTGGCAATATCTTTTCCTGCAATATCCGGTGCAGAACCATGGCTTGGCTCATACAGACCGAACTTTGACTCATTTAAGCTTGCAGAAGATAACATGCCGATAGAACCGGTGATCATACTTGCCTCATCTGAAAGGATGTCACCAAACATGTTCTCAGTCAGAACTACGTCAAACTGTCCCGGATTCATAACCAGCTGCATTGCACAGTTGTCTACTAACATGTGGCTTACTTCTACTTCCGGATAATCCTTTGCAACTTCATTTACAACCTTGCGCCATAAACGGGAAGTATCCAGAACATTGGCCTTGTCAACACTTACCAGCTTTTTACGGCGCTTCATAGCGATCTCAAATCCCTTGACAGCAATACGGCGGATCTCATGCTCACTGTATGGCATAGAGTCTACCGCATATAATTCACCGTCTTTTTCCTCAGTGCTTCTTGCTCCGAAATAAACACCGCCGGTCAGTTCACGCATAATGACCATATCAAAGCCATTTCCAATGATCTCTTTCTTTAATGGACACGCATCTGCTAACTGCTCAAAAAGATAAGCCGGACGGATGTTTGCAAACAGTCCTAAACCTTTACGGATCTTTAAAAGTCCTGCCTCTGGTCTCAGGTTTGGTGCAATATCATACCATCTGGAGTTGCCTACATCACCTCCAACAGCACCTAACAGCACTGCATCTGAATTTCTGGCTGTCTCCAGCGCTTCATCCGTCAGCGGAACACCATATGCATCAATGGAGCAGCCGCCCATTAAAATATCCGTATAATTAAACTTATGTCCGTAAACTTCTCCTACTTTATCTAATACCTTTTTGGCCTCTCTTATAATCTCAGGGCCAATACCATCTCCCGGAATTGCAACAATATTATAATTCATAATTATTATCCCCTTTATCTACTATTCCTATTAGTTATATCTTTTGCAATAGCTGTGATTTCTATCAATCATATCTCATTTGAGGCTTCATTTCAACTATTCCCGCCCATTTTCCCTATTACAAAATATACATGTTTGGAATTGCCGGTATAACTATAAATCATAATTCTAAATACATTCTTAATCTTCTCATTTTTCTATTGGATCTCACGGATCAGGCAATACTGTTTTAAATCAAAATGCTTCTGGACAATGCCAAAAAGCTTAAAACCAAAATGTTCGTACATAGGCACGTTATCCGGATTATGGGTTTCCAGTGAGATCATCAGATGATGCTCCTGGGCATAACGGATCACCTCATCCATAAGGATAGCTGCCAGACCATGATGCTGCATGTCCGGATCCACTGCAAGGTAGATCACATGAAGACGCTCTTCCTGGTGGAGCTGGTCGGTCCACCGGGAGTTTAAATAATCACGGCCTTTCATAAAATTCCATAAAGTCTTCAGGCTCGGATCCTCTTTGATCAGATATTCATCTGTCTTTAAACCCGCCCAGGCTTCTGTAAGATAAAAAGCAAGGGGATTATAAGGCTCTGACTCATCAGAAACCACTAACAGGGAATTCATTTCCTCGCTGTCAGAATAAATCTCACAGGTTTCAATAAATTCTGTAAGATCACACTTAAAAAGTTCAGGAAGCAGACGCTCCCTTGTCTCTTTTTCCGGAATCAGCTTGCAATATAAGGGATCATGGGCAAAGCATTTCACCAGCAATTTTTCCAGTTTTGGCAGATCTTCTTTTTTTACTCTGTATAACGTCTGACTTTCCATACTATATATCTGTTCTCCTTACTGTTTTTCCAGGTATCCTTCCATGGCAGCTAAAAGCTTCTCCACAGAAGATGCCATATAATCAATATCATCCCGGTAGCACTGCTCCTGGGCTTTTGCAGCCTGAAGCAGAGTCTTGTATTCTTCTTCCAGATCCGGTCTTTCTCCTGCTTTCTGCAGTTTGTTCTTTTTCTTTAAACTTACTACCAGATCGTACAGATTTTCATGGTGGATAATACGGCCATAGCCCCATTTTAACCGGTCTGCCGGCTGATTTAATACATATTCAGTAAAATAACGGAATACTTCTCTGTCAAACAGGAAGGCATACCGGTTATTATCAATCTCATAAACTGCTTCCAGGGCACCTTCCGGATCATCCTCTTTTAAGCAGGCAAGCGCCTTATAAATAGCTTTCAGGTTCTCACCTACCCCCTGCTGCGGGAACAGTACATCGTCATGCCAGTTTAAGCGGACAAAATAGTCCTGTTCCTTGCGGAAGATATAAAGAAGGGAGCTGTTTAAGTCTGCATATCCTGCTGCCACATTCTTTGCCTCATCATACTTTCCTGATTCCAGAAGGCTTTTATAATCATCGTTGATCTTCTGTATCTGACTGTATAACTGACGTCCCAGCTCTTTGGCCTTATTCAGACGTTCTAAAAGGTTCGTTTCATCTGCCTGTGTTTTTTCACACAGGGATTTTTCTACACTGTCTTCCACTGCAGTAAACAGCCGTTCAAAATCCATAGGTACTACTGCTGTATAGTCAAATGCCAGCACCAGTTTTCCATAAAGGTTATGGTGGAAGCGGTAAACCGGCTCGTCATAGAAATCTTCATTATCAAACTGAGAATGATAGTGGGTCTCCATAAACTCCCCGTCGCTGAACTCATTTACAGAGGATGGAATTCCTGCAATGGCAATGGAAAAATCATCAGACCAGGTCTGGATAGGGAAGTGGACTTCCAGGCCTTCCGGGTATGCTTCTTTTGACGGCTGAATATGCTCTGTTGCTTTCTTCATAAAGGAAGCGTATTCGTAGGTGCAGCGGACTGCATCCTTCTTTCCATGGGCATGGGCTGGAAGTTCAAAGTTAAAGTCTGCGACCACCTTTCCCTGCCACTCCGGATGGGCAGTAAATACCTGTTCGTAGGCACCGGTAGACCAATCATATTTAGAGTCTACTACTCCCCACTCTTCTGCTGCCATAGCACAGAACACTAACGTCTTCCTTGGCTTATATCCCATATCAATAAAAGTTCTTGCGATCCCAAGCATCATTGCAACTGCCGCATTGTCATCCTGAAAACCGGTAAAATAAGAGTCATAGTGAGCGGACAGCATGATCATCTGCTCCGGCTCTTCTCCTGGTATCATGCCGGTAATGTTATAGGACTCCCGGTCACGGACCACAGTAGACTGGGCATCAAATAATACCTGGATTTCTTTAAAATCCCCTGTATGATTTCCAGTTTTTTCTATATTTCCCATATCTGCTTTTAAGACAGCCGCATCTGCCTGGGAAATGGAGAAAGCAGCTGCCTCTTTCGGTCCTGCAATATCCTGGGCATTTAAGGACGTATCATGGATCTCCCCATACCCCTGATCCTGAACTGCAATAAGTGCTGCCGCTCCCTTTAAATGAGCCTGATAAACCGGAAAATTGATCCACCATTCTTCTCTCTGGTTAATATCGATCAGCACAAGCTTACCTTTTACATCTATATTTTCATAATTTTCCGCTGTGCCCCGTCCTAAATAGACCATGGAAAATTCCTGAAATCCTTCTGTATGAAAATCCGTCTGATAAGCGCCTAATTGAAATTCATATTCTTTATCTTCTTTATCACGGTAACGAAGGACCGCGTGATGAAAGTCCCAGCTGTCTACCTTGATCTTATCCTTTTGTACATTCTGAAGTCCCATTTCCTGCATTTCTTTTAAAAGCAGTTCTCCCGTTTCCCACTCTGCTTTGGAGCCGGCTGTACGGTATCCCAGTACCGGATTTGTCTTGGGTCCTTCCATTCTTTTTGCAAGATCATAAGATTTTTTTACATCAACAGCCTGTTCAAAGGCTTCTTCCCATTCCCTTAAACTGTTCATATTTCTGTCCTCTTTCTTCTAAGCTCTGTTTGAGAACACATCTATCTCAAATGCTGCATCTATAATAGCACAAAATAAGCCGCTGCAAAATGTCTTTTTACACTTTGCAGCGGCTTGTATTTACAGTAATGTATCTACAGTCTGTCTGTTTTACTGGGCGATCCAGGCTCCATCTGCGCCTACCAGATAATTATCAGGTGTCATGCAATCAGTAAGCATATCTCCATTTTCAGAGCAATAGTAACTCTTTCCATTCCAGTCGATCCAGCCGGTCTTCATATAGCCGTTCTCATCAAAGAAATACCATTTTCCGCCTAATTCTTCCCACTGGTTTGCAGGATAGGTTCCGTCTGCCCTGCAATACCACCACCTCTTGTCTGTTTCCTGTTTCCATTTACCAGTAGTGCCGGAAGCTGTATTTACATTTGATGCATTTGGGTCTGCTTTAAATTCTGCTACTTTGTCACCACTAATATAAACGGTGTTAGATTCGGTCCATTCGCCTTTTACCGTATTGTCATATTTATTAACAGCACGGACTTTTACCATATAGTTTTCATTTGGCTTCATCATACGTATTCTGCAGTTGGCAGAGTTTGTATCGGTAGTAAGGGCAGTTCCTACGATCTTTCCTTCCCTGTATACACGGACTTCGTAGCTTCCTGCTGTACTTATAGCCGGCCAGGTGGCAATTCCATTATCTGATAAAGTAATTCCTTCCATGGATTTTAAACTGTTCTGCAGGGAAGGCAAGTTTACATCTAACAGTAATTCAGAACTGGAATTCTGTCTGGTAGATGATTTATATTCCGCACCACCCTTTAATGTGATCTTATCCTTTCCCAGGGAAGTAAAATAATAATCATCATCTGCAGTCAATGTGATACGGATCTGGGGTGTCATATCTTCTGTCCAGGTAAATCCCTCATTTAATATATCATATCCATCTACGCTGTATCGGCTGCTGCTGCTGTCGATTTCAATATTCTCCATTCCAAAGTCTGTATTCGGTTCAATATCAGCCTTGATCGTCAATGTAACCGATGTGATCTTCTTTCTGCTGGCTGCATAGCCTGGGAACGCACACATTGCCGCAAGAACCCCCGCCATCACAGCTGCGATCAGTCTTTTTTTACTGTATGCCATATACCTATTCCTCCTTTTCCTCACAAATGTTCTCTCAGAGTCTTTCTTTGCTCTAAGACTACCCTTTTTACCACATACTGTCAATAAAGTTTTCCTTACGATTTACTAGTAAATCGTTTCGTAAATAACTGTACTGATCACGTAGGATGCGGATTTGAGTGTGCAGGTCTAAAAACGCAGGTGCAGCATGCCAACGGCACGTAACAGCTGGCTTTCATTATGCAATGTATCAAAAAAAGCTCCATCTGCTGATGAAGCTTTTTTATAATACATTTTTTACTTTGCATAGCCCGTTACTCTGGATTCACGGATCACATTGACTTTGATCTGTCCCGGATATTCCAGTTCGTCTTCAATACGCTTGGAAATATCTCTTGCCAGCAATACCATATCGTCATCGCTGACCTGTTCAGGAATAACCATAATACGGACTTCCCGTCCTGCCTGAATAGCAAAAGACTTATCTACACCCTTGAAAGAATTTGTAATATCTTCAAGCTGCTTTAATCTGTTTGTGTATGTTTCCAGTGTCTCTCTTCTTGCACCAGGTCTTGCAGCAGAAATAGTATCTGCAGCCTGAACGATGCATGAAATAAGATTGGTCGGTTCTGTATCTCCATGATGGGATTCTACAGCATTGATAACAACTGCTGATTCTTTGTACTTTCTGCAAAGATCTGCACCCAGCTGTACATGTGTACCTTCCATATCATGATCAACAGATTTACCAATATCGTGGAGTAAACCGGCACGTTTTGCCAGACGTACATCCACACCCAGTTCAGAAGCTAAAAGCCCTGATAACTGTGCTACTTCGATGGAATGCTTTAATGCATTCTGACCATAACTTGTTCTGAATTTCATCCGTCCTAACAATTTTACCAGTTCCGGATGAATGCCATGAATACCAACTTCGAGACATGCGGATTCGCCTTCTTCTCTCATGTTGTTCTCCACTTCTTTTTGCGCTTTCTCTACCATCTCTTCGATCCTTGCCGGATGGATACGGCCGTCTACGATCAGACGTTCCAGCGCAATTCTTGCTACTTCCCTGCGGATCGGATCAAATCCGGATAAAACTACCGCTTCTGGAGTATCATCAATGATCAGTTCCACACCAGTTAATGTCTCAAGAGTACGGATATTACGTCCCTCACGACCAATGATGCGTCCCTTCATCTCATCATTTGGAAGCTGTACTACAGATACTGTTGTTTCCGCCACATGATCTGCTGCACACCGCTGGATAGCTGTGACAACTAAATCTCTGGCCTTCTTATCAGCTTCTTCTTTTGCCTTGTTTTCAAGTTCCTTGATCAGCTTTGCTGTATCATGCTTTACGTCTTCTTCAACAGATTTTAAAAGATATTCTTTTGCCTGTTCGGAGGTAAGACCGGAAATTCGTTCCAGTTCCTGTATTCCCTGTTCATACTGGGCCTCTACTTCTGCGGTACGTTCACCGAGAATATTTTCCCTTCTGACCAGATCAGCCTCCTTCTTTTCAAGGGCATCTGCCTTTTTTTCAACGTTTTCTTCTTTGCTTAATACACGCTTCTCGTAACGCTGAAGTTCCGCTCTTCTTTCCTTGGTTTCTTTTTCCAACTCATTTTTTGTCTTTAAAGATTCTTCCTTGGCTTCCAGGAGAGCTTCTCGCTTCTTTGTCTCTG
>OBZK01000902.1_pt1 | contig 13945 bp, 13 predicted proteins | sample 1495511 | NCBI WGS metagenome assembly OBZK01 (sample SAMEA2580233, study PRJEB22360) | human gut metagenome | biome: human gut; feature: human-associated habitat; material: faeces | place: Denmark | collected 2008/2010
TCAATCAGTATTATAATGACAACTTTTTATAATCTAAATAAAACTTTGATAATACCTATTGCAATACATCAACTATTTAATTTTTTAATAGGGATAATTAATGGAGATTTAATAGAGCTTATAAATTACTATGCAATGTTATATTTAATATTTGCAATTGCATTAATAGTTATAAATCCAGGAAATGTATTATATAAAAATATTAGAGAGTAATATATATCTTTATGGTAAGATATAAAGAAATTATTAGAAGAACATCCAAGGAGGAATAAACATGGTTTTACTGATTGTTGATGCACAAAAGTTAATAACAAACGAGAGGTTATATAAATTTAATGAATTTGTAGTAAATGTAGAAAATTTAATTGATACAGCTAGAAAAAATAATATAGAAGTAATATATGTACGTCATGATGATGGAGTTGAAAATGAATTGACTAAAGGTAAAAATGGCTTTGAAATATACGAAAAATTTAAACCATGTAATGGAGAAAAAATATTTGATAAAAAAGTAAATAGTGCTTTTAAAGAAACTGGTCTATTAGAATACCTAACAAATAATGGTGAAAAAGATATTATTATTGCTGGTCTCCAAACAGATTATTGTATTGATGCCACTATAAAATGTGGATTTGAACATGGATTTAATATAATAGTTCCAGCTTATTCAAATACAACTGTTGACAATTTTTTTATGTCAGCAGAACAATCATATAAATACTACAATGAATTTATATGGAATGAAAGATATGCGAAGTGTATTTCATTAGAGGAAACACTTAGAAAAATGAAATAAAAATAGAGTATGAATTGTATATGTACATAAGTTGATTTCATAAAAAAGGATGTTAAATTCCAAGTTAAAAATTAGATTAAATATATTATATTATAGATAAGGCACATCAATTTTATTTTAAATTAATGTGCTTTTTAATTGTAGTAATTTATTTATAATCAATATGATTTTTATTATTTAAATCAATTTTTCTTGAGTTTCTTTGTCTAAAGAAACTTTTTTTATTTATAAAATCTACAGTTATATTATAGTATCTATTTTAGATGAGTTTAATTTTTGTATCAATCTAAAACAAAAGTTATACTTAAATGAAATTGAAAACGATAAAATTCTCAAATAAAATAAGTATTGTGGAGGTGATGAAAGAATCCAATGATAATATGAAGACTAATCTTAATAAGAAAGTAGGGGTTAATGGTAGTGGACAAAGAAATTGTATCAATTCTCCAGATTTTATTAAATAGCACATTGATTACAACTAATGGATTACAAGAGGAGTCTAATTCATCAAAGAGACAAATTACTTATAGAATAAATAAAATCAATGACATGCTTAAAGTAAAAAATGTACCACTTATATGTTTAAGAGCCGACAAAGATATTATCGTTAGAAAAGAAACAAAAAAAGCAATTAAAGAAATTTTAGAAAAAAACTATTCTAAGAATACTTATTATTTTAGTAAGACAGAAAGACTTTTATATATGTATTTAATGCTTTTTATTAACATGTAGGATATTTCAATTAATCATTTTATAAATTCTATAAAAGTAAGTAGGTCTACTGTAAATCTTGATTTCAAGGATTTGATACCAGAGCTTGAAAAGAAGAACATTAAAGTTAAGAACAATCGTATAAATGGATATTACATAGTTGGCAATGAGATGGAAATTAGGAGAGTGCTTATTAAAAACATTATAGAAACTTTGTCTAATGAGAAAAGTTCAAGAGTATTTGATATTTTTATTAAAGAATATAATTTAGATAGTTTTGAAGATGCTAAAAAAATTATATTAAAGCTAATAAAAAAATATGAAATTACTTTTGTTGAAGATAGATTAATAGAATTTATATATATATTTATCTTTCTAAAAGCAAGGATGTATTCAACTAGAATAGTTACTCAGGAAAATGTAGATATTCCTAATATTTCAGTTATGAGTTCAATGAAGGAGTATAAATTTGCTAAGGAATTATTAGAAGTATATGGGAGTGAAGATAAGATAAAGCCTCATAATATAATGTATATTAGTGCTTGGATTTTAGGTATATCAGTAGGAAATTATGAAGAAGATACAGAAGATAAGGATGTAATTTCAAAAATTGTAAATAAAATGATGACAAAGTTTGGATATTTAAGCGGAGTTTACTATATAAGCCAAGAAAAAATATTTAAACAATTATATTCTCATTTTAGACCTGCCTACTATAGACTTTTATTTAAATTACCTATCTATAATCCGATTTGTGAAAAAGTAAAAGAAGAATATAAATTAGTTTATAGAATTGTAAGTAATGCAATGAAAGAGTTTTGCGGATTATTTGGAGAAGAAATTCAGGAAGAAGAGTTAGCATATCTTACAATGCACTTTGCAACACTTTTTTCAAATAAAAAAGAATTTGATGGTTTTAGAAAAAGAATAGCATTAATAGTTTGTTCAAATGGCGTTGGTAGTTCAGCTATTTTACATGCAGAACTTACAAACTTATTTCCTGACTTACACTTTATACCAATGTCGGAATCAGTTGGATTAGAAAATATAAGTGAACCTGTAGATATTGTATTTACTACTAATTATAACGCAGAGGGTTTAAAAACAGATGTACCAGTAATTAAAGTAAGCCCTGTTATGACCACAAAAGAAAAATATAAGATTACACGTGAAGTGTATATTCAATTAGGTGATATTTTTTTAAGACAACCTAAAATAGATGAGGTTATGGATATAATAAAAAAATATGCAAATGTAACCTCTGAAAGTATTCTTTCAAGTGAGCTATTAGCTTATTTTACACAGATAGAGAATTTTACATCTAAGGAAGGAGAGGGGCCTATGCTAAGTGAGATTACTAATGAAACACTAGTAAAAATAAAGGTAAAAGCTAAGAATTGGGAGGAAGCTATTAGACAGTCAGCTTCTGTATTAGTTGAAAATAACAAAGTAACTGAAGGGTATGTAGATGCTATGATTAACTCAGCAAAAGCATCTGGACCATACATAGTAATTACAAAACATGTTGCACTTCCACATGCTAGACCAGAAGCTGGGTCAAAAGAGATTGCAATAGGCATTGCTACTTTAGATAGTCCTATTGAGTTTGGGAATAACGAAAACGACCCTGTAAAATATGTATTTTGTCTAAGTGCAATAGACAATAATAGCCATTTACGTGCTATGTCTGAGCTAGTTGAACTATTGGAAGAAGATGAGTTTTTTAAGGTTTTAGATAGTGCTAAAGAAGCTAAAGAAATTATTGATTTTATAAAAACACACGAATTATAAAGGAGGATTTAATTATGTATAAAATTTTAATCGCATGTAGAGCAGGAGTTGGCTCAAGTTTAATGTTAAAAATAAAGACTCAACAAATTATTAAGGAAAATAACTTTCCAATTGAAGTAGAACATGGTTCATTGGATTCACTAAATGGATTCAATGGAGATGCTGTAGAAACATTAATTGATGTTGCTGAAGAATTAAAAAATAAAAATTTGAAGTTTGATATAATTGGGATTCACAATATTGTTGACCGTAATGAAATAAAGACAGCACTAGAAAAATTCCTTGCTTCAAAAGAGGGATAAATTTAAGATGATAAGGAGGAATATTTATGGAGTTTATTATTAGTTTGCTGAGTACACCTGCTGTTTTGCTTGGCGTAGTTGCATGTATAGGATTGATTCTTCAAAAGAAATCAGCTGTTGAAGTATTTACAGGCTCTTCAAAAACACTTATCGGTTTTTTGATATTTGGTATTGGTGCCTCTGCTATGACAGGAGCACTTCAAAATTTCAATAAACTGTTCCAACATGGCTTTGGAATTACTGGTGTTATAGCTTCACCAGAAGCAGCTACAGCACTTGCACAAGGTACATATGGTTTTGCAGTTTCATGTACATTAATTCTTGGATTCATATTAAATTTAGTATTTGCACGTATTACAAAGTTTAAGAATATTTTCTTTACAACAGGTCATAGTTTGTTCTTTTCTTGTGTATTAGTTTTAATTATGAAAGCACATGGATTTGATAATACAATCACTATTTTAATAGGTGGAACTATCTTAGGGTTTATGTCTGCTGCACTACCTCAATTCTGTCAACCATTTATGCGTGAATTAACAGGTGGCGACGAACAAGCTATTGGTCACTTTAACATGATTGGTTATGGTTTATCAGGTTATATTGGGCGTTTATTTTCAAAACATAAAGATGATACAACAGAGACTATAGAATTTCCTAAGTGGTTATCAATATTCAGAGACTTCTTAATGGGTCTATCCATAGTTATGTTAATCTTATTTTATATTGCAACATTAAAAGCTGGTCAAGCATTTACTCAAGAAATTGCTGGTTCAACACATTGGTTGGTTTTTCCGCTTATAGAGGCATTTACATTTGTGGCAGGTATGTCAATATTGATGTCAGGTGTTCGTATGTTCTTAGCTGAAATAACTGCAGCATTTGTAATCATTTCAGAAAAGTATATTCCAGGTTCACGTCCTGCGCTAGATGTTCCAACCGTATTTCCATATGCACCAAATGCAGTTATTATTGGGTTTATATCAGCATATGCTGCTGGTCTATTAGCAATTGCTATTATGGCATCATTTCCTAGTATATTTCCTGTAGTAATTATTCCAGCTGCTCACATATGTTTTTTCTCAGGAGGTACAGCTGCAATATTTGGCAATACTTCAGGAGGATGGAGAGGGGCTATTGCTGGGTCATTTGTTGTGGGGTTATTACTTGCATTTTTGCCAGTTATACTATATCCAGTTTATGGGACTCTTGGTATAGAAGGAGCAACTTTCCCTAATATTGATTACAACGTAGTTGGTTCGATATTACATAATATTTTACAATTTATAAAACCTATTTAGACTAAATTATATAAAAGTATAGTCATAGTTACTATGATTTCAAGGAGGATACATCTTATGGAAAATACATTATCTGAATTTTTAGATAATATATCTAATGAATTGTCAGAATTTATTGCCTCAATAGATGAGACATCTATAAATAAAGCATGCGAATTAATTCTTGAAGCTGAAAAAAATCACGGACGTGTACATGTGACTGGTATTGGCAAACCAGGACATGTATCGGGATATATTTCATCATTGCTTTCATCTACTGGAACGTCAGCATATATATTGCATGGTACAGAAGCAGTACATGGGTCAAGTGGTCAAGTAGTTGAAGGAGATGTTGTTATTGCAATATCAAATAGTGGTGAAACTCAAGAGTTAAAAGCAACTCTTAAGACTCTAAAAGTAAATGGAGCAAAGATAATTGGTGTAAGTGGTAATGAGAGTTCATTTTTAAAAAATATTTCTGATATATTCCTGTTTGCAGGTGTTAAACAGGAAGGAGATTGTCTTAATAAAGCTCCTCGTGCTTCAATTTTAGCTGAAACAATAATATTACAATCATTAAGTGTTGTATTACAATATGCTAAAGGTCTTAATACACAGCAGTATTTGAAGTGGCATCCAGCAGGAAGTCTTGGAAAGTCTATTAGAGAGGGAATATAATTTTATGAAATATAAAGGGATTATATGTGCAATGATAACACCATTTGATGAAAATCAAAATATTAATTCACAAGCTACATGTCAATTAATTGATTATTTGATTGAAAAGGGAATTTATGGATTATTTATTTTGGGCACTAATGGTGAATGTCATGTATTAACAGATGATGAAAAAGTTGAATTTGCAAAGATTGTTATTAATCATACAAATAATCGTGTACCTGTTTTTGTTGGAACAGGGGGTAATTCAACTCGTGAAGTTGTAGATTTATCTAAGAGAATGGAAGCGATTGGAGCAAGTGCATTATCTATTATTACACCATATTTTGTTACACCAACACAACAGGAATTAATCTTACATTACAAAACTATTGCTAATTCAGTTAATTTACCTATTATAATGTATAATATGCCAGGTAAGACTGGAATTAATATTGAACCAGAGTCAGTACGTGAATTATCAAAGATAAAGAATATTGTTGGAATTAAGGATAGTAGTGGTAAACTTGACAACATGAAAGCTTATATTGAAGCAACGAAGAATGAGAATTTTAGTGTGTTTTCAGGCTCAGATTCACTTATTCTGGATAGTCTAAAAGCTGGTAGTCAAGGAGCTGTTGCAGCAACAACAAACTTCCTCACAGAGATTGGTATCTCTATCTATGAAAACTTTATGAAAGGGGATTTGGAAGAAGCTCAAAAAGCTCAAAGTAGTATAGAAGAACTTCGACGTATACTGAAACTTGGAACAATTCCATCTGTTATGAAGAAAACTATTGTCTTGAATGGAATTAATGTTGGAACTGCACGACTTCCTGTAACTGAACCAACTGGGGAAGTACTTGAAGAAATTAAACGAGTAGTTGAAAATTATAGGACAATACTTAATAAAAGTAGTGAGAATAGATAATATAAATAGGGAAATTACACTGGTATATAATTAATATATATATTATAAAACATGACTAAAATTAATGAATAAGTAAAGTGGTTTGATGAGTATAGAGGTGATAATATGAAAAAGATGAATATAACCAAAAGAATGTCAGAATGTGGGGCTCTTGCAATTGTAAGAGAAGAAAATCTTAACCGTGCATGTGAAATTGCTGAAGGATGTATAAAAGGTGGTATAACAGTTATAGAAATGAGTTATACCCTAAATAATGCTGGAGAAATAATTCAAGGGCTTAATAAAAAGTATGGTGAAATACTTTGTGTGGGAGCAGGAACAGTTTTGGATAGTGAAACAGCTCGTCATGCTATATTACATGGAGCTCAATTTATTATTGCACCAAATTATAATGAAGGTGTAGCGAAGATTTGCAATAGATATCAGATTCCTTATGCTCCAGGATGTACATCATTGACTGAGGCAGTAGATGCACTAAGTTTAGGAGCAACTTTTATAAAAGCTTTCCCAATATCAGATTTCTATGGACCTAAACTAGTAAAGGTATTTAAGACACCAATACCTGATATGTCAGTTTTAGCAAGTGGAGGGATTAATATTGAAAACCTACATATATGGTTAGAAAATGGAGTTGATGTATGTGGATTTGGTGGTTTATTAACTAAAGGTTCTGTTGAAGATATTGCTAAAAATGCTAAAAAGATTCGTGAAATCATTAAAAATGTAAGAAAAATTTAACATAGGGCTGTATCATAGTATCTTATAATTACTATGATACAGCCTTTTTAATATTATTCAAATTTAAAACAGTTTACATTTCTATTATATTACATATAATTTCAGTAATTTTATCTTAATTTTTCTATCTGGAAAAAAATGATTTAAAACTTAAGTTATGATATAATTTCATTAAAAGAAGGCGATTTTTAGTAAATATGAGAAAATAATGTGTTTTTAGGGGAAAAGTTAAATACAGATTTAAGTGAACAAGAATCGATAATTAAGATATTAAATGGTGAATAGGGCATCAAAAAAATTACTAAATTAAAAGTTTTAGAGGGAGAATCTTAGCAAGTGTGTGTGAAAATTCAATTTCAAACAAAAAATAATTGTAAATGAAATCAATTTATACACGTTGAAGATTCACTTTTATCATTATATTAAAAAGCAGAGTGAATTAAAAGTGAGTCTAAAGATAGGAGGATAATTAAAACAATGAAAGAAGACATTAGGTTACATCGAATGTGTAAAAAAGAACAAGCAACAAAGAATGAAGTTATATCAGAGGATATTCTAAAATCTATGAGTATTGGGGTCAGTAAACATTTTTTAGATGATTCATTTACAATAATATGGGGAAATACATCATTCTATCAATTATTAGGATATACAGAAGAAGAATTTTTAGTTAAATTTTCTAGTTTAAAAGATTATTATGAACAGAATCTTTATCATTTTGAATCTATGAAAAATCATTTTTTAGAGGCTTATCATCATGGCGAAAAGAGTATAGAATATCAAATTTGCATTTCAGCAAATAATGGAGACCCTGTTTGGGTAATAATGACTGGTATATTAATTGAATCACAAGATAATGAGAAATCAATGGTCTATATATTGTATTCAAAAATTAATGAGTTAAAAATAAAGCAAGAAGAACTATCTGATATGGAAAAAGAGAGTACAGAGAATTTTAAATGGATGATGTCAGAGTATGCTGGGAATGTTTATATTAGCGATATGGATACATATGAATTACTATACTTAAATAAGCACTCATGCAATACTTTACAGGCATCAGCAAATGAACTTATTGGAAGAAAATGTTATGAGGTAATTCAAGGTAGAACTTCGCCATGTCCGTTTTGTACAAATTCGTATTTAAAAAAAGATGACATATATGAATGGGAATTTTATAATAAAAAACTGAAACGAACATTTATAATTAAAGACCGTATGTTGAATTGGCAAGGGCGAAGAGTTCGTATTGAATTATCTTATGATATGTATAGTGCTGAATATAAATTAGCAAAAAAAGATCAGGAAAGAGAATCAATTTTGAAAACTATTCCAGCAGGAATGGTTAGATTAGATGCAAGAGATTATCTTACTATACTTTGGTGTAATGATATATTTTTGAATATGATTGAATATACAAAGGAACAGTTTGCAGAGGAACTTAATAATCAATGTGGATATTTATTTTCTGAAGATTATAAACGTAGTAAGAAACTGGCACAAGATTTGAAGGAGTCTGGGGATAATGTTGTATTTGAAGCAAAAATATATACACGTTCAAGGGAAGAACGTATATGGACTGTTACATTGTGTTATATCAGTGGGGAAGACAGTTGGGATGGAATACCATCTTTTTATAGTATAGGTATTGACATAACAAAGGAAAGAAAACAGATTGAGAAATTACAGCATATATCAGAGAAAGATGCATTAACAGGAATTTATAATCGTGCTGAGACTGAAAGGCAGATTAAGAAATATTTTGAAAAAAATTTAAATGTTATGGGTGCACTGTTTATGATTGATACAGATAATTTTAAACAGATTAATGATACAGAAGGGCATATGATTGGAGATATAGTACTTACTGAGATGGCATCAGGTATGAAAAAAATAATGCATGACAGTGATGTTGTTGGAAGAATAGGTGGAGATGAGTTTACAATTTTTATGAAGAATATTTCCTCAGTTAAAGATGCAGAAAAGAAAGCAGAAGAACTATTGTATATGTTCCGTCATCTATTTCAGAAAGAAAAAAGTTTTCTAAAAGTAACTTGTAGCATAGGAATAGCTATATATCCAAAGGATGGTACTACATTCAAGGAAATATATGCAAGAGCTGATAAAGCCCTGTATCAAGCAAAAAATATGGGAAAAAATAATTATGTAATCTACAACCAAGATTATTTTAAAGAATTAGAAGAATTTGATTGTTCTTCTCTTGGTACAGTTATTGATTCAGAAAAACAATACGCTGAATATCCTGATAATCTTACACGTTATATATTCCGTATGCTTTATCAGACTGATGATATAGACCAGGCGATTAATATGATACTTGAGGTTGTTGGGAAACAGTTTGATGTAAGTCGTGTTTATATTTTTGAAAATACAGAAGATGGTAGATATACTTCTAATACTTATGAATGGTGTAATGAAGGAATCTCTTCTCAAATGGCTTATTTGCAAAACAGCAATTATCAAGACTATGAGGATTATGAAAAGCTTTTTGAGGATGAATTAGTTTTTTATTGTCGAGATATCCATACATTAAGTCCTAAACTAGAAGAATTGTTTTCTAGTCAAGGTATCCACTCTACACTTCAATGTGCATATAAAGAAGATAGAGTTTTCAGTGGATTTGTTGGATTTGATGAATGCACAGGACTACGTCTATGGTCACAAGAGGAAATAAGTACATTATCATTGATTTCTCAAATTATATCAATGTTTTTACAACGTAAAAAAAATAATAAACTTAATCAACAGATTCAACAATACCAGAATATTTTAGATAATATTGACCAGTGTATTTGTGTGATTAATAAAGAAAATAATTTTTTATTATATGTAAATAAAAAATTTAAAAATACATATTCTAAATTCCAAATTGGACAACCTTATTATCTTGATTCTATAGATATTCATAAGATATCCATTATATGGAATAAAAAAGAAGCATACCTATGTACTAGCACGATTTAATGGTAAAGTAAAGTTTATATTGGACTTAAATTAAATTTCGTTTTAAATAAGATATTATTTTAGTTGCTTACTGAAAAGACTAGAATCTATATTAATGAATTATACTAATTTTATACCACTATTAAAATATTGTTTGCTAAAAATAAAAAATAGCCTTAAAACAGTTGATTATAAAAAATTAACTGCTTTAAGGCTATTTTTATCTTTGTGACGAAATAGACACTTGCCATTTAGAATGTGACAATATAGTAGTTGTTTAGAAAAGGCACAAAGCATTATACTTTAACTAAAGTAAAATGTATTTTGCTTTTAGAATAAAAACAATTAGGAGGGAGCTATAATTGAAAAAGATAATATATGTATTATTAATAGTATCTTTATTAGGTCTAAATATAGTTAAAGATAATGAAATTAATAATATTTTATATAACGATACAACAAGTATATCTGTAATGTTTAAAGATTATAAAAAGTTAAATAAAAATTATAGTAAGTGGATTAAAGATATTGCAGATGAAAATAATGTGACTATATCAAAGTATGTTTTTAATAATAATGAAAAATTATCTATATATACGACTGATACAAGTTTGAATAACAATATAAAGTTAAAATCAGGAAAATTTCCTAATACTAATTCAAATGAATTTATTAGTAATATAAACACTAATAATAGTAATCAAGTAGGTAAATTCTCAACTATGAGTAAAGACATATCAATTTTAATTAGGGATTTTGGTAAAATAAGTGAAGTTGGAGAATCAGGAATCTTATATATTTCAACTCAAAATGAAGATACAATAAATAAAATATTAAGAGAACTAAATGTAGACAGAAGTATTTTTGTAGCAAGATTACATGATAGATATGTTAACTCAAATTTATACTTAAATCCTTCAATAATTAGAGATTTAATACTAATTATCCTTTGTTTCTTGGCTACAATAATACATTATTCAATTAGTGTGAGTAGAGAGGCTTCTATTTTAAGATTAAATGGATACTCTAAGCTAGATATAATTGCTAGAGTTATAAAAAATATACTTAGAATTATGATTTTATCATCTGTCACAGCATTATTAATATATATAATCTATATTTTAAAATTAAATATAGGTGTTAGAGCATGCTTATACTTTGCTATGTTTTCGATTATATGTATTTTGATAAATATTTTGATATCTATATTAATAGTTGGTTTTAATAGTAGAAGTTCTAAATATGTGCTATCTCTAAATGGAAAAAAATCTTATGGTTTTGTAAATATAATGCATTTCACATTGAAAATTGTATTTGTATCATTTCTTATATTATCCATAAATAACTGTATTTTAAATTATAATATGCTACAAACTCAGTTAGGAAATCTATCTGAGTGGAATAAAGCAAAAAATGTTTATAATCTTACTCTTAAAGATACAGGCGAACAATCTTTAGGAAAGGAAGAAGTAATTAAAAATGCCAAGATTAAAGGTTTCTATAAAAATTTGGTAGAAGAAAAAGATGCTTTCTTAATAGATTCAACTAATTTTGAAAAACTTGAAGATGGAAGTTACATGTATGAAATAAATTCAAAGGGTAAAAACCCAGAAGTAAGTCAATATGGTAAAAATATAAAAATAAATAAAAACTATCTTAAAGTTAACCCTATTTACTCAAATGGCAAAGAAATATTTAATCTAATCGATTATGACGATAAGACTATAAATTTATTAGTTCCTAAAAAGTTACAAGTACATGAAAATGAGATTAAAAAAGAGTTTAGAGAATTATTTTATTTTGAAAAAATAGAAGTAGAAAATATGTACAATAAAGAGTTAAATAGAGAGTTAAATAAAACAAAGAAGTCAGATTTAAATGTTAATATAATATATGTAGATATTTTACTTATAACTCCCTTGTTATGGATGACAATAGGAATCTCATTGATGACCCAATAGCAATAGTTGACATAGATAATATTGATGATTCTTTTTATCTTTCTTATATATCTAGATGTGTATATTTTAATTCTAAGAAATTAGATGCCCTTGCAGATATAAGTAGCATTATTGAAGTTCAAGGTGTAGAAGCGCATATCCAAAGTTTACATGCTGTTTATAATGAGTATGGTTTAGAAATAAATAAACTAGAAAAATATTTGAATAGTGAAATTTTTACTATAATAATAATAGCAATATCAAACTTAATGATTACCTACAATATAGTAGCTAGCTACTATGAAAGAAATAAATATAAGTTATATATTAAAAAAATATTTGGTTATTCAACTACAGCTAGAAGTATGTTGTTAATAGTCTCATTAATATTAACAAACATTATTCCAATAGGCATTATATCAACAAGAGTAGATTTAAGTAATAATATTATCTTATTTGGACTTCTAATATTAGTTATAGAAGTAATATCTATTGCATTAGACAAGATTATCTCAAATAGTTCATTTAATAAAATTATAAAAGGAGAACATTAAAAAGATGATTTCATTAATAAATATATCTAAAAAATTTAAAGATAAATCTATAATAGACAAATTTAACCTAGAAATTTCTAAGGGCGAGTTTGTAGCGATAACAGGAAATAGTGGTTCAGGTAAGACAACTTTACTTAATATAATGGGATTATTAGAAAAACCTAATTCTGGTGATATTATAATAAATAATATAAAAAATCCAAATAGTAAACAGATAAGAATTTTACAAAGGGATTTTTATGGCTATCTATTTCAAAATTATGCTTTAATTGAGAATGAAAATGTTGAAAATAACTTGAAAATTGCTTTAAAGTATCAAAAAAATATCAACCATAATGAAAAAATAAATTACGCACTTGAGTCTGTAGGTCTTAGAAAATACAATAAAAAAAAGATATACGAATTGAGTGGAGGAGAACAACAAAGGGTAGCATTAGCAAGAGTAATATTAAAAGAATGTGAAGTAATATTTGCAGATGAACCTACAGGTAATTTAGATAAAAAAAATAGAGACATAGTATTTGATATACTTAAAAGCCTAAATAAGAATGGTAAAACTATCGTATTTGTAACTCATGATTTAGAGTTATCGGAGCAGGCAGATAGGGTTATAAAATTGTAATAATATAAACTATAATAAATATAAGAAAGAGATTACAGCTAAATCAAGTTTAATAATAATACGAATAGAATTTAAACATTAAGTAAATTAGTAGTTTGTAAATATAAGTATAATATGATATCATAAAGGCTCAAAAGAAATTTTATATAATAAGAAATCTAAAAATAACAAATGGAGGACATATAAAGATGGAAAATTTACCAAATTGCCCGAAATGTAATTCAGAATATACTTATGAAGATGGAACTCTTTTAGTTTGTCCAGAATGCTCTCATGAGTGGGCATTAGGATTGGGAGCAGAAGAAGATTCAAATATTATCAAAGATGTAAATGGAAATGTATTAAATGATGGAGATTCTGTTACAGTAATTAGAGACCTTAAAGTAAAAGGAAGTTCATCATCTATAAAGATTGGAACAAAAGTGAAAAATATCCGTTTAATCCATGACTCATCAGATGGACATGATATAGAATGTAAGATAGATGGTTTTGGAGCTATGAAGCTAAAGTCTTCTGTTGTTAAAAAAGCGTAATATTATAAATAAGCTGTAGTGTTTATTGTTTTTCAGTACAGTATAAAACCATAAGAATCTATTAAGTAATAAAAGTTTGTTTATTTATCTTTATATTTTCTTATGGTTTTATTAAATATAAATTTTATT
>OBZK01000903.1_pt1 | contig 13911 bp, 10 predicted proteins | sample 1495511 | NCBI WGS metagenome assembly OBZK01 (sample SAMEA2580233, study PRJEB22360) | human gut metagenome | biome: human gut; feature: human-associated habitat; material: faeces | place: Denmark | collected 2008/2010
CGCTGGAAACCCGCCGAGGCGCTGGGCAAAAGGCCAGCCGATGACGAAGGCCACCGTGCTGCCCAGATGGCTGATGGGAGCCATATAGCCTTCTGCTGGCAGGCCCCGGTGGACGTTGCCGTCCCGCCCTTTCATATATCCCAGGGCGGAACCCAGGTAGGCGCGTGCCGCTTCAATAATCGGTTCCCCCCAGGTGACGCGTGCCGCCTGTTCCCGGATGAACGGGGCGATTACATCGTAGCCGGCAGTCAGAAAGACGCCTCCGCATGCGGCAATCGCTTCATGTCCGCGGCCCAGGTAAACGCCCCCCGTAATTTTGCCCGCTTTGTAAAGGCTGGAAATTTTGGTGTCAAAAGCCCGCGCCAGCAACATGGCCTTGAAAGCCCTGACGGCATTTTCCTTTAAGTCCGGTTGTGTAGTGTCGCAATGTGCCACCCCATTATTTTATATGCTGCATAAGGAAATGCAATGCCATTTCATGAAACTGCCTGAGACTTTGTGTCCGCAGGCGCGGGGCCGCTCCGCAGGGCGGCGGAGGTTCGCGGGGGGCGGTTCCCGGCTGGCGGGAGCGCTTTTGCATCTTCCGCTCCCGCCAGCGGATGCGCGGAAATTTCCGGATTCATTTCCCACCCGGCGGCAGGCTGCATCTCAGTTCGAATTTGGGATTTGCCACATCGTAATCTCCGGGAAACAATTCCGTCTCCATAATGATTTTATCATATTCCTGCGCAAAAAGGTCCGGAAAAACGCCGGGCGCCTCCGCAATGCCGCTTTCCTGCCTGATGGCGCAGAGAAAGGAGGCGGCGGGCAGACGCATGATTTTCTTCATCCGCTGGGCGTCTCTTCCGGCCGCTTCCACCTCCACATACAGGAACTGCTCCGTCCCTGCTTTCCGGTGGAAGGAAAGCAGGCCGGCTTCCACGCCCAGCCGCAGCTGGCAGCGGTCAATATCGTCAAAGATGCGGGTCATGAGGATGTTAAATTCCGGAGTATGCTGTTTTCCCGCATAGGGCGCCACCCAGCAGTATTTTTCCGGCAATGCGTGGATGGCCTGTTCCCCATGAAGCAGAAGATCTTCTTCCCGGTCCATCTGTTTCCGGAATTTTTCCAGCAGGCGCAGCTTTTCCTGAATATCCCTGATTTTCCGGTGCGCCAGCATGGTGCCGTGGGAGAAAAGTTTCTTATAATGAATCCTTCGCTGGTCCCTGGTCAGGAAGCCGGTAAATTCCTTCAGGGGAATATCCAGGAAAATGCAGGCGCAGATGGCATGCACCACGGGAATCTGGGAAAGAGTGTAGTAACGGTAGCCGGTATCCGGGTCCGTATAGGCCGGGAGCAAAATGCCCAGTTGTTCATAATACCGGAGGGATTTGACATGTACGCCGGTCTGTTTGGACAGATTGCCGATGGTTAGTAAATTCTGTTTCTCCATCCTGTATTGCGGTTGGTGGGAGGGAATTGATTGTTTCCGCCGGAAGAGCCCCGGCGGAAACGGGAGCTGCGCGCAGAAGAAACCTTTCTGAAGACGAAGTTATTTCCGTCATCTATAGGGTTTTTATTGTCAATAATTTACAATAAATGACAAAGACCTTCCCCACTTAATTTTTCCATTGCCTCTTGACTCTCCCATTATGGGATACTTTACATCATATGGCAATTGAAAAATCCCCGGTCTTGCCGGAAGTGCGGTTCCGGGGTTTCTTGAGGTTCCAAACAGCATGATTCCTGATGAAAATAATTAATCTTTTATTCTGCATGCCCCTGCTGGTGGTTTGCTTCTCCTGCCAGCGGGAGGGTGAAAGCCAGGCAGGCGGATTGCCCGGCGAAATCGTGCCGGAAGTGTCTGTCATGACGGTACGCAGTACTCAGGTTCCCGTAACCGCCAATCTTCCCGGCCGTATGGAAGCGTATCTCCAGGCGGAAGTGCGCGCCCGCGTGACGGGGATTATTCAGGAACGCTGCTATCAGGAAGGGCAGACGGTCCGGCCGGGCGATCTTCTTTTTAAAATAGACCCGGCTCCGCTTCAGGCTGTCCTGGATGAATGCAAGGCTGCAGTGGCTCGTGCCAGGGCCGTTCTGTCGGATGCGGAGGACAAGGCCGCCCGGTATTCCTCCCTGGTCGCCAAGGGCGCCGTCAGCATACGTGAGCATAAGCAGGCCAGGGCGGAGGAAGAGCGGGCCAGGGCAGAATATGCCGCCGCTGCCGCCTCTCTGGAGCAGGCGCGCCTGAATCTGGAATATACCCGGGTGGAAGCGCCCATCTCCGGCCGCGTGCGCCGTGCCCTGGTGACGGAAGGGGCGTTTGCCAACCAGAATGAATTCACCCACCTGACCACCATTGAACAGATTGACCCCATTTATGTCCGCTTCAGCCAGCCGGCCTCCCAGTACAGCAGCCTGCGCCGCGCCGTCGTATCCGGATTGTGGAAGGGTGTGCCGCTGGGCGAAATCAAGGTGCGCCTGCTGCTCTCCAATGGGGAGGAATACCCCCATTCCGGCAGGATCATTTTTTCCGACATGGCGGTGGACCCGAATACGGATACTATTGAAATGCGGGCCCTGTTCCCCAACCCGGACCATGAACTGCTGCCCGGCGCCTATGTGCGCGTGGTATTTGACAGGGCGGTGCGGGATAACGTCTTCGCCATTCCCCGGGATGCCGTCATCCGCACCGCGCAGGGCGCTTCCGTCTTTGTCGTGGGCCCTGAAGGTGTGCTGGAAGCGCGCCCCGTCAGGGCGGATACGCTGAACGGCCGGGAATGGCTGGTTTCAGAAGGCCTCCGGGATGGGGACAGGGTTGCCGTCAGCCACACGATGTCCCTCTGCCCCGGCATGAAAGTCCGCAGCGCCGCCGTCCGGCCGCAACCCCATGCCCAGCAATAAACCGCCATGCCTGATTTCTTCATACGCCGCCCCATTTTTGCCTGGGTAGTCGCACTCCTGATTTCCCTGATGGGCCTTCTGGCCATCCCCAGCCTGCCCATTGCCCAGTATCCGGACATTGCTCCCCCGGTCATCACCCTGCGCACCACATATCCGGGGGCTTCCGCCCAGGATACGGAGGAAGCCGTGACCGCCGTCATTGAAAAGGAAATCAACGGAGCGCCCGGCCTGATGTACATGTCCGCCACCAGCAGTTCCGACGGAGCCGTGGAAATAGCCGCTACGTTCACGCAGGGCACGGACCCGGATATTGCCGCCGTAGAAGTGCAGAACAGGCTGAAAATCGTGGAATCCCGCCTGCCGGAATCCGTCCGGAGAGAAGGCGTGTTCGTGGAAAAATCATCCAACAATATTCAGGCGATGATCTCCCTCTCTTCTACAGGCAGCCTGAATGATACGGAGCTGGGGGAATGGGCTTCCGCCCGCATCATCCCGGAACTGAAGCGTGTGAAAGGCGTCGGGCGTGTGGAGCTTTTCGGTGCGGAGACATCCATGCGCATCTGGCCGGACCCGGAAAAACTGGAGGCTCTGGGCCTGACCCCCACGGATATTGTCAATGCCGTGGCTGCCCAGAGCGAGCGCATCATCATCGGGGACATCGGGGGGGCGGCCGTTCCCGAATCCGCCCCCATCAACGCCGGCGTGGTGGCGGAGGACGCTTTCCGTACGCCGGAGGAATTCGCCTCCATTGCGTTGAGGACGCTTTCAGACGGTTCCTCCGTCAAACTGGGGGACGTGGCGAGGGTGGAGCTGGGCGCCAACAGCTACGCGTTCTTTTCCCGCTGCAACGGCCAGACGGCCACCGGAATGGCCATTAAGATGGCCCCCGGCTCCAATGCCGTGGAAACCATGGGCCTGCTCAAGGCCAAGATGGATGAACTGTCCAGGGATTTCCCGCCCGGAGTCTCCTACCAGATTCCCTATGAAACCACCCACTTCGTGGAAATCTCCATCCGGAAAGTCATTTCAACCCTGCTGGAAGCCGTCCTGCTGGTGTTCCTGGTCATGTTCCTGTTCCTCCAGAACTTCCGGGCTACCCTGATTCCCACGCTCGTCGTCCCCGTAGCCCTGCTGGGGACCTTTGCCGTGATGTGGCTCTCCGGGTTCTCCATCAACATGCTTACCATGTTCGGCATGGTGCTCAGCATCGGCATTCTGGTGGATGACGCCATCGTGGTGGTGGAAAATGTGGAACGCATCATGATGGAGGAAGGCCTGGATGCCCGGCGCGCTACGGTGAAAGCCATGAAGCAGATCGGCGGGGCCATCGTGGGCATCACCGCCGTGCTCGTGGCGGTTTTCGTGCCCATGGCCTTTTTCAGCGGAGCTGTGGGGAACATTTACCGGCAGTTTGCCGTAACGCTCATTGTGTCCATATCCTTCTCCGCGTTTCTGGCCCTTTCCCTGACTCCGGCGCTGTGCGCCGCCATGCTGAAACCCTCCTCCGTGGAGCACCAGGAGAAAAAGGGTTTTTTCGGATGGTTCAACCGGACGATACACCGGTCCACGGACCGGTACGGCCGTGCCGTATCCGGAATGATCCGCCGCCCTGTGCGCTCCCTGTTCCTGTATGCCCTCATTATTGCAGGGGCCGGCTATTTGTACCTTACGCTGCCCACCTCCTTCCTTCCGGAAGAAGACCAGGGCAACTTCATGGCGATGGTGTCCCTCCCTGCCGGCACCCTTCAGAAGGAAACCAGCGTGCGGCTGCGGGAAGTGGAGGATTACCTGATGCGGCATGAGCCGGTGGAGCACGTTTACTCCGTGGGAGGGTTCAGCTTCATGGGCTCCGGAACCAACATGGCCATGCTGTTTGTCGGTCTGAAAAACTGGGACGAGCGTCCCGGAGAAAACAGTGCTGTCCAGGCGATTATTGACCGTGTCAATGCCCGCTTTGCCGGAGATGGCCAGATGATGGTCATGGCTCTGAACATGCCGGCTCTGCCGGAGCTGGGCAATTCGTCCGGATTCGACTTCCGCCTCCAGGACAAGGGCGGCCTGGGATATGCCCGCATGGCGGAAGCCCGGGACGAGCTCCTGGCCCGTGCCAACGCGAACCCCAACCTGGCGGGCGTTTATTTCTCCGGCCAGGCGGATACGCCGCGTCTGCACGTCTCCATTGACCGGGAAAAAGCCTTTTCCATGGGAGTTCCCATTGCGGAGATCAGCAATTCTCTGGCGGTCATGTTCGGGTCCAGCTACGTGGGGGATTTCATGCATGACAGCCAGGTGCGCCGCATCATGGTGCAGGCGGACGGAAAAAGCCGCCTGAACGGAAACGACATTGAGGACCTGCATGTCCGCAATGACCAGGGGAAGCTTCTGCCCCTTTCCTCCTTCGTCCGGCTGGACTGGACGGCGGGGCCTCCGCAGCTCACGCGCTACAATAACTATCCCTCCTTCACCATCAACGGCTCTTCCGCGCCCGGCAAGAGCAGCGGAGATGCCATGAACGCCCTGGAACAGATTACCGCCTCCCTGCCGCAGGGCGTGGGGTTTGAATGGACGGGGCAATCCTATGAAGAAAAGCTGGCCGGGTCCCAGGCCACGCTGCTTTTCGGCCTTTCCATCCTGATTGTCTTTCTGGTGCTGGCGGCCCTGTATGAAAGCTGGTCCATTCCGTTGGCCGTTATTCTGGTCGTGCCCCTGGGACTGCTTGGAGCCCTGCTGGCCGTCTTCCTGCGCGACATGCCCAATGACATTTACTTCAAAGTGGGCCTGATTACGACCATCGGCCTTTCCGCCAAGAATGCCATTCTGATTGTGGAAGTGGCCAGGGAATTTCACCGGGAGGGCATGAATGCGGCGGAAGCTGCCGTCGCCGCCGCCAAACTGCGCCTGCGGCCCATCCTGATGACCTCCCTGGCGTTCGGGGCGGGCGTCATTCCTCTGGCGTTCGCCCATGGGGCGGCGGCCGGAGCGCAGCGCGCCGTGGGCACCGGCGTGCTGGGCGGCATCATTACGGCCACGCTGCTGGCCATCTTCCTGGTGCCCCTCTTCTTCCGCCTGACGGCCGGAAAGAGGAACCCGGCTCATCCGGAAGAGGCCCAGAGCCGGATTCCCGCCGCGGGAAACTTTTCGTGAACGTCGCCGGAATAGGGGGGCGGAGCACGCTTATTTTCTCCATGGCAGGGGCCGTGAAAGGCTCCTGCCGCCTTGTTGCGGCAGGAGTTCCCGCATGCCGTGCACGAGGGTTATTGACGGGCGTATTTCGAATCCGCTGTCAATCCTATTAGTTTAGTAGGATATGCATTTTTTTGGCCGCCATGGAAAACGCGTGTTTTGAACTGATGGTAATGTATTGATAATAAAAAAGCTGTATTTGTCTCTCATGGCCCTTCGGATACTGGCCGCCGCTGTTCTCCGGAGATAACGTGCGCCTGCCGTTTCACGGAGGACATATTTTGGAATAAGAGGGATATTTCCTAAGGATTTCCCTGTCAAAACGCAGCGTGAACAGCGGATTCGAAATCCGCTATTTAGCGGGCCTTCCAATATTAATGATTCTTTTTAAAAGATATGAGACTTATTCTTCCATTGCCGTTGCGCCGCTTCCTGCTGGGTCGTCTTCTGTTTTCCGTAACGATGGCGACTGCCGCTTCCGGCGCGGAATTCGTGGTGGACGCCGCCCAGGCAGCCAACCCGGGGTAGCATGTGTATAACACGCTTCAGGAACTGGCTGATTCCGGAGTGCTGTCTTCCGGGGATACCGTCATTCTGCACAATGACGATTCCTCGCTGACCTCCGGTCTGACGGTAGCCGTCAATTTCCGGTCCAATGATCCGGATACTTCCCGCACCATCGATTTGGCAAAATTGGGGGGAGGGGATTGTTTATATAGATTCAACTTCAATCCCTTTAGGCCCGGCTCTTCTGGAGATCCCGATATATCAGGAGTTCTTGACGTGAACGGAGTTGTCACTTTAATGCTGGATTCTATCATTCTGAGTAATGGTTGTGGCCTACAGATGGATGAGTACGCTCTTGCTACAAAAATAATAGGCGATATTCAATTTAAGAATTCTTCTGGGAGAGCCGCCATCTATGCCGAAAATGTCGTTTACGACGTCAATGCCAGCCTCAGAAGAGCTATCTCCCTGACATTGGAAGATAACACAGTTTTCTCCAATAATGATCGTGCTATAGCGATTTGTGATACAAGAATCGCAATAGGAGATAACGCCATATTCTCCGGTAATAGGGACGATACTGAAAAAGATGGCGGAGGTGCGATTTGGTGCAGAAATGGAGGTATCATCATAGGGGATAACGCTCTCTTCTCCGGCAATTATGTTGACATGGATTCACGAGACTCCTGGGGTGGAGTATTTTTAGATGACATGGGCGGAAGTACAATAACTGTAGGGGAGAATGCCATTTTTATCGGCAACTATGTTTCTTCTAACTCCGGCTGTGCTACTGGTGGTGTGATGTGGGTCAGGAAGTATGGATTGTACGACAATGTTAAAGATACTGGGGCGATATCCATGGGAGCCAATGCTACATTCATCAATAATTATGCATTCAGTGATTCCGGCAATGCTTTTGGGGGTGTCATTTACTCTGACGCGGATATCTCTTTCAGCGACGGAGCAACTTTCATCAACAACTATGCCAAGACTTCAGGAGGAGCCATTGAATTAGGAGGGAAACTCGACCTTTTCGCCCTGACGAAGGACGTGCTTTTCAGCGGCAACATGACCGGGGGTGTCTTCACCCGCCATGACGACGGCAGCTTTTCCGTGGAAAACGGCATCGCCAATGCTATTTCCATGTCCGATTACTTGGCTATTTCAGAACAGGTTGCTCCTGTGCCTACGCTGACATTTGCCGCGGAGAAGGGGCGTGAAATCCGCTTCAACGACCCGATTACCAGCCGGAATGAAACCTCCGACCGCCCCATGACCCTCACGCTCAACCGCTGCACGGATGAGGAAGGGAACATTCACGACACGGACGGAACCATCATCTTCAGCAGCGAACTCTACCAGGGGGAAGAAGCCCACCTCGTTGCCAGCCGGTACAACAACTTCGTGGCCGACACCACCCTCTATGGAGGAACCCTCCTGCTGGAACACGGCGCCGTCTTCGGCAGGAATCTTGAAGACATGCGGAATCTGGGTAATGACTCTTCTTCCCTGACGGTGGAAAAAGGTACGCTGGAAATCATCGGAGGAAGCACGGCCAACGCCGCCGCCTTCTCCCTCTCCGGCAGGGACGCCGTGCTGCGCCCGGGTGACAGCGCCTTCATCAACGCCAACACCGCCGACTTCTCCCACGGCTTCACCTTCGACATGCGCCACCAGCTCCAGTCCGGGCCGGGCTCCGGGCCGGGCCTGACGCTCTCCGCGGCTCAATCCTTCACGGCCGGAGGCCTTATCAGCGTAATGGACGCAGGGGAAAACGCTTTCTTCTTCTACGCGGACCGCTCCTGGAAACAGGACCGCGTCTTCCACGTGCTGACGGACGCGGAACACACCCTTCAGGGAAACTTTGACGGAGTCGTCTCCCAGGCCACGGGGACGGACCGGGTGGACTCCCCCTACTCCTACACGGGAACCTGGAGCCACCGGTGGACGGACGCCGACGGAGACGGCTACGCCGAACAGCTCCAGCTGGTCTGGAAGGCGGACGGAACCCCCATCAGCAGCATTGACCCGGAACTGGTTGGGGAACTGGCCTTCAACTCCCTCTGGAGCTCAGCCTCCAACGCGGCGGCCCTGGGCGGCAATGTCCTTTCCCGCCTGAACGTCTTCCGCCTGGCCGACAAGCATGCCCGCGACCTGTGGGGCATGGGCCTGGGAGACTTCGCCAGGCAGCGCAGCCGGGGAGGCGCGGACGGCTACGACTACAGCGGAGGCGGCTACTCCGTGGGGGCGGACAGCGGGTTCGGCCATGACAACGGCATCTGGGGGATCGCCTTCGGCCAGCTCTACGGGCATGCCAAAAGCCGGGGCTTCCAGGGCCGGAACACGCAGGACACCCGGATGGGCTCCCTGTACTGGGGCCGTCTGCTGGAAGAAAGCAGGCGCGCCCGCTGGACCTTCAAGGGAAGCCTCACGTGGGCGGAGACGCACAACAAAATGACCAGCCGCCTAAGCGGAGCTCCGGCTTCTACGGGCAAATGGAACAATGAGACGTGTCTGGCGCAGGCGGAAGTGTCCCGGACGGCGGACTATGCCGGGGGATGGAGGCTGACGCCCTTCCTGAGGGTGGAATTCACGCATGGCCGGCAGGACGCCTTCCGGGAACAGGGAGGGTATGGGCGTGATTTCGGAGGGGCGGCGCTGAAGCGCCTGTCCATTCCCGTGGGGCTGGAAATAGGCAGGACGGACGAATGGAAGGGAAGGCCGTGGGCGCAGGCCCTGCGCGTATCCTACGTGGGAGACGTCTTGCAGGACGTGCCGGAAGGAACGGTGTACAGCCCGTACAGCGACATGAGCTGGAGGGGGAGGGCGGTGAGCCCGGAACGGCACGGTTTCCGCGCGGAGTACAACACGTCCCTGCAGTGCAATGAGCGCTGGAGCGTGTACGGAGGCTACAGCCTGGAAGCGAGGGGGAACTCCCTGTACCACCGCGTCAACGCCGGCGTGGCCCGGAGTTTTTAGAAGGCTCTTCGAGGAACTCAACTATAAACATCATCCTATTATTTCAGCATGAATATACGCAAGAAAGTGATATTTGCCGTCATGGCGCTGGCTATTCCTTCATCATGGGCGGATATTCCGGAATCCTCCGTACCCGTCGCGGCCGTCTCTGCCGTTAAAGGCGCCTGGCCCAGGGCCGGCTTCATTGAATGGGACGCCAGCGGGTCAGGAAAACTTTATGAGGCCGAGTTCAAAATCAACGGTTTTGAATTTGACGTCAAAGTGACTCCTGAAGGAAAGATTGTCCGGGTGAAGGAAGAAATAGCGGTATCTTCCCTTCCTGAGCCGGTTCGCGCGGCCGCCCTGAAACCGTACCCCGGCGGCAGAATCAGGGAGGCGGACAAAGTGACGCAGGGAGAACTCATCCGTTACAAGGTGGAGGTAATGGACAATCTGGACGATTACGATATTCTGCTGACTCCGGACGGCACGATCCTTTACATTGACCAATAAATGGCTCCGCCCATAAGGGAACTCCGTGTCCTGCCGGGTGAATGCCGGTGTGGCCCGGAGTTTCCGAGAACAATTCTTCAGTAATAACCTGAAGTCATCAAGGAAGTAAGGAGAGGGGCGTTTTCCGCGCGGGCCGCGGGAGACGCCCCTTTCTGATTGATGGGCGATCGTCGGGACGATGACGATATTTTGCCGGCCCCGGATGGCGCTCTCTTCTTGACGTGGAATATGAAACGGCTCTGGCCATACAGCCGGAAACCGGCACCGCCCTGTCAGGTAAAAAGCCCTGACAGGGCGGCGCTTTTTTGAAAAAATCCCATCGCCTCACGGGGGCGCTGGCATTTGTTTTTTCCATTTTCCCTGTGCGCGGTGCGGCATGCGCCCAAGTGGAGTTTGTGGGCTGGCGGCCGGGCCAGGCAGTCCGGACAGTTCCGGACGGAACGCCTCGGGGTTTCCCTCCGCAGCAGGGCACGGGATTATTCCCTGCCGCGGGCGTTCAGGAAAATGAACACGTAATACAGCAGCATGGCCAGGGAGGAAAGCGCGCCTACCACATAAGTCATGGCGGCCCAGAACAGGGCGCTCTTGGCCCTTCCATGGTCGAAATAGTTCATCAGATGGGAGCGGTCCAGCCATTTCAGGGCCCTGGCGGAGGCGTCAAATTCCACGGGAAGCGTGATGAACGCGAAGGCAGTGGTCACGGCAAACAGGCCAATGCCCAGCCCCAGCACCCACGGAGAGCCGCCCATGGCCAGCAGCACAATGCCGATCATCAGCACAATGCCCACCAGATTGGAGGAGAGCTGGACGATGGGAACCAGCGCGGACCGCAAGCCCAGCCAGTGGTAAGCCTGGGCATGCTGTACGGCATGCCCTACTTCATGGGCGGCGACGGCAGCGGCGGCAATGCTGTTGGAATTGTAAACGGACTCGCTCAGGTTGACGGTTTTATCTGCCGGATTGTAATGGTCCGTCAGATGGCCGGGCGTGGAAATCACTTTCACGTCCGTAATATGGTTGTCCTTCAGCATCTGCTCCGCCACCTGCCTCCCTGTTACGGGAATGGAAATCTGGGAATATTCGCTGAAGCGGCTCTTCATGCGCGCGCTGACCAGCCAGCTCAGAAGCATGGAGCCCAGCAGAATCAACCAGTAAATGGTATAGGAATGCGTTGGGGCGGTTTCCGCCGTTTGTACCGTATAGGAAAGGAGATCGATATTGAATAACTCAATCATTGCAAATTTGACCTTATATCATCAGGCTTTGTTGAATCCAGAGGGCGCCGTGTCAGCCTCCGGGGGGAGTTCCCCGGCTTCTGTCATACGGAAATGTGCGGAAAAACGGCGAATTCAATCATCCGTTTTTTGAGAGAGGAGCTTGCCGTCCGGAGAATAATAAAGCTCCACTTTGCGCACGGCGGGGGATTCGGACCGGCAGTCCACCCGGTACTTTAGGACTCCTGTCCGTGATTTTCTTGTTGATGCGGAGAAGATATTTACAAAGTAGATTGATCGAAAAAATCCCATTTCCAGAACAGAGGATAGAATAGAAAATGAAATTATGACGGGAATGGTTATTGTTCCTTTTTAACCAAATCCGGGTACTTGGTGGAAGGACCATATTTATTGTCATCTATTTCGGAATCCTTACAAAGGATAACTAAATTGACAATTCCAAGAATGATGCACATCAATAAAGAGCACACACCAACAGCAGATGATGGCGAGGTGAATATGGCAAGAAATAACATTATTGTACTAATTACCGCCAGCCATACGGCTAAACTGCCGGAATACCCAGCATCATGGTAACGCTTTATTGTAATAGGCAAGGTGTAGAATATCTCGAACAACAATAGTAATATTACGGAGACAATAAATTCTGTCAGGTCAAATGCAGTTTCTATGAAACTATTACATATAATTCTACCTATCATGATAAATGTGAAATAGCGTACCCAGTATTGTTTTCTCGTCATACGCCCTCCATACAAAGATGGTTTGAAGAGGGTGCTTTTTTCTTTTTTGGTAGGCTCAACAAGAGTTACTGTCGGAGAATGCAAAGGATCCATATTTTTTCAAAATAGTTAAATAATTTTATTAAATAATGGGAAATACCCTCCTTATCAAGGCTAAAATGCAGTGAAGTTTTATAGCGGGGAGATATTTTTTATGAAAAGCAACATATATGGATGTTTTGTGACAATTCAGCCATCAATGAAATGAATCCGGGCATGGCGGGGTTTCTTGTCGCCAAAAAGCGGATGGTGGAGTTGAATGGCGGCATGCAACAGGGTATTGTTTATTTGCTTGGAGCGGGTCCCGGCGACCCCGGGTTGATAACCGTCCGCGGGCGGGAACTGCTGGGAATGGCGGAAGTGCTGGTATATGATGCGCTGAGTTCGGCGGAAATGCTGAACTGGGTTCCTGTTGCATGCGAAAGGATTTTTGTGGGCAAGCGGGCTTCCCGCCACGCCCTGCCGCAGGAGGAAATCAACGCCCTGCTGGTCAGGCTGGGCCGTGCCGGGAAAAAAGTGGTGCGCCTGAAAGGGGGCGACCCCTACGTCTTCGGGCGCGGGGGGGAGGAGGCTGACGCCCTGCATGAAGCGGGCATCCCTTTTGAAGTTGTTCCGGGCGTAACTTCCGCCATTGCGGGGCCTGCTTACGCAGGCATTCCGGTGACGCACCGCGGGTACTGCACGCAGTTTACCGTATTTACGGGCCATGAAGGCGAGAATAAGAAGGCGTCTTCCCTGAATTTGAAGGGAATAGCCGAAGCGCAGGGCACGAAAGTCATGCTGATGGGAATGCAGAAACTGGCGGATGTGTGCGAAGCCCTGATCGGGTACGGGCAGGAACCGTCTGTGCCTGCCGCCGCCGTCCAGTGGGCCACCACGGGCATTCAGCGTACGGTTACGGGAACTGTGAAAACACTGCCCGCCAGGGTGCAAAAGGCCGGGGTGGGCGCTCCCGCAGTAGTTGTCATCGGGGATGTGGTGAAAGAACGCGAGTCCTTGAACTGGTTTGAAAAACTGCCTCTGTTCGGCAAGCGCATCGTGGTGACGCGCACCCGTGCCCAGGCCGGGGAATTGAGCGCGCGCCTGCGCCGTCTGGGGGCGGAAGTGCTGGAGATGCCTGTCATACGCATTGCCCCACCCTCCAACAGGAGGGAATTTGCGGAAAGCGTGGTGCATGCCCACACATATGACTGGCTGGTGTTTTCCAGCCCCAACGGGGTGGAACGCTTCTTCCAGGCGTTTTTTGCCGTGTACAGGGACATCCGGAGCATTGGAGGAGCCAGGATTGCGGCCATCGGGCCAGGGACGGAGGCGAAGCTCCGGGAATACGGGCTGGCCGTGGATGTCATGCCTAAAAAGTTTGTGGCGGAGGGCCTCGTTAAAGCGTTCAGGGACGCACGCGAAGAAATAGGAACCATTGAACACAGCACATTCCTGTGGGTGCGCGGAGAAGAAGCGCGCCGCGTGATTTACGACGGGTTGAATGCGCTGGGCGCCATTGTGGACGAATGCATCGCCTACAAAACGGAAGCGGAAACGGAGGATGTGGCGGGAGCCCAGGCGGCTTTCCGCGAACGCGGAGCGGACATCGTGACGTTCACCAGTTCCTCCACGGCGGAGAACTTTTTCAAGCTGGGGCTTCCGTGGCCGGAGGGATGCAGGGCCGCCAGCATCGGTCCGGTAACCACGGCAACCCTCAAGGAGCTGGGGCATGCCCCTTCAATTACAGCGAAAACACACGATATCAACGGTCTGGTGGAAGCCATCGTCAAGGCCGCCGGCAAATAGGGAAAACGGCGCGGACGGCGTGAAACGCCGGGCCGGGCAGATGGGAAATACAAGGCGGGGAA
>OBZK01000910.1_pt1 | contig 13698 bp, 10 predicted proteins | sample 1495511 | NCBI WGS metagenome assembly OBZK01 (sample SAMEA2580233, study PRJEB22360) | human gut metagenome | biome: human gut; feature: human-associated habitat; material: faeces | place: Denmark | collected 2008/2010
AGTTTTGGCTAATTTGGCATTTTAAAGGACGCCAACTGCCAATGACTGCCATATAAAAATTTTTCAGTTAACCATTCTCACCAAGAATACACTCCAGCTGCCGGACCATTTCCTCATATGGAACCGTACATCCATGGCCGCCTATGGAGATAGACGGCTTTGTCTTTCCGTGATAATCACTTCCGCAGGTAATCATCCTGAATCTGCCGCGCGCAGCCTTATGATAAAACCCAGCCTGTTCCTCCGAGTGGTAGCTGCTGAATGCCTCCTTAAAAAGCTAAATGCCTCTATTCCATCCACTCCTGCCTCCAGTATGGGATCCAGCAATTCCCCGCAGTCTTTTAAATTAACTCCCGGATGTGCCAGCACAGCATATCCCCCGTTCCTGTGTATAATATCAACCGCCTGCTCCAGTTTTGGATATTCCATTTTAACATAACAGCATTTTCCCTGAGAATAAAAATCCCAGTAAAAATTCACATAAGGGTTATCGCCTCTTGCCCCGCCTTCCCTGTAGGGAAGAAGCAGGGGATGGTCCTTGTATTCCTCCCGGCCAAGGAGCACCTCTGCAAACATTTCCCCGGTCCACCGGTCCTTCCAGTAGTAATCTCCGGCCAGTTCCGCCATATCCTTCTCTGTTACGTCAAACCCCATTTTCCTGGTTGCGCAAAGCATCTGCCTGGATGCCGCTGCTGCCTGACTGCTTATATTGTCTTCGATGCAGGCAAAATCATCACTGGCATCGTCAAATCCATACCCCAGTACATGAAGGTTCACCCCCCTGAACGTACAGTCTATCTCTATGCCGGAAACATACCTGATTCCGGCCCTCCTGGCCGCCTGTCTGCCCGCGTCGTTTGCCCGCACACTGTTGTGGTCCGCAATGGACATGACGCGGATGCCGCTCATGGCGCACTGTCTCACCAGCTCCTCAGGACTAAATTCGCCGTCATCACTGTAATAGCTGTGCATGTGTAAGTCCATTAACTTTTCCATTCTGAACCCTCCCCATCCTTTCTGTCATCCCAATCATCAATACAACAAATATGACCAGACACACGGGATACAGCGTTACGCTGATACGCTCTGCCGCCACCCCAAACAGAGGAGGCATAAATGTGGATCCCACATAAGCGCAGGCCATCTGCATACCCATCATGGACTGGGAATACTGCACCCCAAAGTTATCCGGCGTTTCATGAAGCAGGCTGGGATAGATGGGAGCACAGCCCAGTCCCACCATAATAAGTCCTGTTAGCACCGCTCCGTCACCGGCCGGAAGGAGCAGTATCACAGTTCCGGCAAAGGCAGTCAGCTGCCCGCAGCGCACCATGTTCCTGTCTCCCAGCCGGTCCGTGACAAAACCGCTGGCCAGTCTGCCCAGGGTAATTCCCAGATAAAAAAACGAAGCCCACTTGGCCGCTGTCTGGGGAGCAATCCCCTTATGCAGCACCATATAACTGCTGGCCCACAGACCGGCTGTAGCCTCAAGGGCGCAGTAGCAGAAAAACGCAGTCAGCACCGCCTTTGCCCCCGGAAGCCGCAGCCCCTCTCTCAGGGTAATCTGCCTGTGGACGGTATCCTGTCCGCTGTTTCCATCTTTCTTTACCTTCCACAGAGGAAGCGACAGCACAAGACAGGCCACCAGCGCAATCTGAATCACACCCACCACCATATAACCGGAATTCCACTTAAAGCCGCGTGTCAGACACAGGCCCATGATATAGGGTCCTGCCGTTGCGCCGATACCCCAGAAGCAGTGAAGCCAGCTCATGTGGCGGGATTTATAGTGAAGTGCCACAAAGTTATTCAGTCCTGCATCCACGCTGCCTGCTCCCAGGCCATAGGGGACGGCCCAAACACACAGCTGCAGGAAGGAATGGGAAGAGGAAAAGCCAAACAGGGCTGCTGCCGTCATTGCAACACTTACAACCGTCACCCTTCCTGTCCCAAAATTCCTGATAAGCCTGTCACTGAAAAGGCTGGAAATTATGGTGCCGCCGGCAATAATCATACTGATAATGCCTGCATAGGACACCGAGGCTCCCAGCTCCCGGTACATGGACGGCCATGCTGAACCCAGAAGCGCGTCCGGAAGTCCCAGACTGATAAACGCTAGATAAATAATCACAAGTAATAACTGAAACATCTCATCCTCCTGTTACTGAGCACCCGGAAACCCCGATACGGCCTCCTGCGCGCAAAGCATATAAAACATATAATAAATACACACCAAAAGAATATCGTCTTTTCCTTCTTGATTCAACCCAAATCCCGACTTATAATATAAGAAAAACGACCAATCGGAGGACTGACATGGCATTACAGAATTGTGCCCTGAATTTAAACCGCACAGGAAGAGAGCTGCAGCCCCATGGGACGCCGGACTTTCCCTGTGCAGGATATTCTTCTGTATATACAGACAGTGCCGGGGATGTGGTTCCCTGGCACTGGCATGAGGATTTGGAAATTATTTATGTTGAGTCCGGACATCTGAGACTGCAGGTTCCGGGTAAAACCTTTCATCTAAAACAGGGAGAAGGCGCTGTCATCAATTCCAATATACTGCATTTTGCCGCGGCAGAGCCCCTTTGCGAACTCCACTCCCTGGTCTTTCACCCTCTTTTGGTAACCGGAGAAAAGGATTCCGTATTTTCCAGGAGGTATGTGGCACCGCTCCTTCAGTGCAGGAGCTTCGACATCTGTCCATTTGACTATCTTGCCGGAGACTTAAGAGCCGGAAATCCTGCGGCCGTGTTCACCGCTGCCTTTGATGCATTTTGCGACGAACCATTGGGATACGAGTTTGTGGTCCGTGAAAAACTGTCTTGTATATGCTGCTGCCTGTATATGTACTATTCCCATGCCATGGATTCCAGTAAACCAATGCCGGATACGGATAATATACGTATCCAAAAAATGATAAGTTTTATCCATGAACATTTTCAAGAAAACCTGGACCTGGCCCAGATTGCCAGGGCTGCGGATATCGGTGAGCGTGAGTGCCTGCGGTGTTTCAAACGTGCCATCCAGACCTCTCCCCTGCAGTATCTGCTGAAATACAGAGTAACCCAGGGGGCTTCCATGCTCCTTCGCAGCCCCCACAGCAGCATATCCTCCATAGCAGGCATGTGCGGATTCAACAGTCCCAGTAATTTTTCCCAGATGTTTGTGCGCTTTTTCAAGTGTACGCCCAGGGAATACAGGAAAGCCAGCTGCCCGCCTTCTATTTTCCCATAAAGCCTCCGTCAACCGGAATCACTGCGCCGGAAATATAAGCCGATGCATCGGATGCCAGAAAGACCGCCAAGCCCTGCAGATCCTCCATCCTGCCCCAGCGCCCCGCGGGAATCCGGCTGGTGATTTCTTCATATTGCTTTGGATTTACTTCCTTTATATTGGCAGTTAGCTCAGTGGCCATATACCCCGGTGCAATTGCGTTTACATTCACTCCCTGACCGGCCCATTCATTGGAAAGTGCCTTTGTTATTTGTGCCACTCCGCCTTTACTGGCACTGTATGCCGGAATCAACACACTGGCAAAAAATGCGGTCATGGATGCTATATTGATAATCTTACCATATTTTTGCGCCAGCATTGTTTTGCCGGCCAGCTGCGACATATAAAATACCGCATTCATATTAAGGGCAATAATTTTCTCCCAGCGGTCATGGGGAAAATCAACAGCCGGACCCCTAAACTGTATGCCTGCTCCATTCAGCAATATGTCCACCCTGCCTCCCAGCTTCTCCAAACATTCATTATATATATTCTCCAGCTCTTCTGTTTTGGTCATGTCGCCCCTTACCGCATGTACTATGGGACCTTTTTTTGCCATCTCCCCGGCGGAATCTCCAACCATGTCCAAAATATCCAGCAGAACCACCTCGGCCCCTGCATCATGGAGCGCCTGTGCCATTCCATTACACAGCCCCTTTGCACCGCCGGTCACAATTGCCTTCTTACCCGCCAAGCTAAATTTATCTATAAAATTACTCATATTAAATATCCTTTTCTGTTTTTTGTTTCCACAGCATATCTTAACTGCGATACAATCCGTAACCTAATTCTTTGCTTATCTGGCTGCCATATTTTTTCATGCATAATGTATATTTCTTAATGGTTGCCTCAGTAATCTGCTCCTTGGGAGCAGAAATACCGATGCAGCAGCTGACATTGCCGCTGTAATTGAAAACCGGTACTGCCAGGCATCTCACCCCCAACGTGCGTTCCTCGTCATCCAGAGCATAGCCCTGCTCCCTAATCTTCTTTAACTCTTTTTCTAAATTCTGATAGGTTGTAATCGTATTGGATGTATAATGTTCAAAATCATAATCGCGGAAGATGTCTTCAATAAATGACGGAGGTTTGTAAGCCAGAACACATTTTCCCACAGCGGAACAATGCCACGCTTCAATCATTCCAATCTGGGCCGAAAGATTGTATTCCCTCTGGCTCCGTACCTGATCCACAATATACATTTTGCGATTTCCCATTGCCGCCAGATGGACACTTTCTTTGGTATCATCACAAATTTTGTATAGGTAGGGCCGCGCTACAATAGCCACATTGAAATTTTTTTTAACTCCTTCGCTGAGGTACAGATTCCGAAATCCCAGCCGGTATTTCTTACTGACCGGGTCAATACTTACCATATCATAGTGCATCAGCGTTGCCATCAGGCGGGAAACCGTACTTTTGTCCACCCCAAGAACGGATGCCACCTCCACAATTGTCGCACTTCCTCTTTCTTGAATGATTGATAAAATCTCAATTCCTCTCGCCAGTGACTGTACCATATAATACCTCTCTTACCTGTTTTCCCCCAGTAATTGAAGGACTGCCTTTGCCTTTTCACCGCCATCCGCCAAGACCTTCATAAAATCTTTACTTCCCGCAATTGCTTTTAATATTTCCGGATCCGAAGCTTTAAGAATATCTGTAAAATCTTTGTGGGAAAGTTTTGAGATACCCGCTAATGTCTGGCGGCTCATTGCCTGACTCTTTGCTCTTTCCTTAGGATAACCTGCCCCGGCCGGGTCTGCAAACAATTTTTCAAAAATATACTCCAGATTTATGCCGCCCGCCCAGCCATATCCTTTATTAAGCGGCAGAGACACGCAGTTGCCTCCGTTTATTTGTGAAAAGAGCCAGGCATCTAACGGTTCCACGATCAAACCGCACACCACCCCCGGAAATTGCAGTACACCATTTAAAAAACCCTGTCCGGTGCCGCATCCCCCAATAACGAAGTCGCAGCTGCCGGTATTTAAAAGAACAGCCGCCATATAACTGGTGTGAATATACGTTAAAGACGGGGTTTGTTCCGGATTCTTCATCCCCACATTCAGTACCTCTGCATTGGTGGTCTTATGTAATGCGTTGACAATATCTTCATTTCTGATTGAAGCACTTACTTCATTGATAACCGCGATTTTCATGTTCCCTTTCCTCCTTTCGCCATAACCAGATTGCCTTCTGCTTCTTAGTACAATCCTGTTAACAGTCCGACGCCGTACATAACGACAGCCACGATTACACAGGACACAATCGACATCAGGACTCCTGCCTTTGCAAAATCTTTGATTGAAAAATACCCCGCTGAATATGCAATTACGTTTGTCGGAGTAGATGTAATTAAAATAAACGCCAGTGAAGATGCCAATGCCGCCGGAAATGCTATGGCCAACGTGGATATCCCAAGATTAATAGACAGCTCTATAATAATAGGAATAACAATACTTGCAGATACTGTGGCGCTGGAAAGCGTAATATTCATCAGCGATACACTTAATACCACCACAAAAATCATCAGAATGGGGCTTAATCCGCCCAGATTTCCTAACAGCCCCAGCGCAATCCAGTTTGCAACTCCTGTCTGGTAGAGCACCATCCCCAGGGATACGCCGGAAAGCACTAAAATGATACTGCTCCAGGACATTTCCTTTTCTATCTCTTTATATTTCGTTTTGCTGACACCCGGGAAGAAAAACAGCATTGTGGTTAAAATAACCGGTAAAGCAATTGGAATGTCAACGCCCAACAGATCTGAAAGCTGTGAGGAAAACACCCATAACGCAACCGTTGCAACAAAAAGAATTAAAGTAACCTTTTCATCCCGGGATAGCCTGGGCTGATTTTTGAATTCATTCCTAATCTCCTGATTTGTCCTTTTAAGATACTTCATTTCAGGCTTGAATGCCAATAAGAGCAGCCCCCATGCTATGGGAATATGAATCAGTGAAATCGGAACCCCGTATATCATCCAGTCCAGAAATGAAACATCAATTCCGGCCATATCCTTCATAAAGCCAATGGCCAATGGATTGGGGCCGTTTCCTGCAGGAGTTCCAAATCCACCGATTAAGCTGCCCCAGGCCACAGAAATGAGCAATGCCTTACCGAAGTTGCTTTCCAGCGGCTTTAACCCCTCCTCATCCAGAAGAGACTTGGCCAGCGGCATAAGCATGGCAGCAACAGCCATGTTGGAAATCCACATTGATAACAGCACGCCCACCACCAGGAAGCCTAATATAACATATTTAGTGCTGTTTCCGGTGATTGAAAGGCATACGTTAACAAGCCTTTTTCCAAGCCCTGATTTATTGATGAACGCACTTAAGATAAATACGCCGATAAAGAATATAACATTAATGTTGCCAAAACCGGTTTTAACAATGCCCCCAAAGGAATCGACACCGAACAGGGCCAACAGCGCCATTGCCAGCAGACCTGTAAAGTGGAACGGAATCGCTTCTGTTATCCAGAGCAGAAGGGCAAAAATCAAAACAGCCAGTGCATTCTGCCCTTCCGGTGTCAGCGTTGCATCTTTTATCGTAGCAATTGATGCCGGAAAGCTGACATTCTTAATAAATACCAACACAATAAGGCTAATACATATATAAATCCATCTTTTTGCATTTACTGATAAACCACCCGATGTACCCGATACATTATTTATATTACTCATAATCAATTTTCTCCATTTTATCTGATAATCTGCCTGCGCGGTGAGAAACGAAGATGATTACTCAGACATTTCATTTAAAATCTTTTCCGGTGTAGCCGGAAGTGAAGTGACCCGTACCCCCACGGCATCATAAATGGCATTCACAATTGCCGGTATTGTGGGCAGAGGAGCCGGCTCGCCAATTCCTTTTGCTCCAAGGGGACTAAAAGGATCCTTGTTTTCAACCAGACTGGTGCAAAACATCGGCACATCCACACTGGTAGGCAGAATATATTTTGCAAAGTTCCTGTTTACAGGCACGCCTTCAGATAATACAAAATTTTCCATAATAGCCTGTCCGATGCTCTGAACAGCGCCGCCTTCGATCTGCCCTTCAATCCCCTGAGGATTGATTGCTCTTCCAACATCATGGGAAGCCCAGATGCCCAGAACATGAACCTCTCCTGTAAACGTATCAACGGCAACCTCCGCAATCTGGCTTCCAAACACATACGCCTGCCAGGGATTGCCTTCTCCGCTCACCGGATCCAAGGCTTCATGATGAGCTGTATACGTGCCTGAACCTAAAGGAACATAGCCCCTAACCTTTTTACAAATATCAACGGCCTCTTTAAGAGAAAGATCATAACGGGAGTGGCCCTGCACAAAAATTCTTCTGTTCTTCATACAGATTGAGGAAGAATCAACATTCCAGTAGGCTGCAATTTCCCTTATAAATTTCTCTTTTACATCCCTGCATGCATTTAATACCGCATTGCCAATCATATACGACTGTCTGCTGGCACCGGCATGGGCGGCTTCAGGAGATCTTGCTGTATCGTTATCCCCGACGGTAATATCTTCCGGATACATTCCAAGTTCATCCGCCGCAATCTGTGTTAAAACGGTCAGAATACCTTCGCCAATCTCAGTAACACCGGTTAATATCATAGCAGTGCCGCCGTCGTCAATTTCGACAAATGCTCCGGCCTTATCAACCGTTGCGCAGCGTCCTATTCCGTACCACCCTGTTCCGACACCGCGCCCGTATTTAAATCTTGCTTTACAAAGTTCAACAGCAGCAGGGGCCTTGAACTCACTGCCTGGTATGTAAGGCTGTACAGTCTGGCTGCCCTTTACATCTTTTCTCACCCGGCCTCTTACATTAGACGACCCCGGTTCCCATGCGGCTATCCGTGCACATTGCTTCAGGGTTTCACAATAGCTCACACTCCCCAGTACCTGCCCGGTATGGGTAACCGATCCGTCCCTTACTCCGTTTATTAAACGCAGTTCAATTGGATCAATTCCCAAACGTTCAGAGCAGATATCCATCGTTGATTCGATTGCAAAGGTGGGCTGTAAGATTCCGAACGTTCTCATTGCCCCGGAAGGCGTATTGTTTGTATAGTAACCTTTTGAGATAACCCTGACGTTCTCTATTTCGTAAGGTCCCGCTCCCAATATGGCTGATTTGGCCACTGTTCCTTTTGTGGAAAAACAATAAGCTCCCCCATCTGATTTTAAATCTATTTCAACTGCTTGTATTTTGCCGTCTTTCCTCAATCCGATTTTATGGTGAATTAAAACAGGATGACGTTTACAGCTTCCAATCATGGAATCATTTCTGGAAAAGACCAGCTTTACAGGCCGTTTTGTTTTAAGCGCGGCAATGGCTAAAATACCCTGATAAATCATATCCTCCTTGCCGCCAAAGCCGCCGCCCACAGGCGTCATGATAACCCTGATTTTATTGATGGGCATGTCAAGAATTTTCGCCAAAAGCATGCGGTGATGAGTGATATCCTGATCACATGATTTTACCACCAATACTCCGTCAGGATCGCAATACGCAAGACCTGCTTCCGTTTCAAGATAGGCATGATCCACACATTGTGTAGAATAATCCTGTTCAACAATAATATCGCTGTTTCTAAAACCGTTTTCAACATCGCCTTTTATAACAGATGTGAAAGAAACCACGTTGTCCGGGTAATCATCATGAACCACTGATTTACAGCCAATTGCATCGGCAATACCAGAGACAACAGGAAGCTTCCTGTATGTAATCTCAATTAATTTTTCAGCTTCTTCCGCCTCTTCTAACGTTTCAGCTACAATAGCTGCAACCGGTTCTCCATAAAAGCGGATTTTACCCTTTGCCAGAACGGGCTGATCATGATAGTAGACGCCAAACCCATCTTCGCCCGGCACATCTTTACTGGTAATAACCGTTTCAACCCCTGGCATCGTAAGTGCCTTTTCATAATCAATCTTCAGTATCTCAGCATGAACCTCCCTGCTTCTGACAAGGTGGACATGAAGCATTCTGGGCATCGTCATGTCGGCCGCATATTCCAGCGCGCCCGCAGCCTTCCCCTTGGCGTCCACTCTCTCTATCCGTGAACCGATGATTTTGCCTGTATCCGGAACAATGGAATCCAGACAATCAGCGCTTTGGTCATGATTCAGGATATCCCGTGCCAATTCTATGGCTTCAACTATTTTGACGTAGCCTGTGCATCTGCATATATTTCCGCCGAGACGTCTTCTGATTTCGACTTTATCAGGATGCCTGTTTTCTTTTAATATAGTTGTAGCTGCCATAATCATACCCGGAGTACAATAACCGCATTGAACAGCCCCGGCTTTTATGAAACATCTTTGTATAATACTCAACCCGTCAGTTCCAATGCCTTCTATGGTCAGAATCTCACAGTGATTGGCTTTGATAACCGGTATCATACAGCTCTTTTTCAGTACGCCGTTAATCAAAACAGAACAAGTTCCGCACTCTCCTGCATTGCAGCCCTTTTTTGTTCCAATCAAATGAAGCTCTTCTCTCAAAAAATCCGCAAGTCTCATTGACGGAGCAACATATTTACAAACTTTTTTGCCATTTACTTTTAATTCTATCTTTACAAGTTCTGCATTCATAATTTTCCACTCTTTTAAGATGCATTTTTGCGTCTTCGGCATTTGGTCAACACGGTACAATATTAATTTCTGCAAGTGATTCATAAAGACCGGCCAGCAAAAAGTTTCTGATGACTTTCTTTCTATACTCTCTTCTGCTTCTGGACTTAACAATATCTCCGGGAATACATTCGGCCATCTTCAGAATTATATCCTTTGAAATACGGTTTCCCTTCAAATTGTCCTCGATTTCATTTAATCTTACAGAAGCCGGTCCGATTCCTCCAAACGCAATTCTGACATCCTTAAAATATTGATTCGTTTCATCGGCCTTTACTAAAAAGGCAGAGTTCACGGTTGAAATACACAAAGAACGTCTAAGCCCGACTTTTTTAAAGGCACACCCGTAATCTTTTAATATGGGGCATGTAACTGACTGGATAACCTCTCCTTCAGACAACGAAGTTTTACCAACGCCTTTAATAAAATCAGATAGCGGTACATCACTCGTGCAAATATCGTTTCCGTTTTTCCTAATCGTATGAACCGTTGCATCCATGGCCAATAAAGGCGGTATCAAATCAGCGCAGGGAGATGCGTTTGCCAGGTTGCCTCCAACTGTTGCAATCTCCCGTATCTGCTGATCTGCAAAGTAACTGGCTGCATGCCTCAAAACAGGCACAGTGTCAATTAATACCGGTTCTTCTAAAAACTGTTGAATTCTGGTATTTGCCCCAATTGTTATGAACCCGCATTTAGATTCAATTATGGAAAAATCTTCAATGCTGCTGATATCAATTGCAGAGTCCTGACCGTTAAAAGGAGTCCTTTCTTCTGCAAACAGATCGGTTCCTCCGGAAATAATATCAAAGGAATGAGCATTTTGTTCCATCAAACGGAAAAGTTCTTCCTTTGATTTCGGCATATAATATTTTTTGTATTGAAGCATACAATTACTCTCCTAGCCCGGAATCTTCACAACTACTTTGATTGCGTCGTCTATTCTTTCTTTTGAATATTTCAGGGCTGTAAGCAGATCCCCAAAGCCAAATGTATGAGTATGAATCAGGGAGGCGTCAAAGCGCTTTTCGCTAATCAGGGAAGCCGCTCTGTGAACAGCGCTTCTGCCTTCGCCTCTGATGCCAAAGAGAGAAATGTTATTGCGGACCAAAGCTGCCACATCAACCTCAACAGGCTTTGACGGAAAAGCAGCCAGACAGATTCTTCCGCCCCTTTTGACCATATTGGCTGCTTCATTAACAGCATTTGGGGCGCCGGAGCATTCCATTACATAGTGAACACCTTCACCATTTGTAATTTCTTTAACCGCCTTGACAACTTCCTGGTTTCTGACATTTACAGTGTAATCTGCCCCCAGTTTTTTACCAAGCTCAAGTCTGTTATCTCTTGTACCGGTCAAAATTACCGGATTGGCGCCCAAAGCCTTAGCGACCGCAACCGCCATCAGACCAATGGGTCCTGGTCCGGTTACAACCACCGACTGACCTGCAATCAAACCGCCAAGGGTATCTAAACCATACATTGCAGTTCCGGCCGTCACAATCAGTGTTGCCTCTTCGTCAGTAACATTGTCGCCCACATGGCACAACGTATTTACATTGTTGATAGCGTATTCCGCAAAGCCTCCATCCGTTGTAAAACCATTGGCTCTGTGGCCTTTATCGTTGCCTTCGTAGTTTTTGCCATAATTCAGGCACGAAGTATACATGCCCTCGCGGCAGCGCTCACAGCTGGAACAGCCGGCATGGATTTCCACTGCCACTCTGTCGCCAACTTTATACTCATCAACACCATCTCCCAGCTTAACAACGGTTCCCATATACTCATGACCGGGCGTAAAGCCCTTATTAAAAGGCAGACCGCCTTGAATCATAGCGGGTGGTCCGTTTTCAATGATTTCCAAATCAGTGGCGCAAATAGCCACTGCGTCAATTTTTACAAGTACCTCTGACTTTTTAGGCTGCGGAACCGGTTTCTCTTCCAAGGTAAGTACTCCAGGATCCCCCAAGACCCATGCTTTCATTGTTTCTGGAATTTCATAATTCATAGAATATTTCCTCCTTTTTTATTGTACATTTTTTAAGTCATCCGTTTTCACAACAACACATGACCGTTTCCTCAGATAATGCAGTGCTCTTAAAGGGCCTAAAAGCCAATCGTATGTTTCAGTTTCTGGACTCTTTCACACCAATTTCCAACATTCCAGTCCCCAAAAGAACCAAGGCCGGACAGCTCGTCTCTGCCGTAATATACGGGGACATGCACCAGGGACAGACCATCATGCTCATATGCCTGGCATAATGCTTTTTCAAGTTCCTCGGCCGTAGCTCCGCCATAGAATCCCTTCACCCCTTTGACTGCTTCTGCCATTTGAACGTAATCTACTATAACTGAATCATCGGTTTTATACTCTACGTCATATTGAGAATGCTGCAGACTGGTAATAGCCCCCATACGCCGGTTATCAAACAAAACAATCATGCCTCTGAGTCCATGCTGAACCCCGTCAATTAATATCTGGGGATTCATCATAAAGCTTCCGTCACCGGTAAAGGCCACAGGGTAATCTTTTCCTCCTGCCAGTGCAAAAGCAAGCATGGAGGATACTGCAAATCCCATATAGGATGAGCCTGTGTCTGTTATTGTTTGTCCCGGTTTTTCATCTGTTACAATCTGGAACCCGTTTGCCTGAACATCCCCCGCGTCAAATATTTTTACGCAGCCATGCATATCCGCAAAGTCCACTGCCTTTTTGATGGCTGCTGGTTCTGTCAGAATGGACTCTCCCCTCTTTTCATCTACCAAGACAGGATTGTCATATCTTAGCTGCTTATAGGTCTCCCACTCCATTCTCTTATCCGTACATTCTTTCAGCCACTCAGGGTCAGATGTTTTATTTTCAGTTTTTTTCAGCAGCTCAATTATTTTTAAGAGTACTTCTTCTGCATCACCCTGTATGCGCACAGAATTATTATATTGGGCCAGGTCATCGTAATCGCAATTGATATTTATAATTTTCTTAGCCTTACGAAACGAGGTTCCTGAACTGTCCCATTGACAAACGCCTCTTGCTCCAATGGCAATCATTAAATCACATTCGTTCATAGCGTAATTTCCGCATATTGAACCCTTGGAACCGCCAACACTCATATTGCGCTTTTTTGAATATGGATATAAGCCCGGTACCTGCGGTCCGTGTACATATACAGCATCTGTCAGTTCTAAAAATTCCTCCAGTACTTCGGACGTGACATCTGCTGCTCCGCCTCCAACTTTGACTGTAATCCTGGACGAATCGAGGATAGCCTCCAGTGCGGCGTTGAAAACACTCATATCTGTGCTTATAACTTTTGACTCCTCTGATTTTTCAGTAAACTCAAGCAGATTGCAGCTTTTCATTAATTTGGGCTGGATATTCATGGGAAGAAGCATGTAAAATGGTGTACGTTTTGCCCTTCCATGGACTGCCGCATCTCCTCTTTTCAACGCTGTAAACACTGCTTCCGGCGTATGCAGCGAATATGCAGGCCCAAATGTTGACAGGAGCCGCAGAAACAGTTCCTGCTCTCTTTTGGGGATTTGCTGCATGTTAGGCCCTTCACTGTGGCTGGTTTCATCACCCATCAAATAATAGATGCCAAGGCCATTGGCCAACGGAACCAGCGATCCGGCAGCGGCCTGTAAGGCACCCGGTCCAATGGAAGTAAAAACCGCCGGAACCTCATTATATTTCCATCTGAGCATAGCCGCCACATGGGAAGCTTCTACTTCGTTCCGGACATTAACCGTCTTAACAGCACTTTCTTCTTCAT
>OBZK01000914.1_pt1 | contig 13664 bp, 7 predicted proteins | sample 1495511 | NCBI WGS metagenome assembly OBZK01 (sample SAMEA2580233, study PRJEB22360) | human gut metagenome | biome: human gut; feature: human-associated habitat; material: faeces | place: Denmark | collected 2008/2010
CCGGCTTCGCAGGCCGGTGAGGATTCCGGTCAGCTGTTATAAGCGGATGGAAGGAAAGGAAAAAGGCAGTCCCTGGTGCAGCACCCTGGATTGGGAGGACTGTTCCATAGAAGAACCATGGGCGTGTCTGGACAGCCACAGGTGGTACAGGACAACGGTTGAGATACCGCCACATCTGGACGGGGCCCATGTGGAATTCCTGATCACCACGGGAAGGGAAGGACAGTGGGATGCCACCAATCCCCAGATGCTGTTTTATCTGAACGGAAACATTGTTCAGGGAGTAGATGTAAACCACAGGGAAATTTTAATAAGTTCCGGGGCCAAAGCAGGAGAGCGGTATGAAATTGCCATACTGGCCTACAGCGGCAGCGTGCCGGGAGACCTGATAATCCGCACGGAGCTGGTCCGGGTGGATGACGCGGTGGAAAAGGCTTACTATGATTTTCTGGTGCCGGTACAGGCAGCCAGGCTTCTTAAAAAACCGGATGAGGAAAATTACAGGCGGATTCTGGTAAAGCTGGGGCCGGCTGCCGATGCCCTGGATTTGAGGGAGCCGTATTCATCCCGGTTCTACCAATCCATAGAGGAGATGGAGAGAATCGTGGAAAAGGAATTTTACCAGAAGGTGAATGCAGCTTCGCCTGTGGTAAGCGCAATCGGCCATACCCACATTGACATTGCGTGGCTGTGGTCCGTGGAACAGACCAGGGAGAAGGCTGTGCGGAGCTTTTCCACGGTACTGGAGCTGATGGACCGGTACCCGGATTTCAAATTCATGTCCAGCCAGCCCATTCTGTACCAGTTTGTGAAGGAACAGGAACCAGAACTTTATGAGCGCATCCGGGAGCGGGTAAGGGAAGGGCGATGGGAGACAGACGGCGCCATGTGGCTGGAGTCGGACTGCAACCTGCCCGCAGGGGAATCACTGGTGCGTCAAATCATAAAGGGAGAGCAGTTTTTCCAGGAGGAATTCGGCATTTCCAGCAGGTGTCTGTGGCTGCCGGATGTATTTGGCTATTCCGCCGCCATACCGCAGATACTGAAAAAGTGCGGAATTCCCTATTTCCTGACAACTAAGATTGCCTGGAACCAGTTTAACCAGCTGCCCAACGATACCTTCATGTGGAAGGGAATTGACGGCAGCAGGGTGTTTGTATTCATGCCAACTGCCTGCGACTTTGATAAGACCCTGGGATTAAATGTGTCATTTACCGACACCAGGAACACCACCACATACACGGGCATTGTCAATCCCAATATGACGCTGGGAACCTTCAAGCGGTTCCAGAACAGGGATCTGACAGAGGACACGTTAATGCTCTTTGGATTTGGCGACGGGGGAGGCGGACCCACAAAGGAAATGTTAGAGGAGGCAAAGCGTCTGCGGTACGGGCTTCCGGGCATTCCCAGACTGGTCCAGGAAAATGAACGGACCTTTTTTGACCGGATTCATCACGACATTGGGTCCAAACCGGACATGCCGGTATGGGATGGGGAGCTTTACTTTGAGTACCACAGGGGTACGCTGACCTCCATGGGAAAAAACAAACGCTATAACCGGAAAAGCGAGCAGATGTACGAGCAGCTGGAGACTCTGGGAGTCATGGCGGAGCTTAAGGGCCTGGAATATCCTGCCGGCGTCATAAAAAGGGGGTGGGATATCATCCTGTTAAACCAGTTCCATGACATTATTCCCGGAAGCGCCATCGGGCCTGTCTATGAACAGACGGACCGGGAATATGAGGAAATACTTAAATCCGGCGCAGAGACAGCCCTTCATCTGGCAGAAGGCATGGGAAGCAGGATCTGCGGTCAGGATAAGGATACCCGCCGGGAGGAGCCGGAAGAACAAAAGATTATTGTTTTCAATACACAGGGATATGAGCGGGAGGATACGGTAACAGTGTCCGGCGTGGCCCGGGGGGAGGCGGCATATGCCTGCGACTGCCTGGGACACAGGGCTCCGGTCCAGTATGTGGGAGAGGATACGCTTATATTCCACGCAAAGGGGATTCCTTCCTGCGGTTATGCTGTGTACAGCCTTGTGGGGGCAGAGGATAGTGTGAATCAGGGAACGTCCGGGCCTGCCAAAGAACATCCTGTGCTCGCCGCAGAACACCCCGGACCTGATCCGGAACCATCCGGATTTGACGCAGAATGCCCGCGCCCATGGCCCGGCTTCTTTGAAAATGACTGGTACAGGGCTGCGTTTAATGATAAGATGGAGCTTGTTTCCCTGGTTGAAAAGGGGACAGGCTGCCAGCTGTTAAAAGAGGGGCGTGTGGGAAACCAGCTCCTGACCTTTGAGGATCGCCCCATGAACTGGGATAATTGGGATGTGGATATGTTTTATCAGAGAAAGCCATACAATGCAGACCATGTGACAGCGCCGGTTTTAAAGGAGTGGGGGCCGGTGCGTACGGTGGTGTCCATCTCTCACCGGTTTGCGGGCTCCCTTGTGGAGCAGGATATCGTGTTCTACCCCAATCTGCCCAGAATCGACTTTGTGACCCGGGCAGACTGGAGAGATCATCATGTTCTGCTGAGGGTTTATTTCCCGGCCCGGATTAACGCCACCAAGGCCTCCTATGAGATACAGTTCGGCAATGTGGAGCGGGAGACCACCAGCAACCACAGCTGGGATACGGCCAAATTTGAGGTATGTGCCCATAAATGGGCGGATCTGTCGGAAAACGGCCTGGGACTCAGCCTGCTTAACGACTGTAAATACGGACACAGCATCAAGGACGGGGAAATGGGGCTGACCCTGATTAAATCAGGGACCTATCCCAATGAGAACGCGGATATAGGCTTCCATGAATTTACCTACTCCATTTATCCCCACAAGGGAAGGTGGCAGGAAGCCAGAACCGTGGAAATGGCCTATGACCTGAATTCGCCCCTGGTATCCGCTCTGGTGCCCGCCAAAGGAGCAGGAGCGTTCTGGAGCATGGTGTCCGTGGACCAGCCGGACTGTTTTGTGGAAATGATGAAAAAGGCGGAGAATGGGAACGGATATATCCTGCGTATCTATGAAAACCGCAATACAAGGACGCCCATGACGGTAAAACTTGGATTTGAAATTTCCCGGGTGGAGGAATGTGATTTGCTGGAAAGGACACTGAGGCCCATTGAGACAGATGGATACAGGTTTAAGGATTTCATAAAACCCTATGAGATTAAGACATACCGCATCTGTCCTGTCCGTGCGTAAGGTCCCGGATAATCAGGTATCGGAATGTAAGGGAGGATTCACATGGAAGAACAGAGGGCATGGTGGAAAGAATGCGTGGTGTATCAGATTTACCCCAGAAGCTTCCAGGACAGCAACGGTGACGGCATCGGCGACCTGAACGGTATCAGGAGCCGCCTGGATTACCTTAAGGATCTGGGAATTGATGTAATATGGCTCTCTCCGGTGTATCAGTCGCCGGGGGATGACAATGGTTATGATATCAGCGATTATAAGGCTGTCATGGATGTGTTCGGCACCATGGAGGACTTGGACAGGCTTCTGGCAGAGATACATGAAAAAGGGATGAAGCTGGTAATGGACCTGGTTGTGAACCATACATCGGATGAACATGCCTGGTTTGTAAAGAGCCGCCGTTCTCCTGATAATCCCTACAGGGATTACTATATATGGAAGGCTCCTGTCAGCGGAGGCCCGCCCAATAACTGGGCATCCCGCTTTCGTGGGCCGGCCTGGGAATACGATGAAGGGACCGGCATGTATTACCTTCATATTTATTCCAGGAAGCAGCCTGACCTGAACTGGGAAAATCCCCGGGTACGGCAGGAAATATATGATATGATGGCCTGGTGGGGAGACAAGGGGATTGACGGTTTCAGAATGGATGTGATATCCATGCTGTCCAAGGACCAGCGCTTTCCTGACGGGGTGTTGAAAGACGGAAATCCCTATGGCGACGGTCTGCCCTATTATGCCAATGGTCCCAGAATACATGAGTTCTTACAGGAGATGAACCGGGAGGTCCTGTCACGGTTTGACTGGATGAGCGTGGGAGAGGGCGTAGGCGTGGGAACCAGGGAGGCAGTGCAGTATGCGGGATATGAGTCCCATGAACTGAACATGATGTTCCATTTTGAACATGTGGAACTGAATCCCGGACCATTTGGAAAATGGAATGACAACCCGGTCTGTCTGAGAGAGCTGAAGGAAGTGCTGAACAGGTGGCAGATAGAACTGGAGGGAAAGGCCTGGAACAGCCTGTTTTGGGAGAATCACGATTATCCCAGGGCGGTGTCCCGCTTTGGCAATGACAGCCCCGTGTTCTGGGAACTGTCCGCCAAAATGCTGGCAGTCTGTCTTTATATGATGAAGGGGACACCCTATATTTACCAGGGACAGGAATTGGGAATGACCAATTTTCAGGGCAGGAGCATAGAGGACTTCCAGGATATAGAAATTCATAATGTATACCGTGAGATGGTGGGCAGCGGGCGCATTTCCCATGAGGAGATGATACGCTACATCAACCATATGGGACGGGACAATGCAAGGACGCCCATGCAGTGGGATGATACGGCCCAGGCAGGATTCACAGAGGGGACGCCCTGGCTTGGGGTAAATCCCAATTATACCTGGCTCAACGCAAGGGAGCAGGCCGGACGCGGTGATTCCGTCCTGTCCTTCTATAAGCAGCTCATAAAGTTAAGGCATACCATGGACATCCTGGTGTATGGTACCTACCGGCTGCTGCTGGAGGAAAGCGGGTCCATTTATGCATATGAAAGAACACTGGGGGATGAGCGCCTGACGGTACTGTGCAATTTTACGGACCAGACACAGAGTTGCGGTCTTTCCTGCCGGGACCTGGGGACAGATAACGTACTCATCGGCAATTACCCGGACCAGAGCGGCACGTTCCGGGGAAACGGCCCGGCCCTGCATGAAGAGGGGGATATCTGCCTCAGACCCTATGAAGCCATTGTGCTTACGCAATAATTGCTGGAGGATTCTATATGGGCATTATATACGAAGAAAAATCAAGGCAGTTCCATCTGTACAACGATAAAATCAGTTATATCATGACATGCCTTCCCAACGGTCAGATGGGGCAGCTCTACTATGGAAAACGGCTGCGGCACAGGGAGAGCTTCGGCCATCTGCTGGAGTTTGCGCACAGGGATATGGCGCCCTGTGTCTATGAGAATGACACCACATTTTCACTGGAGCATATCAGACAGGAATACCCGGCCTTTGGAACCGGGGATATGCGGTATCCGGCTTATGGAATCAGACGGGAAAATGGAAGCAGGGTCAGCTGTTTTGTATACAAAAGCCACATCATCCAAGGGGGAAAACCGGAATTGCCGGGTCTGCCTGCTGTTTATGTGGAGCAGGATAAGGAGGCGCAGACACTGGAGCTGTATCTGGAGGATCCTGTGGCAGGAATGGAACTGGTGCTTCTCTATACAATCTATGAAAACATGCCTGTGCTTACCCGCAGCGCCCGGTTTATCTGCCGCGGTCCGGAGCCGGTCTGCCTGGAGCGGGCCATGAGCCTGAGTCTGGACCTGCCGGATCCGCGTTACCAGATGGTTGATTTGACCGGGTCCTGGTGCAGGGAACGCTATGTGGACTGCCATGGACTTCACCGGGGAGTCCAGAGCATACACAGCATGAGGGGACACAGCAGCCACCAGTTCAATCCGTTCATCTGCCTGAAACGGCCTGATGCCGGGGAGGACAGCGGTGAGGTAATAGGCATCAGCCTTGTATACAGCGGTAATTTCCTGGCCCAGGCAGAGGTGGATACCATGGATACGGTCCGGGTGACCATGGGAATCCATCCGGAGGGATTTGACTGGCCCCTTTGTCCGGGGGAGGAATTCCAGACGCCCGAGGCAGTGATGGTATATTCAGGGGACGGCTTAAACGGCATGAGTCAGGCGTTCCACCAGCTCTACAGGACCAGGCTTGCCAGGGGGTATTGGAGGGACAGGGAAAGGCCCATTCTGATTAATAACTGGGAAGCCACATACATGGATTTTGACGAGGAAAAGATTCTCTCCATTGCAGGCAAGGCAAGGGAACTGGGCATAGAGCTGTTCGTGCTGGATGACGGGTGGTTTGGAAAGCGGGATGATGACACCACTTCCCTGGGGGACTGGTATCCCAACCTGCATAAGCTGCCCGATGGGATTACAGGGCTGGCAGGTAAAATCAGGGACATGGGAATGAAATTCGGCCTGTGGTTCGAGCCTGAGATGGTCAGCAGGGACAGCTGTCTTTACCGCGCCCACCCGGATTGGATGTTAGGAAGTACGGACCGGCCGGTGTGTACGGGGAGACACCAGTATGTGCTGGATTTTTCAAAGGACCAGGTGGTGGAATACATAGGGGACAGAATGGAGGAGATACTGGGGGACGGCGGTGTGTCTTATGTGAAATGGGATATGAACCGTAGTATTTCCGACCTGTTTTCAGCGGGCCGGGATGCGCGGTACCAGGGAACCGTGTACCACAGGCAGATACTGGGAGTCTATAAACTGTATGAGCGGCTCACCAGGGATTTCCCCCATGTTCTGTTTGAATCCTGCGCCAGCGGCGGCGCCACGGTTGACCCCGGCATCCTGTATTATGCTCCCCAGGGCTGGGTTTCCGATGACACCGACGGGGTGGAGCGCGTGAAAATCCAGTACGGAACCAGCCTGGTATATCCGGTCAGCTCCATGGGAAGCCATGTTTCCGCCATACCCAACCATCAGACCCAGAGGAATGTTCCCCTGGCTTCCAGGGCAGCGGCAGCCTTTTTTGGTACCTTTGGGTATGAACTGGATCTGAACCTGCTTACAGAGGAGGAGCAGTACCAGGTAAAGGAACAGATACGGTTCATGAAGGAACACAGGAAGCTGATTCAGCAGGGACGGTTCTACCGGCTTATAAGTCCCTTTGAGGGAAATGAGGCTGCCTGGATTGTGGTATCGGAAGACGAAAACAAGGCCATTGCAGCTTATTTCCGGTTCCTGCAGCCCGTGAATACCGGTTTTAAGCGGCTGGTGCTAAAGGGACTGAATCCGGGGACCATGTACCGGGTCAGCGGGATGGACTATACCTCGTACGGGGATGAACTGATGAGTGCGGGGCTGATTCTTTCGGATGGGGCCAGCGGCGTACGGACCAGTCCGGTGCCCCAGGGAGATTATCTGTCCCGGTTATTTTTGGTGGAGGCACAGCCTTGACAAAAACCTCCGGGCAGGTTATACTTAACAGGCAGTTTTCAGCAGATATCCATGCAGGCATTTGCTGATACATCTGCGTATGTACGGCCTAATATGTCATAAAGTTTCCACGCAGCCGGGGAGATAGCGGTGCCCTGTACCTGCAATCCGCTCCAGCAGGGGTGATACCTTGCCTCGGGCTGTTTGCTGCGAAGCTGCCTTGTGTAAGTGGCGTTGACGTCTGGGTCTTACGCAACGGGAATCCGTGAACCGTGTCAGGGCAGGAATGCAGCAGCACTAAGCGGAACCTCCCGTGTGCCGTGAGGCAGCCTGGATTGAGTTAACTGCATGAGTAACGTTCGTGGCAGCAGCACAAAGCAAGGTGCGTGGAATTTAAAAATGGGATATAAATCTGAGGATACGTTACTGTATCACCGGATTTATGTCCCATTTGTATTTCTGTACAGCGCGTTTCCCCGGAGCCGGCCGGCTGCCCGGTTTCTGCGGTTGGCCGGTTGGCCTACATGTGGCTGGCCGGTTGGCCGAATTTATACTTGCCCCGATAACACCTTTGCGTTATAATTACAAAATGGGTATAATAGAACCATTCCCAGGAAACATAACAGAAAGCGAAGAAACTCTATAAGGAGGAAGTGCAATATGAGAAGGATTGGAATGCTGACCAGCGGCGGAGACTGCCAGGCACTGAATGCCACTATGAGAGGTGTGGCAAAGTCCTTATATAACATGTTTGATGACGTGGAAATAATTGGATTTGAAGACGGATATAAAGGACTTATGTATGCAGACTATCAGATCATGAAATCATCAGATTTCTCAGGGATTCTCACCCAGGGCGGTACCATTCTCGGAACTTCTCGCCAGCCTTTCAAGCTCATGCGCACTCCTGATGAGAACGGACTGGATAAGGTGGAGGCCATGAAGCACACCTACAAAAAGCTGAAGCTCAGCTGCCTTGTAGTGCTGGGCGGGAACGGCAGCCAGAAAACAGCCAACATGCTAAGCGAAGAGGGACTTAATGTGGTATCCCTTCCCAAGACCATTGACAATGACCTGTGGGGAACGGATATGACATTTGGGTTCCAGAGCGCGGTAGATGTTGCCACCAATGCCATTGACTGCATCCATACCACGGCTGCGTCCCACGGGCGGGTGTTCATCGTGGAGGTCATGGGACATAAGGTGGGCTGGCTGACCCTGTATGCAGGTCTTGCAGGCGGGGCGGATATTATACTTCTTCCGGAGATACCATATGATATCAATATTGTGTGCGATGCCCTGACCAAGCGGTCCAAGGCAGGCAAGCGCTTCTCCATCCTGGCAGTGGCCGAGGGCGCCATTTCCAGGGAAGATGCCAAGATGAGCAAGAAGGAACTGAAGGAAAAGAAGAAAAGCGGAGTGGTATATCCGTCTGTGGCCTATGAAATCGGGGCCAAGATACAGGAAGTCATCGGCAGCGAGGTTAGGGTTACGGTTCCTTGCCATTTCTAAATTAACGGTGAGCCATGCTCCTATGACCGCGTGCTGGCCACCAGGCTGGGCGCTGCGGCAGCCAGACTGATTGCCCAGGAGCAGTATGGCTACATGGTGGCGGTGAAAAACAACGATATCACCCAGGTGCCTCTCTCCGAGGTTGCAGGAAGGCTTAAGACTGTGGACCCGGAGTGTTCCATGATTAAGGAAGCCAAGATGGTGGGCATCAGCTTTGGCGATGAATAACAGCATGATAATCAAAATAAAGGTTAATTTAGAAATAAATTTATATAAACAAGATAGAATAACAGGAGTTGCCTAATATGTCATATACGGCGTTATACCGCAAATGGCGTCCGGTTTCCTTTGAGGATGTAAAAGGACAGGACCCGATTGTGCAGACACTGAAAAACCAAATAACGTCGGAGCGTATCGGCCATGCTTACCTGTTCTGCGGTACCAGGGGAACGGGTAAGACCAGTATAGCCAAGATATTTGCCAGGGCAGTGAACTGCGAACATCCGGTGGACGGGAGTCCCTGCAATGAGTGTCCCACCTGCAGGTCCATTCAGTCGGGTTCCTCCATGAATGTGGTGGAAATAGATGCCGCGTCCAACAACGGTGTGGAGAACATACGTGATATAAGGGAACAGGTTCAGTATCCTCCCACAGAGGGACGCTACAGGGTCTATATTATTGACGAGGTCCATATGCTTTCCATAGGCGCCTTTAACGCTCTGTTAAAAACACTGGAGGAACCGCCCTCCTATGTGATTTTCATACTGGCCACCACCGAAGTGCATAAGATTCCCATTACGATTCTGTCCCGCTGCCAGCGCTATGATTTTAAACGCATATCCTTAGAGACCATAGCGAACCGCCTGAGGGAGCTGACTCAGGCAGAGCAGATACAGGTGGAGGACAAGGCGCTTCTCTATGTGGCAAAGGCGGCGGACGGTTCCCTCAGGGATGCCTTAAGCCTTTTGGACCAGTGTGTGGCTTTTCATTACGGGAAGGTGCTGACCTATGACAATGCCCTGGAGGTGTTGGGGGCAGTGGATTCCGGTGTGTTCAGCCAGATGTTCGGCGCTATTGTGGAGGGCAGGACAAAAGACTGCATATGCAGCCTGGAAGAGATTGTGATTCAGGGCCGGGAACTGGGCCAGTTTGTCACCGATTTTATATGGTATATGAGAAATCTCCTTTTAATCCAGAGCGCGGATGACGCAGAGGGTCTGGTGGATATGTCGGAGGAGAATTTAAAGCAGCTGAGAAGCGATGCGGGCAAGACAGACGGAACCACGCTGATGCGGTATATCCGTATCTTTTCCGAATTGTCCAACCAGCTGCGCTATGCCAGCCAGAAGCGGGTGCTGGTGGAAGTGGCGCTTATCAAGCTGACGCGTCCTTCCATGGAGCCAAACCTGGATGCCATCCTGCAGCGGTTGGGAGAGCTGGAAGCCCAGATGGAGGATCTGGAGGCAGGGCGCATGGCCATCCCCATGGCAGCTGCTTACCAGGAGCCGGGCGTCGCGCCTGCCGGACAGGCGCCCCGGACCGGCGCCGGACCGGGGGCGGATGGGGCAACAGTACCCCAGGCGGCTGCGCCGTATGCTCCGGGACTTCAGGCAGATTCCGGGGCTGCACCCGAAAAGGTGGCTCTTCCCCAGGCCCAGCTGGAAGACCTGAAGCTGGTGAGAAACGAATGGGCCAAGATAGTCCGCAGCATGGGAGGCGGCGCCAGGTCGTATCTGCGGGACACTGTGGTGGAGCCTGGGGGAGAAGGCTGCCTGACCATCGTGTTTATGGATCCCATGAACTACGATATGGGTAAGCGGCCCACTGTGATAGGGGAACTGGAGCGCTATGTGGAAGCTAATTTCGGCAGGTCCATTTATTTTAAGACAAGACTGGCCGGCCGGGGGGAGCGCCTTAATACGATTTATGTGACCCAGGAAGAATTGGAAGAAAAGATTCATATGGATATTACATATGAAGATGAATAATATAAAGATGAATAAGTGGAAATAATAGGAGGATAATACACCATGGCAAAACGTGGCGGATTTCCAGGCGGAATGCCTGGCAACATGAATAATCTTATGAAGCAGGCGCAGCGCATGCAGCGCCAGATGGAGGAGACCACCAAGGAGCTTGAAAATAAAGAATACACGGCTGCTTCCGGCGGCGGTGCGGTCAGCGTGACCGTGTCCGGCAAAAAAGAAGTGGTATCTGTTAAGCTGTCTCCCGACGTGGTGGACCCGGACGATATCGAGATGTTAGAGGACCTGATTGTGGCAGCTACCAATGAGGCATTCCGCCAGATGGAGGCTGAGAGCAGCGAGGCCATGTCCAAGCTGACAGGCGGCTTAGGCGGAGCACTGGGCGGAGGTTTTCCCTTCTAATGGATTATTACAGCAGTCAGATTACCAAGTTAATAGAGGAACTGTCCAAGCTCCCCGGAGTTGGGGCCAAGTCGGCCCAGCGCCTGGCATTTCACATCATCAATATGCCGAAGGAGCAGGTGGAGGAGCTGGCAGGAGCCATGACAGGCGCCAGGAATAACGTGCGCTATTGTAAGGAATGCTTCACCTTGACGGACAAGGAATTGTGCCCTATCTGCAGCAGTGACAGGCGGAATCATAAGACCATTATGGTGGTGGAGAATACCAGGGATTTGGCTGCTTATGAGAAAACTGGCAAATACGATGGGGTTTATCATGTGCTGCATGGCGCCATTTCTCCTATGCTGGGGATTGGCCCGGGGGATATAAAGCTGAAGGAATTGATGCAGAGGCTCCAGTCGGATGTAGAGGAAGTCATCATTGCGACCAATTCCAGCCTGGAAGGCGAGACCACAGCTATGTACATAAGCAAGCTGATAAAGCCTACAGGAATTAAAGTGACCAGAATTGCCAGCGGAGTACCCGTTGGCGGAGATTTGGAATACATAGACGAAGTAACACTTCTTCGGGCATTGGAAGGCAGGACGGAACTTTAGACAGCAGATTTCCATACCGGGAACTAGCGATAGGGAGATGCAAAAGATGGATAAATACGAGTTTAACATAAAAGTTGAGCAGATTAAGAAGATGGTAAGCCGCGGCGACTATGAAACGGCCATGAAGATAGCCGATACCATAGACTGGCGCAGAGTGCGGAATGTAAACATCCTGTCCATGGTGGCAACCATCTATGAGAAGAACGAAGAGTACCAGGAGGCCAAGGATATTCTGCTGCTGGCATTTGAACGGGCGCCTATAGGAAAGCGCCTGCTGTTCAAGCTGGCGGAGCTGGCTATCAAGGAGGGCAGCCTTCAGGAGGCGGAGGATTACTACAGGGAGTTCTGTGATCTGGCGCCGGATGATCCCAGACAGTATATCCTGCGCTACCTGATTCTGGGAGCAAAGGGAGCGCCCGCGGAGCAGCTGATTCATACCCTGGAGCAGTACTGCAACATTGAGCTGGATGAAAAATGGATCTATGAGCTGGCAGAGCTGTATGCAGAGGCCGGTATGGGAGAACTCTGCATCATGACCTGCGATAAGATTATGCTTATGTTCGGCCTTGGGAAATATGTGGAGAAGGCCATGGAGCTTAAGATACAGTTCGCTCCTCTGACAAAGTATCAGATGGATCTGGTGGAAAACCGGGATAAGTATGAGGCCCGGCTCAAGGCAGTGGAGCAGGAGTACCGCGCCGGAAAACGGCCTGCGGACTATGAACCTGTGTCTGACAGGAAAACGGAAGTCTCTCCCCAGTCCTACATGGCCCGCCAGGAGGCTGCTTTTGCCGCGGAGCCCGAAGCTGAGTACACGGAGGACGGATATCCGGAAGATGGATACGCCCAAGGCGGGTATCAGGAAGACGGGTACCCAGAAGGCGGGTATCAGGAGGACGGGTATCCAGAAGGCGGGTATCAGGAGAGCGGATATGCAAAAGACGAATATCCGGAGGAGGGATACACAGAAGGCGGGTATCAGAGTGACAGGTATGGGCAGAATGGGTATCAGAACGACAGCTATACGGACGCCGGATACCCGGAGGACGATTATTCAGAGCATGATTATGAAAAAAGCGGATATCGGTCAGAGACTTATCAGGAAGATTCCTATGCGGATGAAGATGGTTCTGAGGAGGCATATGGACAGCAGGGCTATTACGGAAATGAATATACGGACCAGGACACTGCGGCAGAGGAACCATATGAGGATGAGGGCGTACACGCCCAGGTTACCATAGAGCCTGAGGATTCGGATGAAGGGGAGGAGCCTGTAAAGGAAACACAGTCCCAGTGGATGCCGGATAAGCCCCGGATTCTGTCAGATGAAGCAGTGAGGGCCAGAATGCATGAGGCGGAGGTTCAGGCAAACCTGGCAAAGGAGATGTCCAGGATGTCAGACGGACGTCACAGGCCCGAGACTACATCTGCCCAGACACGGGTGCTGACCGACATAAAGGATTTGGGGAGAGAGTCATCTGTCCAGGAATCTCATCATTTTATGATAGAAGCCGAGTACTCCAGTTCGGGTCTGGACCAGGCCATTGAACTTCTTAAGGAGATTCATAAGGAGACAGGGGCCAAGAACCAGGCGGCCAAGATAACAGGAGAAAAGCTTAACAGCAAGGGCGTATTTGCCATAGCGGACAAGTTGACAGGCAAGGACCTGATTATTGAACAGGCGGGCGCCATGGAGGAATCCACCCTTCAGGAGCTGAATCAGCTGATGGCCAGGGATGAGACCGGCATGAATGTAGTCCTTATAGATGTGGCAGGTAATCTGGCCCGTATCCATAAGGTATATCCGGGATTGGCCAAACGGTTTGAATATGTGGGAAAGATGGGACCGGAAGAGGTTGTCTATGCGGCGCCGGAAGGAGATGACCGTCCCGTGCGTCCTGTGCAGCCTCGGAAAGCAGAAGAAGCGGCTGTTCCCAGAAAGGTCCGGAGACAGACAGAAGAGCCGGCCGTTAATAAG
>OBZK01000924.1_pt1 | contig 13515 bp, 2 predicted proteins | sample 1495511 | NCBI WGS metagenome assembly OBZK01 (sample SAMEA2580233, study PRJEB22360) | human gut metagenome | biome: human gut; feature: human-associated habitat; material: faeces | place: Denmark | collected 2008/2010
AAGCCTCTGGATATTTAAAAAAATAATCTCACAATCCCCATCAGCTACCACACTGATATTCAGAACAGCCCCCGGGCTTGCTGCATATGGTTCTCCAAAAAAATCACCGGTATGACATTTGGACAGAATATTACGATGTCCCCAAAGGTCTTCCTGAATAACAAGAACACAGCCTGATATCACAAGCCCCATTACATCGGTAGAATCTCCTACCCTGAAAATATAAGAATCTCGTTCTTTGGAAATTATTGTTCCGTTTACACAGTGCAATATGGATAATATCTCGTTATCAGAAAGACCTTTAAAAAATGGACTGTTTCTTAGAATAGGTAAATATTTTTTCAAAATCTTCCCTCCTGTTGGAAATCAAACATACAAGTTGTATTTATTATACTATAATTCTAACAGAAACAAAAGTTAAATACTATTAACGGAGGGTAAAAATGATAAGAAAGATTATCCGGATTGATAAAGAAAAATGTAACGGCTGCGGTGCCTGCGCAATTGCCTGCCACGAAGGTGCCATTGATATCATCGCCGGAAAAGCCGAACTGGTAAGAGAACATTTCTGTGACGGATTGGGAGATTGTCTCCCGGAATGTCCTACTGGAGCAATTTCATTTGAGGAAAGAGAAGCACCTGCATATAATGAAGAAGCTGTGAAAGAAGCTCAGAAAACAACAGCTGCCAAAAAACAGGCAATGTCCCTTCATACCGGCTGTCCAGGATCTAAAATCATGCAGATCCAGCGAATGGAAACACCTGAGTCTGTAAAATCATCTTCAGCCGCAAATTCGCTATCAAAGCTTCAGAACTGGCCAGTACAGATTAAACTGGCTCCAGTCAGTGCACCATATTTTAACGATGCAAAGCTTTTAATCGCAGCTGATTGTACTGCTTACGCTTACGCAAGCTTTCATCAGGATTTTATCCGGAATAAGGTCACATTAATTGGCTGTCCAAAATTAGATCAGGTGGATTATAGTGAGAAACTGACTGCAATCATTCAAAATAATAATATCCAAAGTGTAACGATCGTAAGAATGGAAGTTCCATGCTGCGGTGGGCTTGAAATGGCTGCCAAAAAAGCTCTTCAAAACAGCGGAAAGTTTATTCCATGGCAGGTTGTAACGATAAGTATTGATGGAAAAATCATGGAATAAGAAAAGAATCATACTAAAATGAATAAGAAAATGTTTTGCTTTCAGTGAGAACAGACAGTGGGATGTACCGGCTGCACAGGAAATACCGGTGTCTGTGGAAAAAGGCAAAATTGAGAAAAAAAGACTAGATGCCGCTTCTTACAAAGCAGCATCCAATCCTTCACCTTAATTTTATTTCTCCTTTTTACTCTCCTCAAGCACTTTCCAATAGTCTTCGTAATTTGCCTGCAATAGTTCTGGCGTGTTGAGGCCGTATGGACATTTGGACATGCAGTGGCCACAGTGAAGGCAGTTTTCAATCTGGTGCATTTTCTGCTGCCAGGATTCAGTCAGCCATGCAGCAGCCGGAGCTCTTCTAAGCATAAGAGACATACGGGCGCACTGGTTAATTTCAATGCCTGCCGGACATGGCATACAGTATCCGCAGCCACGGCAGAACTCGCCGCATAGTTCTTCGCGGTCTTTTTCAATAGTCTCCAGACGTTCTTTTGTCAGCTCTGCCCCTTCTCTGATACACCTAAGGAACTGATCCAGTTCGCTTTCCCGCTGTACACCCCAGATTGGAACAACGCCCTCCTGTGTGTCCATCCATGCAGCTGCTGTAATGCCATCCTGTATAAGACCACCTGCCATACCTTTCATGGCAATAAATCCCATATTCTTTTCACGGCATTTTTGTACAAGCTCCATCTCCTGCTCACCGGCAAGATAACTGAACGGAAACTGCAGTGTTTCATAAAGCCCGGAATCAATGGCCTGATGTGCTACTGTCAAACGGTGGTTTGTTATGGAAATATGACGGATTTTCCCCTGTTCTTTTGCTTTAAGAGCTGCATCGTAAAGACCGTCTTCTCCACCTGGCTGAGGGCAGAATGACGGATTGTGGAACTGATAAATATCAATATAATCTGTCTTTAAAGTGCGAAGACTTGTTTCCAGGTCTTTCCAGAATTCCTCTGCCGTTTTTGCTCCGGTCTTTGTTGCCAGAACAACGTGGTCACGCATATCTGAAAATGCTGCTCCCACCTTCTGCTCACTGTTTGAGTAAGCCCGGGCCGTATCAAAAAAATTAATGCCTCCATCATAAGCCTTGTGCAGCAGATACACTGCATCCTGTTGACTGATACGCTGGATCGGCAGACATCCAAAGCCCTGTTTCTCAATAACAATCCCTGTTTTGCCAAGTATGATCTTATTCATGGAACTTTTCCTCTTGCTGTTTTTTATGTTCTCCCGGAATCTTTCTGTGCCTGATTTTGTGAAAGATGTACTCTCGGAATCTTTTTGTACTTGATTTTGCGAAAAGATTTTTTGTCAATTGTGCCCAAATTTCTGAGGCGTTGGCGTTGCGTCCGCCTCTAAAATTCGGGTGCAACTGGCGGAAAATCGGCCGCAAAGGCAAGTGCAGGAAAGACTCCGAGAGTACATAAAAACCCATGGGAGGATATTTTTATGCATTTTTTATTGCATAATTAAATATTTTCTCTGTAATATTTTATCAAAAATACTCTTTTCTGACAATATAAACAAATTTTTTACTCTACTACTATAAGCAGGATTTTACTCTATTACTCTGGCTTGAACCACCATCCGCTTTGTTTTCCCGTAACAAGTAGACAATGTAAGCAGCTTCTCTGTGCCGTTCTGATAAGGTGTCACTTCATTTTCCTCTATAACCTTTGATGTGGTCACAGGACAGCTTATCCATTTTCCATGACGATAGATCTCCACATATGGGTGTTCTCTGGTAAAATCTGTATCTTTATACTTTTTTAAATCACTGAACATGGAGCCGTCTTTCATATTGTGACCATAAACAATGGTATTGGCTGAAACAAAAGGGATCCTTGCACTGTCTGCAAAAATAGCTCCGCCCAGGTGTTTTTCTTTGTCAAATCCATGATCCAGATAATATGCTTCCTCTTTTCCCCATACAACCGGGTAATCAATAGATGTTCCCGGAATACGGATCCAGAAACTGTAATCCGGATTTATTTTCTTTAATTTTTCCTCATCAATTTCCGGTTCTGTTCCCCCTTCATCTATTGAAGCGCTCTGCACCTCCTTTCGCATATTCTCATAGGATCTTGCTGCAGTTTTATATTCTTTCAGGATTTTTCCTGTATTTAATATCCCTGAAACTGCGAGTATCGCGAAAAAGATCCCAAATGCCAGGCTATTTTTCCGGATCAGCAGACACACCTTTTTTATGTACCCCCTTTTCCAGCTCCATATCAGAATGATGCTCCCAAAAATAACCGGGATCAACAACCATATCAGATGATCAACCTTTTGAGGTTCTGCTGCATCAAGCTCCCTGAAATATTCCTCCGTTAAATACTCCCCCTTATCATCTGATAAAGCTTTTGCATTCTCTCTGGCAACCAGACCGCCATATACTGCTCTGCACATAGCTGCATTTTTCCCACTTTCAGGCTCTTCATAAAATCCATCCATATATTCTACTGTTTCCAATGGAAAAAGTCTTCTCTCTCTTTTCCCATTTGCAGGATTTTTTACCAGGATCCAGGCTGTCTGCGGTACATCTTCTATTCCCTGTATATCCCGGTAAATGATCTCTTCTGATACGTAATAGTGTTCTTCTTCCTGTATCTCCTGTGCAGCTGCACTAAATCCAGCCAAAAGCACCGTTCCCATCAGGATGCCCATAAACCAAAGCAGTCTTTTCCTTTTTTCAGAATCATTTATGCCGTTTAAAAAGCACCATCCGGCTGCCAGAAAGCTTAAACCTGTTGCTGCCAGTATTTCCAGTATCCTGCTGTTATCTCCTGTTTTCATCCTGTAGCCAGATGCGGTTTTATATGCCCCGTCAAATCCTGAAGTTCTCATTTTTCTTTCATAAAATGCCTGGATCCGTCCTTGTTTCTTCTCCTGTATCTTTTCGTTTTTGATCTCAAATATTCCTTTTACAAGTTTTCTGTTTTCAATGGTAAAATGATACACTTCCGGACTGATCTCATAACCTTCTGGCGCTGTGATCTCCCTGAAAACATAGGTTCCATCTGGCGGGGTTTTGATCTTGAAATAACCATTTTCACCGCTTTCAGCTATTTCCATTACCTGACCTAACTGGTTATAAAATGCAAATACTGCACCAGAAAGTGGATTTTTCTCTTCATCTGTCTTTTTAAAGGAAATATAAGATTTATTTGGAACAGTATGATTTCCGCCTCCGCCTGAAGAACGGATCCTGCTGTTATAGAAAATAAATTCCTGTGGCTCCTGTACATCATCCAGGATCCGGATCTCCATTTCTTCTTTCTTCTCAAATCCTGCCGGTGCTTCCAGTTCTCTGATAATATAGTTTCCTGGTTCCAGTCCATAAAAAGTCTTTCCCTTCTGCTCCTCTGATATCCACCGGCAGATCACTTCCATGGTATCTTTTCGCACCAGTTCCAGCTTTGCTCCTGAAAGCAGTGTTTTTAATGTATCATCCCGTTTTTCCACATGTACAATGGTCCCATAATTGCGAAGGATCACTTCTGGTATTTCTGTCATTCCATCTGTAATGGTAAAATAGACTGGTTCATCCCACTTTGTATATCCTTTTGGTGCACACATCTCCACCAGACGGTATTTTCCGGCTTTCAGGCCTTTGAGCAAATGAGGCTGTTTGCCTGTAGTCCACGTTTTAGCTGCTATCCAGACTTTTTCTGCTTTAAACTCTCCCTTTGCATTTTCTTTTATAACCTCATCTTCCCGTTCCAGCTGCAAAACAGCACCTTCCAGATATTCCTGGGTATCCCCAAGAAGTTTTTTTATCTGCACCCGGTTGCTGTCATTGATCGGATCATAAGTAAGTTTTATAAGAGGTGTCTTTTCATCCTTATACTCAAACTGGAATTCCATTATTTTTTCAGAAAGCATATATCCTGATGCTGCTTTTGTCTCTCTTACCAGATAATCATAAGGGCAGAAATTTCCATTTTTATCCATATATCCTATTGGCTGGGCTAAAAATCCTGCTTTTCCATGCTGGTCTGTTTCCTGTTTTCCACAGGATGTGCCCAATGTCTTATTAAACAGCTCAAACTCTGCTCCCTGTAATAACATTTCCTGATCTTCAGAGTCATGTTTGATCACTTCCAGTCTGCCCTGTGGTATTTCATCCTGCATTTCCAGTTTCTGGATTTCTTTCGTATCTTTTATGGTAAATGGAATATCCACAGACTGTAAAAATCCATAAGGTGTAGTTTCTTCCTTTAAAATATAAGAACCTGCAGGAATATATTCGATCTGATGAGGCTTAAGGTCTCCAGGTTCCAATCCATGGGGTATCTCCCCCTTTTCCATTTCTTCCTGTGTATAAGCTCCATCCATACCAGAGATCCACACTGCCTTTTCGTCCCGGTAACAGCCATTTTCCTCTGGAATATGCAGCACCAGGGGTGTTTTGCTGACTTCCCCGTTTTCATCCACCGGATAGATCCCCATACTGGCTCCTGCTACCTCTTTTCCTCCTGTAATGATATTTTTACTTATCTTAAGGCGCAATGGCTCGTCTTTCATCACTACCTGATGGATCAATTCTAAATGACCGGTATCTGTAATTTCAAATAAAACAGGTTCTGCTGTAGCATAGCCGGAAGGTGTAACACTTTCCTTTAATATATAAGTTCCCACCGGCAGATATTCAAAACGGACCGCTCCATTTTCTGTAAAACAGTAACGTCCCTTTCTGGTTCCCGTAACCTTCTTCCACTGATAGTCATATTTTGTAATAGGATTTAAACCGGCAGCATCTGTTTCCTCTCTTCCGGTAGCCCAGATTTCCTGCCATTCCATAAAACCGGCCCGGTCAAACGTAAGGAGTTTATTTTCTTCTTTCATTAAAGACTCCAAAGTTTTATCTTTTTCCTTTTCCGGCACCTGATATAAAGTAAGCTTTGCCAGGCTGTCTTCATAAAGAAGTTCTCCTGTTTTTCCATCCTCTTTGCGGATCTCAACAGAAGTAAAATCATCTTCCATTGTAAAAGACTGGACATTCTCCGTTTCCAGGATCTGAATATTCTCCCTCTTTTTCTGTACATAGCCCTGTTCATAAGGACATTCTGTCTCCTCTAACACATATTCCCCTACAGGAATATGGTCGATCCAATGTGGTTCATCTGTTTCGGTCCATTCCCCATTTTCATCTGTTTTCAGATTGCCTGCATCATCATAAGAATAACCGCTGATCCATGAAGCATACACCTGTCCCGGCAGATAGGTACCATCTTCATCCCTAAGCAGCTCCCCTTTTTCATCTCTCTTTGCCTCATACAAAGTCATTACAGCACCCCTTATCTCCTTTTGGGTACGGACATCGATCTTAGCAAAGGCAGCTCTTGTAAAGGCATTAGAATGAAAATATTCCTGGGGTTCTATGGTATCTTTAAAAAAGATCCCCTGATAAGGTGCCTGCACATATCCCTGCTTAAAAGGAACCTGTTCTTCCTGAAGGATATATGCGCCAAATGCAAGTCTGTCTATCTCATGAAGGCCTCCACTTTCTTCTTTTTCTCCTTTAGAATTAGTGCTTCCATCACTGGTCCATTTTTCTTCTTTCATAGTCAGATGGCCAGATTTATCATATACAGGAAGTCCGTTTTCATCATCTGCAGAACTTTTTTCTGTATAAATAGATTCCCCGGCTTCGTTTTTATGGACCTGTACAGAATATACCAGCTGTTTTTCCCCGTCCACACCTGCCACATAAGCTATGAGCCGGCCATAGTCGTCATATACAAAAGCCATTCCTGTCTCTCTGTCTGCATAACAGATAAAATTCCCACGTTCATCCAGTACCTTGTATGCAGTTTCATCATCCCCAGGCTCCAGACGTTTTTCTTCCCGCAACCGGTCCAGATCATAAAAATACAGATTTTCCGGCTCTTTTTTTACTTTTTTATCTTCCAACACTGAAAGGGCTGCAGGACCATTGTCTTTTCCTGTTTTCAGGATCTTACGCCTGCTTCCTGTTTCCATTGCAGTGATCTTTATGGTTTTTCCTTTCTCTTTCTCTGCTTTTACACCGATATAACCGCCATTTTCTTCTTTTTCCACAACAAGGCCCCGGTATAGTGCTAAATCAGCCCCGGAAACAGTCACTTTAAAACGGATTCCTTTTCCTGTGAATCTGCCCTGAAGATCATATAACAATTTAACGCCTTCCATAGCTTTCAGTTCTTTTTCTGTTCCTTCAATAATCTCTTCTGAATACTGATCCATTTTTTTCGTAACATTTCCTGTCCAGGTCCCTTTTTCTGTATCAAAATGGATATCCCGCACATCCCCTCTTTCTTCCAGCTTTTCCTTTCTTCCGGACACCTGATAGATCAGCTTATCACCAGCATCATTTACCAGTATTTTTTCTTCCAGACCTCCGCTTTCTTCTTTTAATCCCTGGAAATCTGTTTCTAACAGCCCATTTTCATTTCCAACACAGGAATCCCCGTCCTCTACTTTGCGGATTTTCATTTTTGAAGGATGATTTTTTACAGGGATCTGGCTGACTGTTTCATAAGAGGTCTTATTTCCCTCTCCGGTGACCGGGATAGCATACTCATATTTTGCTGCTGTTTTCCGCTCATAGCCATCCATGGTCCCGTCCCTGTGTATATTTTCCTGATAATAAGATACTTTGTCTCCATAGATCTCAAAGGCCACAGGCCGGCTTTTTACATAACCGTCCGGTGCCTGCACCTCTACTAAGACATATACTCCTGCTCCTAAAGGCCTTGGCGTTTCAATATACCCCACCGGGATCTTTTCCAGTTTCCCATCCACCATCACTTCCCGCAGTGTGGTAAAAGAACGGAATATGCCTCTTTCTGTGCCTGTTTCATCCACCTGGCTGATCCGCTGGCTTTCATCGTACAGCGGGATCCCATCTTCATCTAACTGTACAGGCAGATCAGCTTCTGATTCATTGTCCATTCCTACTCTTGGATAAAGGATCTCTTTTCCATCTGTATCCAACACCTTATTTCCTTCATGATCCACAGCAGGTCCAAATAACGCCTGACCTGTTCCGGTCACACTTCCTATACCTGCTTTTTTCACATCTCTTTTTGCTGCATAGATCCGAAACAATGCTCCATCATGGATGATGTTTTCCCCTGTCTCACTGTCCACTTTTTCAATACGAAGCCTGGAATGGAAATAGGTATTTTCAAAATCTTCCTGTTTAAAAGCTGCATAATTAAAATCCGCTCCCTCACCACCTGGCTTTAAAGTTTCCACATTTCCCGTATCCGGATTGATCCGGTCTGCTTGTGGTGCAAGGATGCTCCATGGCACTAACATAGGTGCAAATTTCCCTTCTATTGCCCTGTTTTCTCCCTTCATGGCCGGTACCTGATGCCGGATCTGTATCTGTCCATTTTCCGTTTCATTTCCATCATAAATAATACTGTCCAGGATTTCTTTATCTTCACTTTGTGAAACTATTCCCAAAGTATTTCCCGGATCTATATCTTTATCCAGTCCATAGGGATAAATTTTAAACGAGCCGTCTATATTGTCAGTGTGTATCTTGCGGTCCTCTTCATTAAAACGGATCTTGTATTTACGGATCAGCTCATCTGGACTGTCACTGCTGTTATAACGGAAATATGCACTGCCTGTCTCGTCTAAAACGATCTCTTCCTTTGTATTTTCATCTTTTATGATCTGCGGCACAAAAGGCAGAAAGATCTCCCTTGGTTCTTCTGTTTTATAATGACGGTTAGCCAGTTCTTTAGGCAGATCCGATGGTATCTCTTCTGCTATTACATATTCACCATAAGGCAGAGGAATGGAATATTCATAATAACATTCTTTTCCATCTCTTCGGTTGCACTGCAAAGTCTTTCTGTTTCCATCTGTACCACCGTCTTCATCCCGCTCCCATTCTATGGACAAACTTTCTTTTAAGCCTGCAAACCCATCCAGGTAAACTGCTGCTTCCTCTTTTGCCTGTTTTAATGCCCGTTCATAGGCCCGGTCACTGTCCATATAGGGCCAGTTTTTCAATACCTCTTCTTTATAAGATTTTATGTCATAATGATCCAGGGCAAACTGCCGGAGGACCTCATCTGGATAAAAACCACCTTTTTTCTGCTCTGCACCATCCATTGCATCAAAAAACTTCCTGTAATTTAAACTGCCATCCGGCTTTTCTTCCAGCAGTCTCCTGGCTTGCCCATCATCACCTGAATAAACATTTAACAGATCCCGTTTTAAATAGATCCGGAATGAAAACTGGTTTAATATCTTTCTTCCTTCTGTTTGTCCATTTTTTCCAAATAATCCTAGAAAGCTGGTGAGAGGATCATTATGAACAGAACCATATGTATTAACATTTTCATAGGACGACTGGGAAATATGCTTTGTAATGCGCACCGGCTGACGGATCACACGTTCCAGCATAAGTACCGGTTCTTTCTTTGTTCCTCCATCCTGGATCGTCTGATTCTGCCCCGGATAAGCCAGATGGATATACTGTACAAAACTGCCCGGGTCTGTGTCCTTCCACTGTGTTTTCACATCCACGGCAGCTCCCGCAGATGTAAGATACTGATTATAGGGAACTTCCATCCCGGATACCATAATGGTCTTTTCCCTTGTTTCTGCACGGAAATTTTCTTCTACTGCCTCTGTTTTTCCTGACCAGTCTGTTTTATTTTCCACCTGGATCCTGTGTTCTTTTTTCGCCGGATCCCATACAGCTGACAGCAGTTCTTTTTCTGTTGTAACATAGCTTATTTCCTGTTCTTCAAAAACAGGAACCTGTTCCATTTCTACAACAGGATTTCCATCAGGATCCAATAATATCTCGTCTTTTTCATATCGTTCATATACAGGTTCCCAGATCACAGAGATCTTATCTTCCAGACTTATAAGTTCATCCTGTAAGGCCATTGTCTCCATGTCATCCGTTTCCACATATTCCCGTTTTTCTTTTACAAAAGCAGTATGGCTTCCCAAACGGAATTTATCCTTAGAAATACTGACCCAGTAATGCCCGTTCTGTCTTTCTTTTTTTATGTAAAGCTGACCTTCTGCAGGGTCATAAATCCCCGTTCCTGCTGCAATCTGGTCTGAATGATCATAAAGCAGTTTTGCATACCAGCTTCCGTCTGCTTCTATGATCTCTTCTATATCTGCCATGTCATAAAAACCATGTTCTGTATACCAGTCAAGGATCTGCCCTGCAGCTTCCCCGTTTATGGGATCTATCTGGATGTAAGCCCATGGTGCTCCATCTTCTGTTATCTGCCTGTACCCTAACTGCCCAAGCATTCCCATAACCTGTTCTGTCAGATAATCTGGAACCAGCGCTGCATCCCACAATGACAGGTCATCTGGTTCTGCCTCTCCTTTTATGTAAGGAGCTGTGCGAAAATGATAAGACACAGTTTCAGAAGCAGGAGTTTTCTCTTCTTCTGCAGGATCTGCCTTTAAGATCAGATTGCCTTCTTTGTCTTTTTTCAGTTCTCCTCCTACAGCCCTTTTGTACACAGGATTCCCCCATATATCAGTTTTGGGTATTTTTTCCATTTTTGTGATCTGCTTTAAAGTTTCTGTTTTTTCTGCAGGCTTCAGTTTATAAAAAGCTGTATGCTCCGGATAACCGGAAACTGTGATCTCATACCCGTTTTCCGTTCCATAGGATTCTATAGTAAAATCATTCCAGGAACCATCTGCCTCCATACTGTTATGATCTGAAAGCCCCTGTAAAATACGCACCTGTCCTGCTTTTCGGACTACATTTTCCTGATCTGCCATCCGGTTAGATTCCGTCAGGTTCTTTCCTGTAACTGACAGCTCATAACCTTCTGACCGGCTTAATTCCCGGATATAATAACTTCCCATAAGCAAAGGTCTTCCAATCCAGGAATTCCCGTTTTCAGTTTCTCTGTCCGGATAGACATAACTTCCAAAGCCACATTCAGAAGAGGTAATGGAGCTTCCGTTATATAGGTTCTCTGTTCTTAAAGAATCTTCTGGTGCTTTAATGGTCCCATCTGTATTTAACACAGTATGGGGAGCTTCTGTATATGCCAGAAATGCTGCATTTCCCTCTTTGTCCGTTGCTGCCACAGCTGTAAGGTCATCTTTTCTATAGATCACCCCGGATTTTCCATCTGGATGCACAATCTCTTCTGCTGCAAAAAGCCCATATACTGCCCCCTCTAAAGTTCCATCCCCCTGAGCCTTTCCATAGCTGGTTTCCGGATCTGTTTCATAAAGCTGCATATCCCGCTTATTAATGTAGATCCTTCCTTCTGTCCGGTGATCCCATATACGGAACTGGTAGAGAAAAGTATCCGGATCTCCAAAACCGGAAATATCCATGCTGCCCAGATCATCATCCTGAAAATCCGGAAGAAAGGCTGTTATCATTTCATTTTCATTATCTTCTGATCCGGCTTTTAGTGGCTTCTGGAAAAAAAACGGCTGTAACTGCGTTTCTTCCCTTACATAAATGTACTGTTTTGTCTCTTCTTCATCTTCATTTTCTTCATCATCGTCCCCCTCCTTTTCTTCATCAATGTCTTCTGCAAACTTCAGCCAGGTGATCTGGCGCCGCTCTTCCAGATCTGTTTCATTTACCAGCCTATATGGATAACTGAATCCTGTTTTCTTTTCGGTTATTTCCGGCATTGTTCCATGATCCAGATTTCCCTGCATTTCAAACTGCTCTTCAAGATCTTCATACTCCAGAATTTCGTCCTGCTCCATGGCTTCATGCTCCGAAATTTCGTCCTCACCCATGGCTTCATACCCAAAAATTCCGTTCTCACCCATGGCTTCTCCCTGAGCCTGGGCAGAAGAAACCACAATCCGTTCAATCTCAAAGTCTTCCCTGTGTGTGCCATGGACCATATAGCCGTTTCTGGCCTTTTTTTCTGTTAATGTATATCCGTATTCCAGTTCAATAAAATTTTTATAGGTCTCATCCCTGTCTTCTAACATTGCTTCCATTGCCATGGTACTTTGCCCATGGTCGTCTTCATCCTCATTAGGAACATGAAAATCGGTGACAGCTTCGCACAATTCCTGTTCTTCCAGCCACTGTTCTCTTAAACGCTCATTTTCTTCTTCACAATTGCAATCTTCTGCTTCACCATCTCCTTCTCCTCCGTCACCCCCTTCATCATGGTCACATTCGATCCACTCTGGTGCCGGATGACCCATACAATAGGTTTTACTGTAATTATAATTCCGGATATCACGGTGAAAAGCTTTTCCATCTTCATCTGTGGTGATCACATCACACAGCCATTTTCCTTCCGGTTCCGGTGACATGCAATTGGCATAAACTTCTCCTGTAGTACCATCCGGATTTCCTTCTTCATAGCCATTTTCATTGACCTGGGAATGATCGAAGCTTTCCCATACATTAAAATCAGCTCCTGCAAGGGGCTGTCCTGTTTCTGCACAGTATTTTTCCAGTCCTACCTTGTAATCAGCTTCAAATACCTCTCTGTGGCGGAACCGCTCTAATGCATCTCTTTCTCCCCCTGAAACAGCACCTTTTCCTGCTTCAAACCACACTTCTGCCTCCGGTCTGCTCATATCCAGCCAGCCCATCTGCATCTGGAATATTTCTGCTGGCTGGAAAATATAGGCATAATACCGTTCTTCCAGTCCCTCTATATTTCCTGCACTGATCCGTCCTGAAGGTTCTTCTCCTGTATAAAGGAATGTGATCTCATTTTCTCCCGGTACCTGGGTAAAGCTCCAGTTTTTGTCAGGGAACTGCCAGTTTGCATCCTTTAGTTTCTCACAGGAGCTAAGGTCAATCGTCAGCTCATAATGACCATCCTTTAACACCATATTCTGTTTTCTTCCATTCCAGTCCGGAAGACTGTTTCCACCGCCGGACTCATACTCATTCAGACCATTTTCCACTGCATTCTGCATCTCATGGAACAGAGAGAGAACTCTTCCGTCTCCTATGGCCCATTCCAGTTTCTTCATAGTGTCTTCCAGGACATCCCATTCCCGTTCATAACCGGCAAGACAACCCCAGAAATAAGTCTGCACCACAGCATACCGGGTCTTATCATAATAATTTCCCGAAACCATCCATTCATAAGCCATCATCATAGGCAGATACCGGTCAAAACTTCCAATGACCGGTATGGACGTCTCCGGTGATGCGCTGTAGCGCTGCCAGGCTGCCTGGGTATGATTTGGCAGTTTCTTGCCCGGCTGCAAACAGAATGCAGGTACATGACCTTCCACCGGATTCACATAATAACAGGTGATCGACCTGTGGCTGTGCCCGAAAATGTTGATCTGCCGGTTCTGAAAAGCATCTCCTCTTATGATCATCTGTACCGGCGGTTCATCTGCGGCA
>OBZK01000928.1_pt1 | contig 13463 bp, 10 predicted proteins | sample 1495511 | NCBI WGS metagenome assembly OBZK01 (sample SAMEA2580233, study PRJEB22360) | human gut metagenome | biome: human gut; feature: human-associated habitat; material: faeces | place: Denmark | collected 2008/2010
GAGACAGAGCTTGAAACAGAGGAAGGGACTGCATCGGAGCATACCACGGAGCATATCCCGGAGCATATCCCGGAGCAGGAAGCTGCAAAAGCCCCTGTTCTGCGTCTGAAGCTGCCGGATGACGTAACGGTATGCAGCAGCCCAGTTATGATTCAGGAGGATGAGCATACCGTACAGATTCAGTTTCATGATGAAAACACACAGTCTGATGCCATGGCCTGGGCTTCCCTGGAGGCAGGAGGCGGCCCCTCGGAATACTACGTCCTTGACGAGGAGGGGACTCTGCAGCAGGAGGTTTGGGCAGGAGAGAAACTGGTGAAAATGACAATCCAAAAAACAGTGGAAAATTCCGATATCCACGGTATACTGGTTTCCTGGGAGCATGAGGGTGTGTTCTATGAACTTTGGGAGGATGATGCCAGGGACAGTATGGATGCTGTGATAGAAATGGCTTCTGCCATTGCTGTTCGCAGCGCAGCGGTCCAAGGCAATTAGGCCTGGAGCAAATCATCTCCAAAAACCGGGTAAGGAGGAAGGAAAGCATGTGTCCCTTCTAAAGAAACTGGTCACTTTCAGAACGTTGGTAGGATATGATGTCATTGATGTCGCAGTCCAGAATGCGGCAGAGGTCATTGAGCGTTGTGGTGCTTAACGGCTTGTTTTTCCGGAGTCTGTCTATGGTGGAGCTTGACAGGTTATGATTATAGATTAAGGTATAGGTGGATTCATCAGAATTCTTGAGCGTGTTCCAAAAAGGTTCATATGTAATCACGGTGTATCCTCTTTTCTTACGTGTATATTATATAGATAGAAAAATAAGGTAATTTCAGTTTACCTAAAAAAATGGCTCATATCCCGGATATGCAGAATTTGCCTACAAAAAAGGTGAAAAATTCCATTTTAGCCGTAAGGGGAGAGGGGATGGACATATGTCAGGCGGACAAAATCCATTGCCCATTGCCCTTCATTTTCCTTAGAATCTATCTAAAGAACGCTGGAATCAGGTTGTTTTCCCCTTATGGAAAAAAATTCTAGTTCAGTAAAATCCATTGAAATATGGGGCTTTTAAGGAAAATGTAAGACAGTGTAAGAGGAAAAGGACTTGCTTTTTTCATAAAAGTTTGTATAATGGGATAACGGAGTGAAATTAAGCATGTAATCTTCAGTTATCAGGCTTATGAATCCAGGAGGCAGAGTAGAATGAAAGTCAGGAAGGTACTGGGCGGCTTTGCGTGGGCCATGCTTGCGGCGATGCTGATTTTGGTAAATGCAATGGCGGCTAACGGGGATGATTTGTTTGACCAGACAGAGAATTCCAATGTATCAGCGGTGATTCAGTATCAGCGGTGATTCAGTGACGATGCAGTATTTTTTGAGGTTCAGCAGTTATGAGGAGAGACCGGCGCGGATGCTGGTCTTTTTTGATGCGGTAAAACCAGACCTCATTGTTTTTAACAAATCACGGGGGTGCTACAGCAAGTTTTGCAATGTATTGAACAAAAAGGGATATGGATTATTCACCCTCAGGGTGGTAATATTAAATCATGAAATCAACAAACACAGGAGGGAATGGTTATGCATTTATTAGACAGTGAACTGAGGAATAAGGAAGAGTGGGAAGCAGCAGGAATAGAACTTCCAAAATTTGACAGAGAAGCGATGAAGGCAGCTACCAGGGAGTGTCCGCAGTGGGTGCATTTCGGTGCAGGCAATATCTTCCGCGCATTTCCTGCAGCGTGTCAGCAGAAGCTGCTGAACGATGGTGTTGAAAAGACCGGAATCATCGTTGCAGAAGGTTATGACTATGAAATCATCAAAAAGGCATACAGGCCTCAGGATGACTTAAGCCTCCTGGTCACACTGAAAGCCAATGGAACCATTGAGAAAACTGTGATTGGAAGCCTTGCCCAGTCCCTGACCGTGGATCGCCAGGACGCGGAGGACTGGAACTGTTTAAAGGATATTTTTGCCAGCAAGACCCTGCAGATGGTCAGCTTCACCATCACAGAAAAGGGCTACAGCATCACTTCGGCAGACGGGTCCTTCCGTCCGGACGTAACGGCTGATTTTGAGGCTGGTCCGGAACAGGCAGACAGTTATATCGGTAAGCTCGCTGCCCTGTGTTACTGGAGATATACCCATGGCGCAGCTCCGTTGGCCCTGGTCAGCATGGATAACTGTTCCCACAACGGCGATAAGCTGTATGCGGCTGTGGACGCTTATGCAAAGGCATGGACAGAGAACGGAAAGGCTGACAGCGGATTTCTGGAGTATATTGAGAATCCGGCGCATGTTTCCTTCCCGTGGAGCATGATTGACAAAATCACCCCACGTCCGGATGACAGCGTAAAGAAGATGCTGGAGGAGGCAGGCTTTACAGATACAGAGAGCATTGTCACCAGCAAGAACACATATGTGGCTCCTTTTGTCAATGCAGAGGAAGCTGAATACCTGGTGATTGAGGATGCGTTCCCCAACGGACGCCCCGGGCTGGAGCATGCAGGCGTCATGTTTACTACCAGGGATACTGTAGAAAAGGTGGAGCGCATGAAGGTGTGCACCTGCCTGAATCCACTTCACACCACCCTGGCTGTATATGGCTGTCTCCTGGGCTACACCAAGATCAGCGAGGAGATGAAGGACGCAGACCTGGTGAAGCTGGTGGAAATCATCGGTTACAAAGAAGGACTTCCTGTGGTTACGGATCCCGGCATCCTTTCTCCTAAGAAGTTTATTGACGAGGTATTGCAGATCCGCGTGCCCAATCCTTTTATGCCTGATACGCCACAGAGAATTGCCTGCGACACATCCCAGAAGCTGTCTATCCGTTTCGGTGAGACCATTAAGGAATACATGGCAAGACCTGAGCTGGATGTGAAGTCCCTTAAGTTCATACCCATGGTTCAGGCAGGATGGTGCCGTTACCTGCTGGGGGTAGACGATGAGGGCAATACCTTTGCCGTAAGCCCGGACCCCATGTATGCGGGACTGGCTGAGAAGCTGCAGGGCGTAAAGGTAGGAGAGCCGTGCAATGTACACGAAGTGCTTCAGCCTGTTTTAAGCGATGCCAAGATATTCGGAGTGGACCTGTATGAGGCAGGGCTGGGCGAATATGTGGAGAGCATTTTCTCTGAGCTGATTGCAGGCAAGGGCGCTGTAAGGGCTGCCCTTCAGAGACATCTGGCAGAGGCTTAGACATATTTCTTTCAAGAAATTATAAGCATCTATAAGAAACACGGTCCGGCCCCAGGCCGGCCCGGCACACGCCCGGACAAAGGCATACAGCCCCTGTCCGGGCGCTTTTTGATGTGGGGGAGATGTGAGTATTTACAAAAAGTGGGAGAAATTAATGAATTTGTAACAAAAAAGTCATATTTTATATACAAAACAGGGAGAATATGGTATTATAGTGGGAACGAACGGATGTTTAGGTCTGATTCACTGAACTTACAGGCATTTGCCTTTTTGATATAGATTAAGAATGGAAATGGGAATTTCCAGGAATCATAAGATAATTGGGAAAGACAGAGGTTACGTATGAAAAGGTGGATAGCAGCAGGCATATTAATCCTTGCAATGACAGGATGTTCCCGGTATGAACCGGCAAAGGAGATGACCAGAGCCCAGGAGGAGTCTGTGCAGTCTGAGGCATCAGGGGCCCAGAACGGGCAGGAGACCCAGGAGGCAGAGGCGGCTGATTCCCAGGTCATTACCATTTCCACATACCCGCCCAGAAACCCGGTAAAGGTAAAGGGCATCTATGTATCCGCCTATGTGGCCGGTACCGGTGATATGATGGATAAGATCATTGAGGAGATCGACAGGACGGAGCTCAATGCAGTGGTCATTGATGTGAAGGATGACCAGGGAAGGATCACCTATGCCATGGATTCCCCTACGGTAAATGAGATAGGGGCATGCCAGGTTTTTATCCAGGACATGCCTGCGCTTATGGCAAAGCTTAAGGAGCATGGAATCTATACCATAGCCAGGGTAGTGGCGTTCAGGGACCCCTATCTTGCAGAACAGAAGCCAGAGTGGAGCCTGCATGTGGCTGACGGCAAGATTTACCGGGATAATAAAGGCCTTGCATGGGTAAATCCTTATAAGAAGGAAGTCTGGGATTATCTGATTGAGGTGGGGAAAAAGGCGGGCGAAGCGGGATTTGATGAGATTCAGTTCGACTATATCCGGTTTGCTGTGGACAAGACCATGAATGATGTTGTTTTTGACGACGCGGATACCCAGGGACGCAATAAGACCCAGGCTATTACGGAGTTCATAGGCTATGCCCATGATGAGCTGGCAAAGGAAGGACTCTTTGTGTCGGCTGATGTATTCGGCACCATTATGCGCAGCGAAGAGGATGCGGCTGCCGTGGGCCAGGAATATGAGGACATGGCGGAGCAGCTGGATTATATATGCCCCATGATTTATCCATCCCACTACGGGCCGGGAAATTTTGGAATAGAGTATCCGGATACCCAGCCGTATGATACAATATTAAATGCATTGAATGGTTCCAGGGAGCTTCTGGCCGCATCCGCAAAGGAGGATGCGCCGCAGGCCGTGGTAAGGCCGTGGCTTCAGGACTTTACTGCGTCCTATCTGGAACATTATATTAAATATGGCGATGAACAGGTGAGGCAGCAGATACAGGCTGTCTACGATGCCGGCTATGACCAGTGGATTCTCTGGGATGCAGGGGTCAGTTATCACTACGGCGGGCTGCTGACTCCGGAGGAAGCAGAGGAAGAGGACCAGCGTATATCCCAGTCCAGGGCGGCGCTGGAGACGGAGGGGGACGCTGCAGAGAAGGTTCCGGCAGAATCAGTCCCGGCAGAGACTGTCCCGCCAGAGAACGTTCCGGCAGAGACTGTACCGTCAGAGAATGTCCCGCCAGAGACTGTCCCGCCGGCAGGCGCAGCCCGGTAAAACAGCATGCCGGAAAACGAAAAAGCATCTGAATATAGGGCCATATGAAAGGGATGGTGACAGGTATTGTTTGATTTAGAGGAAGAACTGAAGAAACTCCCGGCCAGCCCGGGAGTTTATCTTATGCACAATGACAGGGATGAGATTATATATGTGGGCAAGGCCATCAGCCTTAAGAACCGGGTCAGGCAGTATTTCCAGAGCAGCAGGAATAAGACGGCCAAAATTGAACAGATGGTGTCCCATATTGCATGGTTTGAATATATCCTGACAGATTCCGAACTGGAAGCCCTGGTGCTGGAGTGCAACCTGATTAAGGAGCACAGGCCGCGGTACAACACCATGTTAAAGGATGACAAAAGCTATCCTTATATCAAGGCAACCATGGGGGAGGATTTTCCCCGCCTTCTGTTTGCCAGGGACATGAAGAAGGACGGCAGAAGCCGTTACTTTGGTCCTTATACCAGCGCCGGGGCTGTAAAGGACACCCTGGATTTAATACACAAATTGTACCGGATCAGGACCTGCAACCGGAATCTGCCAAAGGATACGGGAAAGGAGCGGCCGTGTCTCAATTACCACATCAAGCAGTGCGACGCCCCGTGCCAGGGTTATATTTCCAGGGAGGAATACCAGTCCAACTTTAACCAGGCCCTGGACTTTTTGAACGGCAGATTCGACCCTCTCATAAAGAACCTCCAGGAAAAAATGCAGACTGCCTCTGACAGCCTGGAGTTTGAGCGGGCCATTGAGTACCGGGAGCTGCTAAACAGCGTGAAGCAGGTGGCGCAGAAGCAGAAGATTACCAGCAGCGGCATGGAGGACCGGGACATCGTGGCCATGGCCAGGGATGAGAGAGACGCGGTGGTACAGGTGTTCTTCATCCGGGAGGGTAAGCTGATTGGCAGGGACCATTTTCATATATCGGCTGCCACGGCGGAAAATGAGGGCGAGATTCTGGACAGCTTTGTAAAGCAGTTCTATGCAGGCACACCATTTATTCCAAGGGAACTGTGGCTCCAGCATCCTTTGGGAGATGAGGAGGTCATCAGCCAGTGGCTGTCCGCCAAACGGGGACAGAAGGTGAGGCTGGTGGTTCCGAAAAAGGGAGAGAAGGAACGCCTGGTGGAGCTGGCAGCCAGGAATGCCGCCCTGGTGCTGTCCCAGGATAAGGAACGGATTAAGAAAGAGGAGCTTCGCACCATCGGGGCCATCAACCAGATTGGAGAGCTTATTGGAATCGGGGGCATCCGGCGCATGGAGGCGTACGATATCTCCAATACCAGCGGTGTGGAGTCCGTGGGTTCTATGGTGGTTTACGAGGACGGCAGGCCAAAGCGCAGCGATTACAGAAAATTCCGCATCAAGACAGTCCAGGGTCCCAATGACTATGCGTCCATGGAAGAGGTGCTGACGCGCAGATTCTCCCACGGTATGAGGGAGACAGAGGAGCTGAAGGAAAAGGGCGCCGATTTAAGTATGGGAAGTTTTACCAGATTTCCGGACCTGATTATGATGGACGGCGGCAGGGGCCAGGTAAACATTGCCCTGGAGGTCCTTGATAAGCTGGGACTTTCCATTCCGGTGTGCGGTATGGTGAAGGATGATAACCACAGAACCAGGGGACTCTACTATAATAATGTGGAGATTCCCATTGACCGTCACTCCGAAGGGTTCAGGCTTATCACCAGGATTCAGGATGAAGCCCACCGTTTTGCCATTGAATACCACAGAAGCCTTAGGGGAAAGGGGCAGGTAAAATCCATACTGGACGACATTCCGGGTATCGGGCCGGCCAGAAGAAAGGCTCTTATGCGCCATTTTAAGGATATAGAGGCGGTGAGGAGCGCTTCCGTGGAAGAGCTGGAGCAGACGCCGCAAATGAACCGTAGGTCGGCTGAATCCGTATACCGCTTTTTCCATGGGGATAAGGAAAGTGACCGGACCGGAGGCCAGGCCGCACTGCAGGCCAATGAAAAGTCCGGCACCTGCGCAGACCCGGATGACAGGGCGGAAATGGACTTCCAAATTATGGAAACACAATGATAAAAATACATGACAACCGAACTAAATTATGATAGTATGATAGAAGTTAAACGAGAAGCGAAACCAGGTCAAGGGGGTATTATCATGCATGGAGTAACCATATCGGAATTAATCAAGAAGATGAAGCTTAAAAACACCACGCCGGAGATTGACACGGACAAGATTGTGCTGACGCATCCGGATGTGAACCGTCCGGCCCTGCAGCTTACGGGATTCTTTGATCATTTTGACAGGGAGCGGGTTCAAATCATCGGATACGTGGAGCAGGCATATATTAATACCATGGACCAGGAGCAGAAGCGCCGGATGTACGATAAGCTCACATCCAGCCAGATTCCATGTCTGGTGTTCAGCCGGGACCAGGAGCCGGATGAGGACCTTTTGGAATTCTGTAATTACTACGGCGTTCCCTGCCTTGTGTCTGATAAGACCACCTCTGCCCTGATGGCAGAAATCATCCGCTGGCTCAACGTAAAGCTGGCTCCCTGTATCAGTATCCACGGTGTGCTGATTGATGTATTCGGTGAAGGTGTGCTGATTATGGGAGAAAGCGGCATCGGCAAGAGCGAGGCTGCCCTGGAACTGATTAAGAGGGGACACCGTCTGGTGACGGATGACGTGGTGGAGATACGCAGGGTCAGCGATGATACCCTGATTGGAAGCGCCCCTGACATCACCAAGCATTTTATCGAACTGCGGGGCATCGGCATCATTGATGTAAAGACCCTGTTCGGTGTGGAGAGTGTTAAGGATACCCAGTCCATTGACATGGTTATCAAGCTGGAGGACTGGAGCAAGGATAAGGAATACGACAGGCTGGGCCTGGAAGACCAGTACACCGAGTTTTTAGGCACCCAGGTGGTCTGCCATACCATTCCCATCCGTCCGGGACGCAACCTGGCTATTATCGTAGAGTCCGCGGCCGTCAACTACCGCCAGAAGAAGATGGGCTACAATGCAGCCCAGGAGCTGTACAACCGGGTACAGGCCAATTTGGGAAAGGGCCAGGAAAATTAGTCGTAAGCGAGGAATGTATTTTGAATCTGGAACATATGTTGAAAGAGGTGCTTGTATCAGAAGGCGCGGTGTGCCGTTTCATGGAACCCATGAGCAGCCATACCACCTTCCGCATCGGGGGGCCGGCTGAAGCCTATGTATGCCCCGGCAATGGAGAAGAGCTGGGGAAGGTCATCTGTCTGTGCAGGGAACATGACATTCCCTGGAGCGTACTGGGGAATGGCAGCAATCTCCTGGTCAGCGACAGGGGTATCAAGGGCGTGGTCATTGCCATGGAAGGAAACTGGTGTTATGCAGGGGCAGAGGGAAGCGTTATACGCGCCGGGGCAGGTGAACTGCTGGGCCGTGTGGCCCGTGTGGCCCTGGACCACTGCCTGACCGGGATGGAATTTGCCGCAGGCATACCCGGCAGCGTAGGCGGTGCCCTGGTGATGAACGCGGGGGCCTATGGCTCTGAGATAAAGAATATCCTCAAATCAGCCAGGGTCATGACAAATGAGGGAGAGGTGCTGGAGCTTTCCGTGGATGAGCTGGAGCTGGGATACCGCACCAGCTGTATCCCCGGCAGGGGATATACGGTGCTGGAGGCATCCTTTCAGCTGGAACCGGGGGACGGGGCAGCCATTGAGGCCCGGATGAAGGAACTGGCAGCCAGACGGAGGGAGAAACAGCCCCTGGAATATCCCAGCGCAGGCAGCACCTTCAAACGTCCCCAGGGATATTTTGCAGGCAAGCTCATAGAGGATGCCGGCCTAAGGGGATACGGCATGGGCGGCGCCAGGGTATCGGAGAAGCACTGCGGTTTTGTGATCAACGGGGGAAACGCCACTGCGTCCGATGTCATGGCCCTGTGCGGACATATCAGAAAGACAGTGCTGGAACAATCCGGCGTGGAGCTTGAAATGGAAGTGAAGCGCTGGGGGAATTTTGACCTTTAATGCTAATTTTACGTAACTGAGGTGGATGGATGAAGCTTGTAATTGTAACCGGAATGTCCGGGGCAGGCAAGACAATTGCACTGAAAATGCTGGAGGATATGGGCTTTTACTGTGTGGATAACCTGCCCATATCCCTGGTGGATAAATTTGCCCAGCTGGCAGCGGCCGGCAGCGATATCAGCCAGGCCGCCCTGGGCATAGACATCCGCAGCGGTGAGGAACTGAACCAGCTGGATGCTGTTTTAAGGGGATGGAGGGAACTGGGGATGGATTACCAGATTCTGTTCCTGGATGCCAATGACGGAGTCCTGATTAAGCGGTACAAGGAAACACGCCGCAGTCATCCCCTGGCCGGGACAGGCCGGCTGGACAAGGGAATTGAAAAGGAGAGGGTCAAGCTGGCTTTTCTCAAAAAGGACGCGGATTTCATCATTGACACCAGCAAGCTCCTTACCAGGGAGCTGCGGCAGGAGCTGGAAAAGATATTCCTCAAACACCAGGAGTACTGCAACATGTTTGTCACGGTTCTTTCCTTTGGCTTTAAGTACGGTATTCCGGAGGATGCGGACCTGGTTTTCGACGTGCGTTTTCTGCCCAATCCCTACTATTCGGAGGACCTGCGTCTGCTGACAGGGGAGGACCAGTCTGTCCGGGATTATGTGATGCAGGGAGGCACCTGCGCCCAGTTTCTGGACAAGCTCTATGACATGATGGATTTCCTCCTGCCTAATTATATCAATGAAGGAAAGAACCAGCTGGTGGTGGCAGTTGGCTGCACCGGAGGCAAGCACCGCTCCGTGACGGTTGCCAGAGCTCTTTGCGCCCACCTGACTGCCAGGGCCGAATACGGCATTAAAATAGAACACAGGGACATCGACAAAGACAATAAAAGGAAGTAGCGGACATGTCATTTTCTTCCAGCGTAAAAGACGAGCTGTCCAGGCAGATGCCTGGGGCGCGCCACTGCCAGATAGCAGAGACAGCAGCAATCCTGAGTCTGTGCGGAAGGGTAAAGATATCAGCCTCGGACCATTTTTGGATTGAAATCCATACGGAAAATGTGGCAGTTGCAAGAAAGTACTTTACATTATTGAAAAAAACATTTAATATAAGAACTGATGTCTCGATTCGCAGTGGAATAAATCCCGGACGGAGCAGGACATACATCGTAGCAGTCAGGGAACATGAGGAAGCCCTCAAGGTCCTGCAGGCAGTGAAGCTCATCAATTCCCAGGGGGAAATTGGTGAAAACCTTTCCCTGATCCGGAATGTGGTGCTTCAGAATGCCTGCTGCAGACGGGCTTTCATACGTGGCGCCTTCCTGGCGGCCGGTTCCATCAGCGCCCCGGAGAAGTTCTACCACTTTGAAATCGTGTGTCCCACCGAGCCAAAGGCGGAGCAGCTTAAAAACATCATTGCCACCTTTGATATCGAGGCCAAAATAGTGCCCAGGAAGAAGTACTATGTGGTCTATATCAAGGAGGGCAGCCAGATTGTGGACATCCTTAATGTGATGGAGGCCCCGGTATCCCTTATGGAGCTGGAGAATATCCGCATTGTCAAGGAGATGAGGGGCAGCGTAAACCGCCAGGTCAACTGCGAGACTGCCAATATCAATAAGACTGTGTCAGCTGCGGTGAAACAGATAGAAGACATCCGTTTCATTCAGTCTGTTGCCGGTCTTTCGGGTCTGCCTGAGAGTCTTCAGGAGATGGCCCGCATACGGCTGGAACGGCCGGAGGCGACCTTGAAGGAATTGGGGGAGGCCCTGGAACCGCCTGTGGGTAAATCAGGCGTGAACCACCGTTTGAGGAAATTAAGCCTTGTGGCCGAAGAGCTGCGGCAGCAGTTTCCAGACCGTAATACATCAAGTTTGCAATAGTTTTATCAAGTACGAATCAGTACGGGCACCTGAATGGCAGTCGGGATGCGGCCAGATTGGAACATGACCATTGGAACGTATCAGGGGCTGTGAACCATTCAAAGGAATGAGGAGGATTATTATGGTAAAGAAATTGATTACAGTTGAATTGGCATCAGGACTTGAGGCGAGACCGGCAGCTATGCTTGTGCAGGTAGCCAGTCAGTACGAAAGCGCGATTTACCTGGAAGCAGAGGCAAAGCGTGTGAATGCCAAGAGCATCATGGGAATGATGACTCTCTGTCTGACCGCAGGTGAATCCATTTTGGTGGAAGCCGACGGAAAAGATGAGGAGGCAGCTGTAACTGAAATTGAGAAGTATCTGAAAAACCAGTAACTACCAGTCCGTTTGTTTGGAGAGATAGATAATGGGAATCAGGCAGGACTTGCCTGGTTCTCTTTTCTTTTATCTGTATTTATGATAAACTGTTACTCGAATGATACCGCAAGGATAAGGAGAGAATAGGGAATGGCATTTACCCATTTGCACGTCCATACGGAATACAGCCTTTTGGACGGCTCCTGTAAAATCAGGGAGCTGACAGCCAGGGCAAAGGAGCTTGGCATGGACAGCATGGCTGTCACGGACCATGGCGTGATGTATGGAGTCATTGATTTTTATAAAGCTGCCAGGGAGGCCGGCATCAAGCCCATACTGGGATGCGAGGTCTATGTGGCCCCGGGCTCCCGCTTTGACAGGGAGACGGTAAGCGGTGAGGACCGTTATTACCACCTGGTGCTGCTGGCAGAGAACAACAAAGGTTATGAAAACCTGATGAAAATTGTGTCCAAGGGGTTTGTGGACGGATTTTACTATAAACCCAGGGTGGACTATGAGGTGCTGCGGACCTACCATGAGGGAATCATTGCCCTTAGCGCCTGTCTGGCAGGGGAGGTGCAGCGCTGCCTGACCAGGGGAATGTATGAGGAGGCAGTCAGGGCATCTGAAAAGTATGTGGATATTTTCGGAAAGGACAACTTCTTCCTGGAGCTCCAGGACCACGGCCTGCCGGACCAAAAGCTGGTAAACCAGGGCCTTATGCGCATGAGCAGGGATACGGGCCTTAAGCTGGTGGCCACCAACGATATCCACTACACCTTTGCCGAGGATGAGAAGGCCCATGATATCCTTTTGTGCATCCAGACCGGCAAGAAGGTGGCGGATGAGGACAGGATGCGCTACGAGGGGGGACAGTACTACTGTAAGTCCGAGGAGGAAATGCGGGCTCTGTTCCCCTATGCGCCTGAGGCCATTGAAAACACCCATATGATAGCGGAGCGCTGCAATGTGGAGATTGAGTTCGGGGTTACCAAACTTCCCAAATATGAGGTGCCTGAGGGGTTTGACTCCTGGAGCTACTTAAACCATCTGTGCCGGGAGGGCTTTAAGACCCGCTATCCGGACGATGACGGCACACTGAGCAGCCGGCTGGACTATGAGCTGGATGTCATCCGCTCCATGGGATACGTGGATTATTTCCTGATTGTGTGGGATTTTATCAACTATGCCCGATCCCAGGATATCATCGTGGGACCTGGGCGGGGGTCCGCTGCCGGGAGTATTGTGAGCTACACACTGGGAATCACCAACATAGACCCGGTGCGCTATAATCTTCTCTTTGAGCGTTTTCTGAACCCGGAGCGCGTGTCCATGCCCGATATTGATATTGACTTTTGTTACGAGCGGCGCCAGGAGGTAATTGACTACGTGGTGCGCAAGTACGGCAAGGACCAGGTGGTGCAGATTGTCACCTTTGGTACCCTGGCTGCCAAGGGTGTTGTCCGGGATGTGGGGCGTGTGCTGGATTTGCCCTACTCCCTGTGCGACACCATTGCCAAGATGATTCCAGGGGATCTGGGGATGACGCTGGATAAGGCCCTGACCATGAATCCGGATCTTAAGAAGGCCTACAATGAAGATGAGCAGGTCCATTATCTCATCGACATGTCCAGGCGTCTGGAGGGACTGCCCAGGCATACATCCATGCATGCGGCCGGGGTAGTGATTGGCAGCCGGTCCATTGACGAGTTTGTCCCTCTGTCCAGGGCCTCTGACGGCACCATCACCACCCAGTTTACCATGACAACCATCGAGGAGCTGGGACTTCTCAAAATGGACTTTCTGGGGCTGCGGACCCTGACGGTGATCCAGAACGCGGTGCGGCTGGCTGAGAAGGATTACGGCATAACCATTGACATTGACCACATTGATTTTGACGATAAAAAGGTGCTTGAATCCATCGGAACAGGCAGGACCGAGGGCGTGTTCCAGCTGGAAAGCGCGGGGATGAAGAGCTTCATGAAGGAGCTTAAGGCGGAGAACCTGGAGGATATCATAGCAGGCATCTCCCTGTACCGTCCGGGTCCCATGGATTTTATACCCAAATATCTGAAGGGCAAGAACGACAGGGCTTCCATCACCTATGACTGCCCCCAGCTGGAGCCCATATTAAGCCCCACCTATGGATGCATCGTGTACCAGGAGCAGGTTATGCAGATTGTGCGTGATTTGGCCGGATACACCATGGGACGCAGCGATTTGGTGCGCCGCGCCATGAGTAAGAAAAAGACGTCGGTTATGGAGAAGGAGCGCCAGAACTTTGTCT
>OBZK01000941.1_pt1 | contig 13314 bp, 16 predicted proteins | sample 1495511 | NCBI WGS metagenome assembly OBZK01 (sample SAMEA2580233, study PRJEB22360) | human gut metagenome | biome: human gut; feature: human-associated habitat; material: faeces | place: Denmark | collected 2008/2010
AAATATTAGATAATAAATATTTATATAGATACACAAAAGAAAAGGCGATATGAAGCTAAACTTAATGACTTCATATCGTTTTTTATTTGAAACTCCTTTGTATTTAGAGTGTGATTTTTAATATTGAGGTTTTATGTGATTAAGTCACAGATAAAAAGTAAGTATCTTGATATAATTCTTATAGATTAATAATATAGGGAGGTTATTATGTCTAATAAAAAAAAGAAGTATGCAAATATTTTAGCAAATGAGTGCGTTGCTTGTGGTAGCTGTATAAAAGCATGTCCAAGAAGTGCTATCTCAGTTCCATGTGGCATTAGTGCAAAAATTAATAGAGATTTATGTGTTGGATGTGGGATTTGTGAAAAGATATGTCCAGCATCTGTAATTGAGATTATAACAATATTAAAAGAGGAAGAAGGTAAGTGTCATGAATAATAAAAAACATTGGTATGACTATTTATGGATTTTTTCTTCAATATATTTGATATTGGGATTTGTAAATATTATTTTCGCTTGGATTGGGCTAATTTGTTTCTTTGTTCCACTAGCTATTTCTATTGTTAAGGGAAATAAAGCTTACTGTAATAAGTATTGTGGAAGAGGGCAACTGTTTAATTTGCTTGGAAATAAATTGAAGCTGTCAAGAAATAGAGATATTCCTAAATTTATTAGAAGTAAGTGGTTTAGATATGGGTTTTTGACATTTTTTATGGTAATGTTTGCTAATATGCTTTTTTCAACTTATTTAGTGTTTGAAGGAAGTAGAAATTTTAAAGAAGTAGTGACTTTGTTGTGGACTATAAAAATGCCTTGGCAATGGGCGTATCATGGAACTTTAGTTTCACCTTGGGTGGTACAGTTTGCATTTGGTTTTTATAGTGTTATGCTTACATCAACTGTTCTTGGTTTGATTACTATGATATTGTTTAAACCTCGTTCATGGTGTGTTTATTGCCCTATGGGTACTATGACTCAGATGATATGTAAGGCAAAGAGTAAGTCTATATAGAAAGGCTTTATGTGATATTTACAGTTTTGTTAGAGATGAGTAGTAGGTTTGAATATATATGACAAATATATGAGTATAGGGGCATAGATTTAGTTTGTGTAAGGTAAACTGATTTATGCTTCTTTTTTATGTCTTAGATTATTGGCTAAGTGGAAACAATGAATTTAGATATTAAGAATTATTCAGTTATTTGAAGAAAATAGAATAATAATTAACATTATATTAATGGATATTCATTACATATAAGCCAGTTAATAGCAAGATTTATTTAATATGAAATAGGTCAAGTATTTAAACTAAATAAGGTCATGACAATTAATATAAGTATAAATATAAAAAGATTAGAAGTTATAACTTATAAAAGGTATTCTATATAAATAGTATGGGGAAAATAGTCAAATTAACTTATTAGAAACAAAAAATATACATAAAAAATAAATGTAAATATCAAATAAGATACTATATAAAAATAGATATAAGTATCTTTTTTATTATTGAAATTATGAAAATATATTTGATTTTACACAAAAAAGAGTGCCTCATGAACTAAAAAGTTCATTTTGAGACACACTTTTACAGTGTCAAAGAACGAAGTTTATCCTTATCCAATACTTTTATACCACCACGAGATAAAGACACAATACCTTCTCTAGCAAAATATTTCAACATTCTCGATACAACTTCTCTGGCACTACCCATATACTTAGCAATTTGCTCATGAGTCATATTTATAGTGCTACTGCCATTTTTAGCTATCTCATCAATTAAAAAAGATGCCAAACGCTTATCAAAACTCATAAAAAGAATTTGTTGCATAGCCCACATAACATCAGAAAAACGTTCGGTAGCTAATTTATATGAAAATAACTCTGCATGAATATTTTCTGTAGATAATTTTGCAAAAACAGAGGAACTAATCTGTATAATATCGCAGTCCGTTTCAGCATCTACATAGACATCAAAAGTTATTGTTTTTAGAATACAGGAAGCTGATAAAATACATACATCTCCATCATCAAGTCGGAACAGTGTAACCTCTCGACCTTCATCTGAAAGTATGTATGTACGTACTGTTCCAGACTTTATAATCAAAATACCAATACAGTCACTATCACCACAATGTACTGGATTCCCTTTTTTGTAATGCGAGGTATTTGCTGAAGAAATTAATAATTCTTTTTGTAAGTCAGTAAGTTTATCCCAAAAAGGCAAGCTATGTGTAAGTATATCAATTTCATTTTGTGAAATCATACAATATCTCCTTTCTTAAATTGTTATAATCCCATGATACAAGTGAATAGATAAATTGACAAGTAGTTTGTTAAGAGGATTATTTAGTCAGATAGTAATAGTATGATTTATGTAGAAAAAATATGATAATATATATTCTTGCTATTAATGAGAAAGTAATATGTTTTGATGATAGTAGGTTTGTATAACTAATGCATACCGTTTATTTTTAAAAGATTAAGTTCCTTATGTAACCTTATAGACATAAAACCAGCAATTATAGCAGCCATCAAATCAGCTATTGGTTGTGCATATAAGATACCATTTAACCCATAGAATACAGGAATAATCAAAATTATAGGGATAAAACAGACACCTTGTCTACACATACCTAAAAATCCACCTTCCTTTGCTTTTCCTAGTGCGAGGAATAATGTAGAATACACTGTATAGAATCCAAATAGCATAAATGAAAACCCATTTGCCCTAAGAGCTTTACTACCATTTTCTATTAATAAAATGTCACCACTTGTAAATTGTGAAATTATAGATTTTGGGAAGAGTATCAATATAAGACCAAGCACTACACAAAATACTGTAGTCCATAATATGGAAGTTTTTATTGCTATATGTAATCTATCGTAGTTCTTTGAACCAAAATTATAACCAGCAATTGGTTGGAAACCTTTTATAAAACCAAATACAACAAGACTACCTAAAGACGTTATTCGTGTTACAGCACCCATTCCAGCTATCACAGAATCACCATACTTTGTAGCCTCCATATTAGTTAATGTAATGGCAAGACTAGTCAATAATTGAAATATTAAGGTAGGTATGCCAATTTTTAGGATTTCTGAAAAAATTTCTTTTGAAAAACAGCATTCGTTAATTCTAAAACTAAATATACTTTTCTTGCTTAAAATATATCCTACATAAACAAGTGTTGAAGCAATCTGTGAGATAGCTGTTGCAATAGAAGCACCCCTTACCCCCAAACCAAAAGTATAAATGAATATCGGGTCTAAAATCATATTAAGCAAAGCACCTAATAACATAGCACACATAGTTGTTTTAGCAGCTCCTTCACTTGTGACAATATTAGTCATAGTGACATTGAATATATTAAAAATAGATGATACGACATAAATGCTAGCATAAGATATTGCATAAGGCATAATACTTTTTGTAGCTCCTAATAATTTTAAAATTGGATTGAGAAAAATCATAATCACAATAATAACTAATGTACCCACTATAATACTACTGTAAATAGATGTACTTACCACTTTTCCTGCTTTTTCATTATCACCATGGCCTAAAAGTCTGGCAATATATGAAGCAGCTCCATTTCCAAACAATAATCCTAATCCCACAACAAGCTGACCTAATGGAAATGCAACGGATATAGCTCCCATTTGACTTGTTCCAAGTCCACCCACAAAGTATGCATCAACCAAATTGTATAATGCAGTTATCATCATACCTATCATGGTAGGTAATCCCATAGATAACAATGCTTTTGAGATTGGGGCAGACCCTAATAATTCAATTTTTTTGTTACTTTCTTTCATACTTAACACTCCTCTTCTATTGACATTAAGTCTAAATTATAATACTATAAATTATAGTAAGTATGGAAAATAGTACTATAATTTATAGTATTTGTCAATAGTAAGAAAACTAAAGGAGATGATTTTTATGGCTACAATAGATTTAATTGTATTGGGAATAGTAAAGCAACAACCCAAGAGTGCTTATGATATTCAAAAGGCAGTGGAATACAGGAATATATCACGTTGGGTTAAAATAAGTACACCATCAATTTATAAAAAAGTAATTCAATTAGAACAAAAGGGATATATTGAAAGTAAAACTGTGAAGAATGGAAAAATGCCAGAAAAAGCAGTTTATTCATTAACTGAATTAGGTGAGACACATTTTTTAGATTTAATGTTTGATACATCTAGCAAACCAATAAATATTCTTTTAGATTTTAATGCTGTTATAGTAAATTTAAATAGCCTTACACCAGAAAAACAGAAATTATGTCTCAATAATATTGAAGAGAATGTTCAAGAGTTAAAGAAAACTATTGAGGAAAATATAAGTATAAAGACAGAAGTACCAGAGACAGCAAAAGCAGTGTTGGAGCAACAGTTGGTGCTAGCACAAGCATTGGAAACCTGGATAAATTCTTTAAAAGATAATACGGGGAATTAGAATTAGAGAAGCTAACTTAATAATCATTAAACAAAAACCAGCATATTTAATAATGAGATATTAGAAAAAATAAAACAAATGATATAAACTGAAAAGTATATTTAAAATAAAGCTCACTTAATTGAGGGAGAATGTTAAACTTTTTAAGAGCAAGAGCAAGAGCAAGAGCAAGAGCAAGAGCAAGAGCAAGAGCAAGAGCAAGAGCAAGAGCAAGAGCAAGAGCAATCAGTAAAGTATAAAATTCTATTACTATAATAAAAGATAGAACTAGAAGTCTTTATGAAAGTGGGAAAAGTATTTATATAAATAAATTTATATGGTTTATAGTTTAACAGTAGGAAATATCGTATGAGTAAGAATATTGTATTTTACATAAAGATTTAGCAATATGACACACTGTTGTCGTGTTCTGTAGGATATGATTAATAAATCAGATATGAAAGGAGAGTGAGTAATATGCCAGAATTACTAAAAAATATGTATAATCGTGAGTCACTTTATGAAGTTGCAGTAGCTATCCAATCAGTTTACAACTCATTTAAGGTAGACGAGTTCATAAAATCTACAATGGATGAGACATGGAATAACTTAGAATTAAAAGCCAGATGTCGAAAGATAAGCATGAGTTTAGGAATGTATTTACCAGAAGACTATAAGGAAGCTCTTTCCATTCTTGAAAAATCAGTTACAGGTTTTTATTTTGCTTTTTTCTTTCCAGATTTTGTTGAAGTTTATGGGCAGGACGACATAAATTGGGATTTATCTATAAGTGCATTAGAAAGAAATACTGAGTATTGGTCTTCAGAATTTGCTGTAAGAGCATTTATCATCAAGGATGAAGAGCGTATGATGGCACAGATGCGTAAATGGTCTAAGCATAAGAGCGAACATGTACGAAGACTTGCAAGTGAAGGTTGTCGTCCCCAGTTGCCTTGGGGACAAGCAATATCCAAATTTAAAAAAGACCCTACACCTGTGCTACCTATATTGGAGCAACTTAAAACAGATACATCAACGTATGTACAAAAGAGTGTTGCTAATAATCTAAATGATATCTCAAAAACACATCCAGATTTAGTCATAAGCATTGCAAAGGATTGGTACGGTAAAAATAAATCCACTAACTGGATTGTAAAGCATGGTTGTAGAACTCTGCTAAAAAAAGGAAATCGTGATGTATTAGCTCTTTTTGGATATGATGATACTACTTCTATAAATCTTCAGGACTTTACTTTAGAAACAACGTCTATTTCTATTGGAGAGGATTTAACTTTTTCATTTAATATTTTAGCAAAAAAAGCGACAAAAACAAGGCTCGAGTACGGAATTGATTATATTAAATCTAATGGAAAAAGGAATAGGAAGATATTTAAAATATCGGAGGTTTCATTAAAAGAAAATGAGAAAAAGTCATATATGAAAAAACATTCATTTGCAGATGTAAGTGTAAGGAAACATTATCCAGGTATACACTCGATTGCTATTATTATTAATGGTATAGAAAAAGATAAACTTGATTTTGAATTAGGTATATAATTTTACTAACAGAATAATCTATATCAGATACTTTGCTAAACTTATATAATATATTTTACTAAATTTATATTAGGTAGTTTACTACTTGTTTACTGAATTTAAATACAAAGAAATACAGGTGCTAATCCCTGCCCATTAAAGGAATATGAGCATAACACAAAAGTAGAACTTATCAATTCTGTTACGGGTATAGTAGTAAATCCATAGAATCACAATTAGAAGATGAAGTGTAAAAAATAAGTTAGTGTTGATTTTAGTTGCTAGTGATATTGAATAGTTATACAATAGCCATATAAATTAGAATTTGTAGAGGAGAAATGTAAATGGATGTATATAGTTTTTGGAATGACACTTTGGCACAAGATGCTGTTAAGATAAGAAAATATTTTCATGAAGATGCTTATATTAATTGGCATGATACAAATGAGCATTTTACTTTAGAAGAATTTATTATTGCAAATTGTGAGTATCCTGATAAATGGAATGGTAAAGTAGAAAAGGTGCTAGAATTTGGAAATTTAGTAATTACAGTGACACATGTTTATGCAATAAATAAACCACTATCATTTCATGTCGTTTCATTTATCAGCCTTAAAGATGATAAGATTATTTCTATTGATGAATATTGGGGAGAGGATGATGATGTGCCACAGTGGAGATTAGATAAACATATTGGAAAGCCAATAAAATAGTGTTTGTTCTGTTTTATAACTGAAATTTTGATAACATTTGATATTTTGATTTGTCATTGGTCAACATAGTCGTTAGTGTAATAATTTAAAAAAGTAGAATTTGGAGAGTGAACACTATGGAAGAAAAATATATCTTATCTGACCGAGGGAAAGTATATTATTGGATAAAAGAAAGTAATAGTGTGTTTGCAAAGAACTTAATTTTTTTGCCAGGACTAACAGCAAATCATCATCTTTTTGATTTCCAAATACAGTACTTTTCAAAAAATCATAATGTATTGGTATGGGACGCTCCTGCTCATGGAAAATCAAGACCTTACTTAGATTTCTCATATTCTAACTTGGTAGAAGAATTGAAAGTAATTTTAGATAAACAAAATATGAAAAAGGTTGTACTTATAGGGCAATCGGCAGGGGGATTTGTGGCACAGTCCTTTATTGTAAAATATCCAAATATGGTAGAAGGATTAATGATGATTGGAACTTGTCCATATGGAACTGACTATTATAGTAAGTCAGATATTTTCTGGTTAAAACAGACTGAATGGATGCTAAAGTTATTCCCAGATAAATTGTTGCGAAACATAATATCTAAGATGTGTGGAGCTACGTCTGAAGGCAGAAGGAGTATGCTGAAAATGTTAGAAGGTTACGAAAAAAAAGAACTGTGTCATCTCATGTATCTGGGATTTGCTGGGTTCATACCAGAAATTCAAGACTTAAATATACATTGTCCAGTTTGTTTGGTGGTTGGAGATAAAGACAAGACGGGTAAAGTGAGAAAATATAATGAGCAGTGGCACAATAAGACTGGGTATCCATTGCACATTATAAAAAATGCTTCACATAATGTAAATGTCGATAAACCTAATGAACTAAATCAGATTATGGATATATTTATTAAGCAATTAAATATATAAAAACTACATACTCATTAGGTAAATTATGTAGTATATGTGTTTACAGATGGTTATAGAAATAAATATGTAATAAACTACTTAACACTTAAAAAGTGGATTTGTCCAGAGCATAATACAAAGCATGATATATAAATTTTTAAGCGAAATACATCAAAAGAAGTATTAGAATTAGTGGAGATAAAACAGCTATTAGAGATTATAAATAAATAGTTTTAAAGGTACTACGAATATAGAGGAAGGTAAATCATACGTTATTCAAGGATTATAAATGATTAGTTTAAAAGTACTATCGGATAGGTCTCTGCATATTTAAACCTTAGTAAAGGTAGTTAAAGTAGTAGTTTAAAAACTAAAAAATTATATAAAGGAATTAGGTATAAGAAAATGATTGAGAGTATACCAGCAAAACAAATTTTACAAAAAGTGAAATTTGACAATACAAGATGGTTTGGAATTGACTATAATATGAATCTCTATCGTGGTTGTTCTCATGGATGTATATATTGTGATAGCCGTAGCACAATATACAACATAGAGAATTTTGACAAAGTTAGATATAAAGAAAATGTGATAGAAATTTTAAGTAAAGAATTGCGTTCAAAAAGAAAAAAAGGTGTAGTAGGCATTGGAGCTATGTCTGACACATATAATCCTTTTGAAAAGCAACTTTGTATTACAAAGCAAGCACTAGATTTGATTTCGGAAAATCATTTTGGAGTGTCTATTGATACTAAAAGTAGTTTGGTGGTTAGAGATATACCGATTTTGCAGAAAATTAAAAAAAATAATTCTGCTATTGTAAAGTTGACTATAACCACTGCAAATGATGAATTATCAAAGAAAATAGAACCTTATGTAAATCCAAGTTCTGTACGATTTGAGGCAGTGAAAGAACTTAATGATTCTGGAATTTTTTGTGGTATATTATTGACTCCTATGCTTCCATTTTTGACTGATACTAAAGATGAAATACGAGCAATTGTAGAAAAAGCACACAAGGCTAATGCAAAATTTATTTATTGTATGTATGGTGTAACAATGCGTAGTGGTCAGCGAGAGTTTTTTTATGAGCATTTAAGAGATATATCACCAAAATTGGTATTTAAATATCAGAAAACATATGGTTTAAACTATGTATGTACTGTACAAAATAAAGATTGTTGTGAGAAGTTGTTAAGAGAAGAATGTGCACGTTATGGTATTTTGACGGATATGAAAGATATTATAAAAGCGTACAAGAGGTCGGAGTCATATACTCAAATAAAATTTTTTTAAGATAGGCTTTGGATGAGATATAATAGTGGTGATTGATGTGTTGATATTATAGTTGATTGTTAGAGAGGATATTATAGATGAATATTAGTATTAATATTTTAGGTAATTGCTAGAGCTGATATTATAGATGAATATTAATATTGATATTCTAGGTAATTGCTAGAGTTAGTATTATAGATGAATATTAGTATTGATATTTTAGGTAATTGCTAGAGCTGATATTATAGATGAATATTAATATTGATATTCTAGGTAATTGCTAGAACTAATATTATAGATGAATATTAGTATTGATATTCTAGGTAATTGCTAGAGCTGATATTATAATTTATTATTAATATTAATATTCTAGGGAATTATCACTATATTTTAAAAAAGTAAAAATATATATCAAAATGAACTAAATAAGTACTGTAAGAAGTTTGCTAAAATAAGGTTTGAATAAAGTGAGGGTGGAGAACTTATGATAGAAATAAAAACTATAGAAATAAATAAAAAAAGTCAGATTGACCTTTTGATATTAGCTGACCCATGTGAAGAAATGATTGATAAATATCTCAATAAAGGAACTATGTACGCATTGTATGATAATAAAGAACTTACTTGTATAGCAGTTGTAAATGAAATTTCCAAAGAAATATGTGAATTAAAAAACATTGCTACATATGAACATTTTCAAAATATGGGTTATGCCTCAAAGATGATTTATCATCTTTTAGATGTTTATAGTAAAAAATATTCATCAATGGTTGTTGGTACATCTGAAAGCGGAGTTCCTTTTTATGAGAAGTTTGGATTTGTTTATTCACATAAAATTAAAAACTTTTTTGTAGATAATTATCCAGAACCAATCTTTGAAGGAGAATTACAATGTGTTGACATGTTGTATCTATCATATAACTTTTAGATAGGATAATATTTTTAGGTTAATATAATTAATTAATTCATATAATTATCGGAATTATAATTTATAAATTATGTATAATAAGAGTATAATTTATTTAGAAGCTGTTACATTGTATTATATTCAAATAATATATATAATAACTTGTTTATTTTGAATTTTGGAGGATTAATTATGGATTCAAATAATAATACTATAAAATCAACTGTTAAAAAGGGTATTTCTTTTGGTTCTTGTTTAGCAATGATTATTTCTTATACTGCATGGAAATCTATTCCATGGGCTATTTTTCATGGCTTAATGAGTTGGATATATGTACTTTATTATTGGGTTAAGTATGCATAGATTAAATTAATAAATAAGTATGTAATATTGTAAAGTTTAAGAAACAAAATGTAAGGGAGTGTCTCGAAGTGAACTTTTAGTTTATAAGGCACTCTTTTTTGTATTAAATAAAATATATTTTCATTACTTAAACAATGAAAAAGATGAGTATCTCTATTTTAATACATACCCTTATATTCATTCATTTATCAACAATAGTTTTAAAAAGAAAGCTATCTAAAATCTATTGTAATCTAAGTGCTTCTCTTTAAAGTCTTAACTTTAGTAATGATATATAAGTTTATAAGGTTCTTATTTCAATAATGCAAATTTTACTTAGAAGTTCAGACTTTGGTATGAAGAAATGGGTAATAATAAAAAAGAGGTGTTGATATGAAAGAAAAATTAGAAGAAAAATCTAAGATTATTAAAACATCAAAAGAGTATAAACGAACTATAATTGAAGAAAAAGACAGAGAATGGACCAAAAAATTAAATGACATACTTAGTAGAGGTGATTTTTCTAATGAAAAATTAGATAAAATCAAGGATTTAATTCCAAAAGAAATATTGACTAGTGAAAATGTTGGAGAAGTTGTAACTGAAGATGGGTATGCTAAGCCTGAGTATGATGAGGTATTTAAATCATTGTTTACTTTAAATAATGATTACGATTTACTTGCAAATTTTATAAATGATATCCTCAAAGATGCTCCATATGCTAATAGGAATATCAAACAGTTCACTCAAATAAAAAGAATAATTAAGGTTGAAACCGACCCAACAATTAATTACATTGGTGAGAAAAGACCTAGACTTGATATTTTGGCTGAAGATGAAGAACGTAACCATATAAATATTGAGATGCAAAGAGCTCTTGAAGAGGATTATTTGGAAAGAGCTGAATATTATCTTAGTCGTGTACATGGTAGAAAGTTAGAAGAAGGTAAAGAATATAAAGAAATTGGAAAAACTGTTGGAATACATATACTAAATCATGTAAAATATAATCACATAGAAGATTATGTAAATTGCCTGAGATTAACAATGGACGGGCATCCAGATATTTTTTCTAGTAAAACTGCATTATATTTTATAGAACTTCCAAAAATTCGTAAATCCAGTTGTATAGCAAACAGAGTTCTAATATGGGGTAAACTTATTGATAATCCTTCTCATATAGATATTAGAATACTATCTAAAACGGATTATGTTATTAAAAGAGCACTTGATAGATTAAAAGAATTAGGTAGTAATGAGGACTATTTATTAAATTTAAAGAGAGGTGCGTATATTATGAATAAAAGTAGAAATTTTAAAGAAGAAATTTTTCAAGAAGGTATTGAAAAAGGTATCGAAAAAGGTATCGAAAAAGGTATTGCAAAAGGGAAAAGAGAAGAGAAATTTAATATCATCATAAAATTAAAAAATAAAGGATACAATTTGAGTGAAATATGCGATATTATAGATGATTTGAATAAATCAGAGGTTGAAAAAGTCTATAATCAAAACTAATACTATGATTGAGATGGCACTAGATAAATACAAAGCTTCCTCTTTTAAATTTAAATTAATATAAAACTTTGCTATTTAAATATGGTAGATATAAAGAGATATATAAATAATAGGTACAAAGAGGTGTATAAATAAAGGAGATAATTCAAAATAAAAGTTTGAACCATCTCCTTCTTATAGAAAAACAAAGGGGTTGATTTATATATGAAATTTTATACTATACAGACTTTAGAATTTTGGAATAACAATAAAAACAATAAATATCTATCAAATGATTATTCTTTTATATTAGAAGACTTTGATATTCCATACAAATGGATGTATAGTCAAATGACAAATAGAATATATGAATTTGATGATAGTATGATATGGGTTTGGACGAAGAGACCTGATTTAAGATGTAGTGGTTATTTAGAAAAAGGAAAAAAAGGTGTTTTACTTGAAATAGAAATAAGTGAAGATAATGTGTTATTATCAGAATTTGATTTATGGCATTTACCTTTAATGGATATTGCTGTAGAGCTTTATGAAGATGAACAAATTGAAAAGAAGGTAAGTTGGGAAAGAATATTTGACTTAGAACTGTGTTCAAAATTAAATGAAGTTAATATAGAAGATTTGACATTGCAAGGAGTGACATCTAAAGTGCCTCTATCTAATGTAAAATTAATAAAAGAATTTGTTGCAAAATAATATTTTTATTGAAATTTATTCAAAAAAGTTATATATTTATAACAAGAGGTGTTATAAATACATAACTTTTTAAGGGGGATTTTATATGTCTAAACAACAAACTGGTATTAAATCAACACTTATTTCAGAAATATTGGGAATTTCTTATTGTATTGGAGCTACATTAGTAAATAAGTATTTTTTTAAAGGAAGTAGTATTGAATATCTTCCTATAATTATTTGGGTATTAGCTATGGGAGCTCAGTGGGTCTATAATAAAAAGTATGATGATTTAATTGATGAGGCATCAAAATGTATACTATCAAGAGTTAATGATATTGCAATAAAAGTATTGTTTTTTTCTGTAGCTATAGTATCTATATTTCTTGTAACTTTGGACATAAATGTGTCAAATTTAAATATAGGAATGTCTTTATTAGTCATTTTGTTTATTCAATCCTTGTTGAAGTTAATTCTATTTATATATTTTGACAGAAAGGGGATATACAATTAGGTGTCAGTATTACTAAAGACAAAAATTAAATCCTATAGAGAAAAGAACCTTATGACACAAGGTGAACTTGCAAAGTCAGTAGGAGTAAGACGTGAAACTATTGTACATTTAGAAAATGGTCGCTACAATCCTTCTTTAAAACTGGCAATGGATATTGCTAAGGTATTTGATACAATTGTAGAAGAGTTGTTTGAATTTATTGAAGAAAATAATATTTAAATTTCATGTATTACTTATGCATTAGAGAATGAATTAATTATAGGTAAAAAACCAAGCTTATAGATTAGAGAATAAATGACTTATAGATGAAAAACCAAGCTAATGGATTAAAGAATGAATGATTTATAGATGAAAAAGAAAGCTAATAGATTAGAGAATAAATGACTTATAAATAAAAACCAAGCTAATAGATTAGAGAATGAATTAATTATAGGTAAAAACCAAGCTAATAGATTAGAGAATAAATGACTTATAAATAAAAACCAAGCTAATAGATT
>OBZK01000942.1_pt1 | contig 13295 bp, 14 predicted proteins | sample 1495511 | NCBI WGS metagenome assembly OBZK01 (sample SAMEA2580233, study PRJEB22360) | human gut metagenome | biome: human gut; feature: human-associated habitat; material: faeces | place: Denmark | collected 2008/2010
CGTACGCACCGCGTACGCCTCAGAAATTTGGGCACAACTGACAAAAAATCTTCTCGCAAAATCAAGTACAAAAAGATTCCGAGAGTACATCAACAGATAATGGAGATAAAAATGGGAGGAATATTAAATCGTACCTGGGAAATGCTTCATGACGGGCGTTTCTTAAAAAAGGCACTTATGATCGCATGCCCGGTGGCACTGCAGGGAATGTTAAATACCATTGTAAATATGGTAGATACTCTTATGATCGGAGGATTGGGATCCACTGCTATCGCAGCAGTTGGTCTTGCCAACAAAGTGTTTTTCGTGTTTTCTCTGCTGGTTTTCGGAATTGTCAGCGGCGGTGGTATTTTAGCGGCTCAGTTCTGGGGCAGTGGTGATGTGAAAAATATCAGGAAGGTTTTAGGGCTTTGTGTGATGCTTGCTATGGTGGGAGCATTATTTTTTGTGATACCGGCTATTGCCAGCCCTAAAATGGTCATGAGGATTTTTACTACCAGTGAGGGGAGCATTGAGCTGGGGGCAAAATATCTCCGGATCGCAGCTTTGTGCTATCCGTTTATTGCCCTTACAAATGTATATGTGGCAATGCTGCGTGCTTCTAATAAAGTAGTATTTCCGGTGATCTGCAGCTGCATCGCCATTGCTATTAATATTTGCTTAAACTATGTGCTTATTTTTGGAAAATTTGGTGCACCGACCATGGGTGTAGCAGGTGCAGCCTGTGCCACACTTATTGCCAGATGCATTGAGGTAACTTTAGTGCTTTGTTATGTGTATGGGAAAAAGCTGCCTCTTGCCTGTGGATTTAAGGGGATGTTTGGATGGCATAAGACCTTTATTGCGCGGTTTGTGGAGACTTCTGCGCCTGTTATTGCAAATGAGTTTATGTGGGGACTGGGAACAACCATGTATTCACTGGCATATGGACGTATGGGTGACGATGCAGTGGCTGCCATTACCATTGCAACTACCATTCAGGATATTGCGGTGGTATTATTCCAGGGTTTAAGTGCTGCTACAGCAGTTATCCTGGGAAATGAACTTGGCGCAGGTAAGTTAAAACGTGCAGAAAAATATGCTACCCAGTTTTTCATTCTTCAGTTTATTGTGACGATAACAGCGGGTGTGTGTCTCATATTGGGACGCTGGAAGATCATCGGTATTTACAGTATCACCCCGGAAGTGGCTATGGATGTAAGCCGCTGTCTGCTGGTATTTGCTGCGTATATGCCTGCAAAAATGTTTAACTATGTAAATATTGTAGGTGTACTACGAAGCGGTGGTGATACCAGGATGTGCTTATTCCTGGATACCAGTGGAGTCTGGTTCATTGGTGTTCCGTTAGCGTTTTTAGGAGCGTTGGTATGGCATCTTCCCATTTATTGGGTATATGCCCTTGTTATGTCAGAAGAAGTTTATAAGACGATCCTGGGCTACATGCGCTATCGCCAGAAAAAGTGGCTTAAAAATCTGGCTATCCAGGTCTGATCCAGCTTGATTTTAGGTGGATTTATCGTATTTTTTCTTGCAAGATAAAAAAAATCGTGTTAGTATAGATAAGATGTATTAGTAAACGAAAGAGAGAAGAAATAAAGAAAGGGTGTTATACCAATGTCAGGACATTCAAAATTTGCCAATATCAAACATAAAAAGGAGCGCAACGATGCTGCTAAGGGTAAGATCTTTACTGTTATCGGAAGAGAGTTAGCGGTAGCTGTAAAAGAGGGCGGACCTGATCCGGCAAATAACAGCAAGCTTCGTGATGTTATTGCAAAGGCAAAAGCAAACAACATGCCAAACGATACCATTGACCGTGGTATCAAAAAGGCAGCAGGTGATGCAGCTTCCGTAAACTACGAAACACTTACATACGAAGGTTACGGTCCAAGCGGTGTTGCTATTATCGTAGATACTCTGACAGACAACAAGAACCGTACAGCTGCAAATGTAAGAAGTGCATTTACAAAGGGCGGCGGCAATGTAGGAACTCCAGGAAGCGTTTCCTATATGTTCGATAAAAAAGGCCAGATCATCATCGACAAAGAGGAGTGCGAGATGGATGCAGACGAATTGATGATGGCTGCATTAGATGCAGGTGCTGAGGATTTTTCCGAGGAAGAAGACAGCTACGAAGTTATTACTGCACCTGATGATTTCAGTGCAGTGCGTGAAGCATTAGAAGCATTAAAAATCCCGATGATGGAAGCAGATGTTACCATGATCCCACAGACATGGGTAGAGCTTTCAGACGAAGATGATATTAAGAAATTAAGCCGTATTCTGGATCTGTTAGATGAGGACGATGACGTTCAGGCTGTATATCACAATTGGAATGAGTAATAAAAAGCGCCCTGTCTGACGGACAGACGTATATAAGTCCACAGGACATATAAAACTCTTTCCCGCCCCAGGCTTTTGGTGGCGGGAAAGGGTTTTTTGCGCCTGTGGCTGTACTTGACAATGACTGGATTTTCCTATATAATACACTGAATGCGTGGGGTATTTTAAGAGATACTGAAGACATTTTTTCATAAAACAAAAACAGTGACATGAAAGGTGCAGATAACACATAGGATGCAGTGGGCGGATATAAACATATCCCTGAATGCAGGCTATAAGTATACGGACATGTCATCTGGCGGTGACATCACCATAAATGAAAGTCATAAGTAAATAGTAAAAGGAAGGAAGCAGAAAAATGGCAGATAAGAAACACATTTTGACATATGCCGGACTGAAGCAGTACGAGGATGAGCTGCAGAACTTGAAAGTAGTCAAAAGAAAAGAAGTAGCTCAGAAGATCAAAGAGGCAAGAGAACAGGGAGACCTTTCTGAGAACGCTGAGTACGATGCAGCAAAAGATGAACAGAGAGATATCGAGCTTCGTATTGAAGAACTGGAGAAGCTGTTAAAGAACGCTGAAGTTGTTGTAGAAGAAGAAATCGATGTAAATAAGATCAACATCGGCTGCAAAGTGAAACTGTTAGATGTAGAATATGACGAGGAGATGGAATTTTATATTGTAGGTTCCACTGAGGCAAACAGCCTTCAGAACAAGATCTCCAATGAAGCTCCTGTAGGACGTGCTCTGATCGGCAAGTCTGTAGGAGATGTTGTAGACGTAGAAACACAGGCTGGAATCATTCAGTACAAGGTACTGGAGATCCAGAGAGTATCATAAAACTAAAAATCTTTATCACAAAGGAGCAAAAAACGTGGGAGAGCAGCAGAAGTCAAATCAGACAGAGCAGGATTTAAACCATGTACTGAAGGCACGCCGTGACAAGCTGGCAGAACTTCAGGCAGCTGGAAAGGACCCTTTCCAGATCACAAAATATGATGTAACTGCCCACAGCATGGATATTAAGGAACATTACGAAGAGTGGGAAGGAAAAGAAGTAAGCATTGCCGGACGTTTAATGTTTAAGCGTGTTATGGGTAAGGCTTCTTTCTGCAACATTCAGGATCTTAAGGGAAATATCCAGGTTTATGTGGCAAGAGACAGCATCGGTGAAGATGCATATAAAGATTTTAAGAAGATGGATATCGGTGATATCGTAGGCGTAAAGGGAAAAGCATTCACCACAAAGACAGGTGAGATTTCCGTTCATGCAGATGAAGTGACCCTTCTTTCAAAGAGCCTTCAGGTCCTTCCGGAGAAGTTCCATGGACTGACTGATACAGATATGCGTTACCGTCAGCGTTACGTAGATCTTATCATGAATACAGATGTAAAGGATACCTTTATAAAGCGTTCCAAGATTTTAGCTGCTATCCGTAAATATTTAGGCGGAGAAGGCTTTATGGAAGTAGAGACTCCTATGCTGGTTGCAAATGCAGGTGGTGCAGCAGCAAGACCATTTGAGACTCATTTCAATGCTTTAAATGAAGACCTGAAGCTGCGTATTTCACTGGAGCTTTATTTAAAGCGTCTGATCGTAGGCGGTCTGGAGAGAGTATACGAGATCGGTCGTGTATTCCGTAATGAAGGTCTTGATACAAGACACAACCCGGAATTTACTTTGATGGAGTTATATCAGGCATATACTGATTACCACGGCATGATGGATTTAACAGAAAATCTGTACCGTTTCGTTGCGCAGGAAGTTCTTGGAACTACTAAGATCGTATACAATGGTATTGAAATGGATCTTGGAAAGCCGTTTGAGCGCATTACTATGGTAGATGCTGTTAAGAAGTATTCAGGTGTAGATTTCAACCAGATCCACACACTGGAAGAAGCAAGAGCTGTTGCAAAAGAAAAGAATATTGCATTTGAAGAGCGCCATAAAAAGGGTGATATCATAAACCTGTTCTTCGAGGAATTCGTAGAAGAACATCTGTTACAACCAACCTTTGTTATGGACCATCCAGTAGAGATCTCTCCATTAACAAAGAAAAAACCAGAAAACCCAGATTATGTAGAGCGTTTCGAGTTCTTCATGAATGGCTGGGAAATGGCAAATGCTTATTCCGAGTTAAACGATCCGATTGATCAGAGAGAACGTTTCAAAGCACAGGAAGAACTGTTTGCTGCCGGTGATGAAGAAGCAAACCATACAGACGAAGATTTCTTAAATGCACTGGAGATCGGTATGCCTCCTACAGGTGGTATCGGTTTCGGTATTGACAGAATGTGTATGCTGCTTACTGATTCTGCAGCTATCAGAGATGTGCTGTTGTTCCCGACAATGAAGTCACTGGATAAAAAAGACCAATAAAATCAAGGGTTTGCGGACTTCCAACTTGTATGGTACGACAGGAGTACGACAAAATAACCTATCTTAAAGGGTTAAAACAAACGATTTTAAATTAAAATCGAGTCAGTTCAAGTTCATATTTTGTACTATAAGGACATTTTTCTAAAAGAAATTTTAGAGGAATGTCCTTTTTTGTTATGGTCAACGGAACAAAATAAGAAAATGGAGGAAGTCAGTATGAACAGTACAGCGTTAGGAGCAGAAAAAGAAAATATTAACTTTATCAGTGAAGCACATGAGAAATTCTACTATGAAAAAATTCAGAAAGTTAGAGAAGCAGATGTATATCACAAGGCACTTTGCTATTGCATTGGAATGAACGAAGATACACGAAGAAATGTGGATAGAATTTATAATTTCAAGACTGGATGTGTAAAACCGGAGTGCCTGCATGAAGGCTGGCAGACCAGTGGAAGTGCAAAGGTTGTCAGAATGGCTTTCAATTTGTATTGCAACGGAACACCGAGCGTAGATGATGAGCAGGACACAGAGGAGCAGGTGGATGAGTGCCGGAGATATTCAGTAGAGGATTTGTTCTGCTGTTGCTATGCACCATATTTCTGGCAGGCAATACAGATTCGCTATCCGGAGTATGCCACATACAATAAAAATTTGTATGCAATGTTTGGAGGAAATGATTGATGTTAAAGATTCGGTTGATGGGAACAAAAAATGATATTACATGGTTCAAAAAAATCATGCAGAGACACCCAAAGGTAGAGGTTCTGGAAATGTCAGACCTCTATCCCAACAAGGGAACAGATAAATATTACAGATCGTATGTAGAAGTAAAAAAGAGCAATGTAAAAGAATAATAGTAGAATTTGGAGGAATTTCATCATGTGTAAAGTTATAGTAATCGGAAACCAGAAAGGTGGAGTTGGAAAGACCACCACAACAAGTAATCTAGGTATTGGACTTGCAAAAAAGGGGAAAAAGGTGCTTCTGATAGATGCGGATGCACAGGGAAGCCTGACAGCAAGTTTAGGCTTTCAGGAGCCGGATAAACTGGATGTATCTCTTGCAACCATTATGGCGAATATCATCAATGAAGAAGATATGGAGACGGATTATGGCATCCTAAAGCACGACGAGGGTGTAGACCTTATGCCCGGCAATATAGAGTTGTCGGGATTGGAAGTATCACTGGTAAATGTCATGAGCAGGGAGCTTGTGCTTCGGACTTATATAGAACAGCAGAAAGAAAGGTATGATTACATTCTGATTGATTGTATGCCTTCCCTTGGCATGATTACCATAAATGCCTTTGCAAGTGCCGACAGCATCCTTATTCCGGTGCAGGCAGCATATCTGCCGGTAAAAGGTCTGGAACAGCTTATAAAGACCATAGGAAAGGTAAAAAGGCAGATCAATCCAAAATTGGAGATTGAAGGTATTCTGCTTACTATGGTTGATAACAGAACGAATTATGCAAAAGACATCAGTGCATTGGTTGTGGAGAATTATGGTAGCAAGGTAAGAATATTTGAAAACAGTATTCCGATGTCGGTAAGAGCTGCGGAGATTTCTGCTGAAGGTGTCAGCATTTATGAGCATGATCCAAATGGAAAAGTAGCGAGTGCCTATCAGTCATTGACAGAGGAGGTGCTTGCAGATGAATAAAACAGGAAGTGCCGCAAAGGTAAAACTGAACAGCTTCGATGATTTATTCGGAGATGGACAGCCACAGGCAGGAATAGAGCAGGTACAGGAAATTGCATTATCAGAACTGCATGAGTTCAAAGGTCACCCATTTAAGGTACTGGACGATGAAAAGATGCAGGAGACGGTGGAGAGTGTCAGAGAGCATGGCGTGCTGATGCCGGGTATTGCAAGACCAAGAGCTGAGGGCGGCTATGAAATTATTGCAGGACACCGAAGGAGACATGCGTGTGAGCTTGTAGGACTTGATACAATGCCGATGTTTATTCGTAATTATACGGACGATGAAGCCACGATTATCATGGTGGACAGCAATATTCAAAGAGAAGATATTCTTCCAAGCGAAAAAGCGAAGGCATATCGCATGAAATACGAAGCCATGAAGCATCAGGGAAGCAGAGCAGGTGGACTTACGCTGGACGAACTGGGAGGAGCTGCAGGAGAGAGTGCAAAAACTGTTCAAAGATATATATGGATTTCACGATTATCGGAACCGTTGCTTGATATGGTGGATTCGGGGAAAATAGGCATTATGCAGGCGGTGGACATCTCGTTTTTATCAGAGGATGCACAGCAATGGGTATTGGTTGCCATACAGGACACCAATGCTGTCATAACCAAACAGCAGAGTGCCATGCTGAAGGAAAGTGACAAAAAAGGAGAGTTGACCTTTCCAATGGTGCGTATGCTTCTGGAGAAAGAAAAGCCAGTAGAGCGTAAGGTTGTTATAAAAACAGAACGCATTAACAGTTATTTCCCGGATACATACAGCACAGATGATATAGAAAAAATAATATTTCAGCTATTAGATAACTGGAAAAATACGCAGTAGGAAGGAGGAGACGAGAATGGGAGAAATTTTGCAGCTAGACTATTATTACGGAATAGAAGCGGAACAGTTCTCATTCTATCGTGTTCCACGCCTGCTGATAAAGGACGAGAGATTTAAGAAGCTGTCCAGTGATGCAAAATTATTGTATGGACTTATGCTTGATCGTATGTCGCTGTCTATGAAAAATGAATGGTTTGACGATGAAAATCGTGCATACATCATTTATACCATAGACAGCATTATGGAGGATTTGGGATGCGCTAAGGAAAAAGCTGTTAAGGTATTGGCAGAGCTTGATTCTGTAAAAGGAATTGGTCTGGTAGAAAAGGTGCGCAGAGGACTTGGAAAACCGGATATAATTTATGTGAAAAATTTTGCTTCAATTTCAGAGCAGATGGACGAAAAAGAGCCTGCTAATGCTGATGAAATCACAGAAGTCGGAAAATCGAACTTCAAGAAGTCAGAAAATCGAACTTCTGGAAGTCAGAAAATCAAACTTCAAGAAGTCAGAAAATCGAACTTTCGGAAGTCAGAAAATCAAACCTCTGGAAGTTCGGAAATCGAACCTCAAGAAGTCGGAGAATCGAACCCTAATTATACTAACTATAATCAGACTAATTATAACCATACTGAGGAGAGTTATAACAATCCTATCAATCAATCTGCAACAGAAAAGCCACAAGATGATGTGATTGATTCGATGGATGATGCACAGGCATACATAGAACTGATTAAAGAAAATATCAATTATGATCATCACATGAAGTATGATGGTTATGGTGAAAAAGAACTTTATGACGAATTATTTGGGATAATCTGCGAAGTAGTGTGCGTAAAGAGAAAATCAATCCGAGTTGCAGGTGAGGATTATCCGTATGAGCTTGTAAAATCCAGATTCTTGAAACTGAACAGCAGTCATCTGGAATATGTGATTGGTTGCATGAAAGAGACAACGACAAAGATTACAAATATCAAAGCGTATATGATAACAGCACTTTATAATGCACCAACTACGATAAATCATTTCTATCAGCAGGAAGTGCAGCATGATATGTATGGAGGTGGATGGCATGAAAAGGGTATTATTTAAGGTGATTTTGCCGCTGGCATTTATTGTAGTATGGCTGAATATGTGTTACTGGATATGTCTGGGGGAGGACGGAGGGAACCGGTTTCAATTCTGGATTATGAGTGGATTTCCATTCGGCATACAAAAGATGCTCGTACTGCTGATACCTCGCAATTTTGGAATTGCAGGGAGCATTGGGGTGTTGGCACTTGACGCAGTCATAGGCGGCATGATCGGAGTGATTGTCCTTGCAATAAAAATTATTGCAATCATTAGGGAAGTAATCAATATCATAATGGAACTTGCAGGAAAGAGAATTCCTTGCTGAACAGGAGCAGGTATGAAATGAAAGTTTTTATACCTGCTTATTTTATAACTTCTGGTCACAGCGTCCAGAAGTGGAAAGGAACTGATATGGAATCAATGAGAGACACCAAGCGTATCATGGAGCGTGAAATCAAAAAAGGAAGCACACCATTATCTTTTGAACAAATGGAGATTGATACAAATAATTATCAAGAGATTACTTCTGTGGAGAAGCTGACACAGGTATTGCAGTACCTTCACAGGGTAGGCAATTACAAGTCTTTAGCGGGAAAAACGGTGATCAATAATGTTTACACTTTTATGCGTGGAAGGACACCTGATTTTACCAGAGCAAGAAGTATATTTGACCGGGAAAAGATATATCATCAGATGCTCCGGCAGGAAAGGAAGATGAAGCCTACTTATGAGGGAGACTGCTATATCGAAACAGCAAAGTGCTATTTTTCATTGCCGGAGGAATGGGAAAAGCATAAAATGATATATCTGAATAATGATGCGTATGGTTTTATCCTGTCGAATAAGTATATCTTGGGATTGTATAAGTATTGCAGGGAAGCAAGGCGGGATATTGCAATGGAAGCTCATGAAATACCGGAGAATACAAATACTGTTGTTCAACGGCTGATAAACATGGAAAATCTGGAAGTGTTATCACATTGTCTGCTGCTCGATGATGTATGGATAGAAGATAATCTGATCGGTGCAAAGATGTACACGATTTTCAAGTTAGGAATTTCTTCTCAAAGCACAGCTTTTCTGCTATAATGGGCATTAGCTTATTATGTCTGGAGGAAATGAATATGTGCGATGAAAATATGAATTTAGAAGAACAGGTTACTGAGCCTGTTGAGCCAAAGGTGGAAACAGAACCATTATTTGAGGAAATGGTGGATTTTGATACATTCAGCAAGTCAGATTTCCGTGTTGTAAAAGTAAAAGAATGTAGTGCTGTGAAGAAAAGCAAAAAGCTGTTACATTTTGTTTTAGATGATGGCACAGGAACAGACAGAATTATTCTCTCTGGAATCCATGCATATTATGAACCGGAGGAGCTGGTTGGAAAGACATTACTTGCAATTACAAATTTACCACCGAGAAGTATGATGGGAATTGATTCCTGTGGTATGCTTTTATCCGCTGTCCATACAGTAAACGGAGAGGAAAAACTCAACTTGGTTATGTTGGATGATGCAATTCCGGCAGGTGCAAAGCTCTACTAATCAAAAAGGATATAGAAAAATATACAGCGTTAAGGCAGATATGAGATCGAAAGGTTTCGTATCTGCTTTTTTTATTGCAACAACTTCTGGTCACAGCGTCCAGAAGTGGAAAGGAAAAGAAATGAACAGAAAAAATATGAAGAAATTACTGTTTGCTGCTATTGCTGTGGTAATTGTGGCAAAGGTGGTACGAGACACTAAAAATGCAAAAAAGCAGAAAGAAAATATTCCTGCTGATACATTTAATGATTTCTATGAGGAAGAATTGAACTGGTGGGATAAAGACCTTAAGGAAGGGGAGAAGTAACGATATGGCAATGAAAATACAGCTTCACAGGCTGTTGGTTCCACCTTGAATCCAATCGGTGCAGATAAGGAAGGAGGTACACTGTGCAGGAGGAAACAACACAAAAAACGATTGCCCTTGCAATCAAGACATCCAAACTGACCGCGAGTGTTCTCCAGAAGGCAATGAAGATGTATCTGGAGCATCAGAAGCATAAAGAGCCTTCCCACGGGAAAATACCGGTGAAAAAGCTGGTCGGTCAGGGGGCGGGTGCAAAGTCCATAGAGGTCACGGATGATAATATTAAGGCTTTTGAGCGTGTGGCGAGAAAGTACAATGTAGATTTCGCTGTGAAGCGGGATAAGACCACGGAGCCGCCAAAATACCTTGTATTTTTTAAGGGTAAGGATGCCGATGTGATTGCACAGGCGTTCAAGGAATTTGTAAAAGTTAATGAGAAAAAGCAACAGCGTCCGTCATTACGGCAGAAACTGAAAGGACTTCAGAAGATGATCGCACAGAACAAGAACAGGGAGCGGAGCAGAGAGAAAAACAAAGACAGGGGACAGAGCCTATAAGCAAGGTCATTGACGGAATTGTAAAGGATTTGCAGTCAATCCCGAAAACTCTCAAAGAAAAAACAAAAGAGGTAAATAAGAAACAGCTTGCCCTGAAGTGCGCTCCCTATGTGATCTTCGGGTATGTTCTGAATAAGGTTTCATGGCTGTATGGACAGCAGGCAGGGGATAACACTTTGCAGAAGGTGTTGGACACAATCAATGGGATAGGAGGTGCATTCAAAAATCCGCTTCCAAGTATTCTGCCAAGAGATTTATTGGTAGGTGTGGGATGCGGGATAGGATTTCGTATGGTAGTTTATTATAAAGCGAAAAATGCAAAGAAATTCCGGCAGGGAGTAGAATATGGTTCGGCAAGGTGGGGAACTGCCAAAGACATAGAGCCTTATGTCGATCCGGTATTTGAAAACAACGTGCTTTTAACGGCAACGGAGCGTCTTATGATGTCGGGCAGACCAAAGCAGCCGAAGTATGCAAGAAACAAAAACATTCTTGTTATCGGCGGTTCTGGTTCTGGTAAGACTCGCTTTTTTGTGAAACCCAACCTGATGCAGATGCACAGCTCCTACGTTGTCACTGATCCGAAAGGCACTGTGCTGGTCGAATGTGGCAGGATTAAGGTGCTTAATACCATTAACTTTGCAAAATCAATGCATTACAACCCTTTCGCTTACATCCGGAGCGAAAAGGACATTCTGAAACTCGTAAACACAATCATTGTAAATACCAAAGGGGAAGGACAGCAAGCCTCTGAGGATTTCTGGGTAAAAGCCGAAAAGCTCTATTACACGGCACTGATCGCATATATCTGGTACGAAGCACCGGAGGAAGAACAGAATTTTTCCATGCTGATTGATCTGGTGGATGCCAGCGAAGCTAGGGAGGATGATGAAAATTTCAAAAATGCGGTTGACCTGCTGTTTGAGGAGCTGGAGCAGAAGAACCCAAACCATTTTGCGGTAAGGCAGTATAAGAAGTATAAACTTGCCGCAGGAAAGACAGCAAAATCGATTCTGATTAGCTGTGGTGCAAGGTTGGCACCATTTGATATCAAGGAGCTGCGTGACCTGACTGCTTATGATGAACTGGAGCTTGATACATTGGGTGAGAAAAAGACAGCACTGTTTGTCATTATCTCCGATACCGATGCGACATTCAATTTTATTGTAAGTATCATGTATTCGCAGTTATTCAATCTGCTTTGTGACAAGGCAGATGATGTATATAACGGAAGACTGCCGATTCACGTCCGGTGCTTACTGGACGAGTTTGCAAACATCGGGCAGATTCCACAGTTTGAGAAGCTGATAGCGACCATAAGGTCGAGAGAAATATCAGCTTCTATTATTTTGCAGTCAAAGTCACAGCTCAAGGCTCTGTACCGGGACAACGCTTCCACGATTGAAGGAAACTGCGACACTACCCTGTTTCTGGGAGGAAAAGAGAAAGATACTCTGAAAGACTTGGCAGAAATCCTTGGAAAAGAAACAATTGACCTTTATAATACCTCGGATACGAGAGGTACGAGCCAGTCCTACGGTCTGAATTATCAAAAGACCGGAAAGGAGTTAATGAGTCAGGACGAGATTGCGGTTATGGATGGCAGCAAGTGTATCATGCAGCTTAGAGGTGTGAGACCATTTTTCTCAGATAAATTTGATATAACGAAGCATAAGCAGTACCCGCTGTTATCCGATTATGACAAAAAGAATGAATTTGACATTGAAAAATACGTCAAGAACCGCAACAGACTCCGCTTTAAGAGGAATGATGTGGTGGATGAGGTATGCGATGTCGGAGAAATCACAGCTTAACTTCTGGACATTGTGACCAGAAGTTGTTTTACAACTGAATATGGAACTTATGATATGGGAGCTTTTCTAAAAATTATAATTCAGAGAAGCTCCCTTTTTATTTTTTGAAAAAGGAGACAAACAAATGGGCTTTTTTACAACATCAGTAACAGGACTTAAAACAGTAGTAACCGCAATCGGCGCAGGTGTCGGCGTATGGGGAGTTATCAATCTTCTGGAAGGATATGGTAACGATAATCCCGGTGCAAAATCACAGGGTATCAAACAGCTTATGAGTGGCGGTGGCATCATCATTGTGGCACAGACGGTAATCCCACAGCTTACCACACTGTTCTCATAATTCATGGGCGGGATCATTGATAAGATTACTGAATTCATAAAGGAACTGTTGCAGGGATGGGTGCTGACAAACTTTGAAACCATGTTTACCGATGTCAATGACAAGGTAGGCACGATTGCAGGGGAGGTCAGCAAAACTCCCAGCACTTGGAACTCCGGTATTTTTGACATGATAAAAACCCTGTCCGATAACGTGATGATTCCCATAGCGGGAATGATCATCAGTTTTGTACTCGTCTACGAGCTTATTTCCATGGTTATTGACAAGAATAATCTGCATGACTTCAATACGGCAATTTTTATCCGCTTTTTTATGAAAGCGTGTATTGCAGTCATGCTGTTAAGCAAGACTTTTGACATTGTAATGGCGGTATTTGATGTGGGGAGACACATCGCGGTTGGTTA